>Ga0138256_10003233_pt1 | contig 17356 bp, 19 predicted proteins | sample KNB2016incub_MG_FD_105486 | JGI IMG/M metagenome (GOLD analysis project Ga0138256, IMG submission 105486) | Active sludge microbial communities from wastewater in Klosterneuburg, Austria - KNB2014incub_MG | ecosystem: Engineered > WWTP > Activated sludge > Unclassified | place: Austria... | reverse complement strand
TCAAAGAAAGTCTTTGAAAATTTACGGAACATCGAGTCTTTTGTTTCTCCTTTTCTTTTTGATACTACTACCATATTAAACACCGTCCTTTCAATGAGTCATCCTGAGCCCGCCGAAGGATCTAGCGAAGCGCTGCGTTCCGCTTCCGCGGAACTAGATCTCTCGCTTGCGCTCGAGATGACAGTGAAGTAATGACCTTATTTTACGTTAGATTCTTGATTATTTCAATCACGGATTTGAGCGGAAGAGATGATGGAACTGAATCTGGTCGCTTTGAGGAGCCATTTAAAAGCATATTTTTAGATATGTGGAGAAACCATGTAGCCTTGCCATCCTGCTTTTTAATCGCCTCATATAAAGGGCTTAGGTTATATTTTTTTGATGGGAGTGTTTTTATTCTATAAGTATTGTCATTGCTATAAAACAAAAGCACGAACTCATACCCTTTTTTTAGAGCCAGTTTTATCACCGATTCATTTTCTGAGTCGAGCGCTAGAGACTTTCCGTATTTTGAGGTGAATGAGTATCCCTTCGTAATCTCGTCTTCTGCTCGAATTTTCATTTTAAAAACCATAAGGCAAGCATCCAACATCTTAAAAATTACATCGCAACGTTCAACGTCTTCCTTAAGGCTACGCTTAAGACCATCTACAATTCTATGAAGTCCGAAATCGTAAACATCATCATCTGGATTCGGCAAGTATACATCTGCAAAATTATCGTCAAGAATTACGAACTTCATCATACGTTCGAGAGCCTCGTAATCTTTATCGCTTATATGATGGGTACTATATAAAAAGCTTAGTACGAGTTTAGCCGCACAAAGATTTCGATCCTCAATGTGATGATGGTCAAATTGGCCGAGACCAGTATCGACATGAATAATGTCAGGATTAATATCTGGTTGAAGATTGTCGAGCGTTGTCCCTGCGGGAACAAATTTTAGTTCTGCGTCAATCCATTGTGGTAGATATTTTTTTATTAACCATACACTAGCAGCGGCATCAAGATCAACAGAGATGTGAGTTACAATTGTTTTCATATTATTTATTTGTCATTCCCGATTCGACCTGCCTACCGGCAGTCAGATCGAGAATCCATGGATCCCCGATTTCGAGAGGATGACTATTGTAGTTGTTTAATCAGTTCATCGATTGTTAACAGTTTAGATTCTTTTTCGGCGCGACCTTTATACTCGATCTTATCTCCGGTCTTTTTTGACACGATTATGCGATGAGGAATTCCTATAAGATCTGCGTCCGCAAATTTTTCTCCCGCTCGCTTTTCAATCCTATCATCAAATAGGACTTGTATTTCGCCATGCCTGCCGGAATGCAGATATTTCGTATTTAGCATTTTGTATACTTCTTCAGCTCTATTCTTGATATTTTCGTCCTGCAAGTCGAGTCCGACTAAATGCATTTTAAAAGGAGCAACTGACTCAGGCCAGATAATTCCTTTATCGTCGAAGTGTTTTTCTACAATTATTCCCATAACTCTTGAGACACCGATTCCATAGCATCCCATAATCGGATGCTGTCTGGTGCCATCCTTTGCAGTGAAAGTTACGTCGAAATCCTTTGAGTATTTTTGCCCTAGATCAAATACATTTCCGGCCTCAGATGCTCGTGCTTTTTTAAGCTGAGTCTTTTTACATGAAGGACACGACTCCCCTTCCTTGGCTTTCGCAATCTCAACATTTACGCAGAAGTCGCAGTCATCGCAGTAAAGAATATCATCCTCTCCGGCATCTGTTAGGACCATAAACTCATATGAAATTTTTTGAGTAAAACTCCCACCCGAAGCCTCGGTAACCTTAGCCGTTAGTCCGAGTTTTGTAAAGATCTTCAAATATATTTCCTTTGCCTTTTGATAATACTGATCAAAGTCTTCTTGAGATTCATGAAAGCTGTAGAGATCCTTCATCAAAAACTCAATTCCTCGTAAAATTCCAGATTTTGAGCGAAGTTCGTCTCGGTACTTCCAGTGAATTTGATAGGCGGCCATTGGTAAATCTTTGTATGTCTGAATTCGAGATTTTGCAAGTGGTGTGACAACCTCCTCTTCGCTTTGTCCAAGAGCATAGTCTTTGTCTGTTCGTGAGCTGACCTTAAAGAGCACATCGATGTTTTCCCAACCTTGTGTTTGCTTCCAGTTTGCGCTTGGATGAAGTACCGGCATCAGAATTTCATTTGCTCCCAACTCGTTCATGCCATCTCGAACAATCTGTTCGATATTACGAAGAACTCGAAGTCCTAAAGGAAGATATGTGTAAACTCCCGCCATCAATTGCTCAACAAAACCAGCTTGAGAAAGAAGTTTATGATTGATTGTTGTTGCATCTTTCGGCGCTTCGTTTAGAGTTTTACCAAAAAGTTTCGAGTATCGCATGAATTCATTATAGCTTACTTTGAGTGCTTAAAGCCAAGTTTATCTAATACGATGCCCATGGATTCATTTGGTCCTGTCTTGTAAGTATCGACCACGACATCAAAGAATTTAGGGTCCCAAAAATCATGGTTTCCGTACAGTCTCTGCCAAGTTGGGATGTTCTCCTCTTCTCTATTTCGCATCCAATCCTTCGCTTGATCGACGGTAATCTTTTCCCTATTAACCACTCGATCCACGCGAACCGCATACTCAGAACAGACTACGAGTACCTTTAAAACATTAGACATATCTTTAGCTAAATAACCAGCCAACCATGCTTCATAGATTATGTTCTTTTCTTCTTTTAGCATCTTTTCTGTCATCGCTTCAATGCTTCTTTCGTGTTCATCTGTTCGTGACGCAGCTCCTGATTCGTTGTCATTTCTGCCTTCTTTACGGTCAAACTCTCTTTGAATAGATCCCGCGTTAAGATACTTCCAGTCAAGTGCCGATCTTAGATTCTTTGCTAAAGTTGTTGTTCCTACAGCAATTTTTCCAGAGACTACAATAGCGGTGTATTTGGGATGAGAAAACATAGTGTAATTTTTAGTTTAAAGTTTTTAATTTATAATCAATTTTTATGAATTAATTTTAAAATATTCCTGCCTGCCGGCAGGCAGGTCAAACTTAACCTTTATTTAAAATTTCGAATATTAAATTACTTAATTAGTTTAATTATGTCATGAATGGTAATTGCAGCTGCCAGAAACAAAAGAGTTCCCATTCCGACCATGTTAACGTAACGCTCCACGTTTTTATTAATTCGGCGCTTAGTTACCCATTCATAGAGAATGAACATTAATCTTCCTCCGTCAAGAGCTGGAAACGGAAGAATATTTATTACAGCTAAGTTCAATGAGAGTAGTGCCATCAGTTCTAATACGGCGTTCTGTCCAAACTTAATGGCCTGACCAGTATACTGAGCTATTCCGATTGGTCCTGCAACATCAACTTGAGCTTTCTTCATTGTGAAAAAATTAAACGCAGTTTTTCCTAACTCAATTACAATTGTTTTAGTAATTGTGAATGAGTGAATAAGACCATAAAATGGAGCCTGATACCAACTATATTTTTTATCTTCATACGATGTTATAAGTAATCCTAATGGTCCCTCTCCCGCTGGTGGAGAGAGACGAGGTATTATCATTAAATTCTTTTCTTTTCCCTGCGATTTAATTGTAAAAATAACTCGTTTACCGGCAAATTTTCTACTGTAGTATGTAAGATCTTCAGTCGATCTAAGTTGAAACATTTTTGCACCGACAGTTATACGAGTAAGCTGATCGCCAGGCTGAAGATTGACTAGTTCTGCGGGTGAATTTTTGGTAGTCTTTTCGACAAGAACTTTATCTGTGGGCGTAGGAACTCCCTGTGTAAATAAGTATGAAATAAGAATCCAGGCAAGAATAAAATTTCCAAGAACTCCAGCTACAATAACAAAAGCTTTTTGCGCGGGAGTCTTGTTAATAAAGGCGCGCTTCATTAGTTTTTGATCCACTTTCTTCTTCGAGCCTGAACCAACCTCGTGATACTCCTCGCCAAAAAGTTTAACGAAGCCTCCTATAGGTAACAAATTAATGCTGTAGAGTGTCTCGCCTTTTTTAAACCCCCAAACTCTTGGTGGAAAGCCAAAGCCAAACTCTTCAACCCGAATACCATTTTTTTTTGCTGCAAGGAAATGTCCTAGCTCATGGATGAGAACGAGGATTGCCAGAATTATTATGAATACTATTATGTACATATGCTTATAATTTCTAAGTACTCTAATTGCTATAATTCCTACCTGCCGGCAGGCAGGTCTAAACAAAAACCAAATCCCATTTAGAACTTGGTTCCTTGAGATTAAATTAGGTCAATTAGATTAATTAGAAATTAGGTAAATTTATATCTCACGTATTTCTTTCTCTTTCGAATCTTTTATAGCGTCAACTTCATCCATAATATCAGATGACGCGGTATCGATGTCTTTTTCCAGTCTAAATTTTGCATCTTCAGTAATGGTTTTCTGTTCAAACTGTGCTTTTATCTTTCGACGATTTTCGTCTCTTTGTCCTCTTATTGATACTCTTTTCTCCTCTACAAACTGACCACAAATCTTAATAAATTTTTCTCTCTGTTCTTGAGATAACGGAGGAATCTTAACAAGTATTCGAGTCCCTTGAGAGGCAGGAGTGAGACCCATCGCAGATGATAGAATTCCCTTTTCGATATCTCCTACGGTCGTGGCATCATACGGAGCTATAACAAGCGTTTGTGGCCCCTCTGTGGAAATGCTAGCAATCTCCTTAAGCTTTAGAGTCGTTGTGCCGTTGTAGGTGGTTATTTGGAGATTTTCGACTAGTGCAGGGGTAGCTCTACCCGTTCTGATAGATTTTAGCTCTTCTTTGAGCGCAGCTATTGTCTTTTGAGCGGACTGCTTGAACTGTGTGACTATGTCCATATCACATTATAACGTTCACTCGTTTAGTTTCCAGCGTAGAATTCGGGAGATTTTTATATTTTCACCAAACTTAAGTACGGCTTCCTTCAAAAGATCATCAATTGTCTTTGAGGAATCACGAATATATTCCTGTTTCAAGAGTTCTTCAGGATTCTTTGGATTAAATGAAGCTATCTGCATTGCAATTTCACGGCCAAAGGTTTTAAAGTCATCGTTTCCTGAGACAAAATCGGTCTCACAGAGTAGTTCGACGAGTCCTGCTGTTTTGCCGTCATGGTGTAGATAACTATAGATTCCTCCTTGTGAAGTAGATCGACCTGCTACTTTCGTTACCTTCTCAGCTCCCCACTCCTGTAACTTCTTTTTGGCCTTTGCTATGTCGTTATTCGTTTCTTCAAGCGCTTTTTTAATCAAGGAAAATGAAACTTCGGTCTCATCTCTTAGTTGTTTTAGTTTTTTTATATCGGCAGATGGCATGGCAGTATTTAGTATAGCTAATTTAGCTCTTAGCGTAAGGAGCTAATAGGTCATTCAATAGAAACTCAATTGACTTTGGCGAGTCATCATTTGCAACTACTGGATATGTGACTGTGTCTGGATCTGTATTTGTATCGGTAATTGCAACAACAGGTATTTTTGATTTTGCTGCTTCTACAACCGCGTTATTTTCTTTTTTACAGTCAATGATGAAAAGCGCATCTGGATGTTTTGCTAATGTGCTAATTCCTCCATAGAATTTCTCAAGTTTGGCTACATGCTTTTTAAGTTTCACGACTTCATGCTTTGCAAGAGATCCCCAATCTCCCTGAGCTTCTGCAGCTTTTAGATCATTAAGTTTTTTGATGTTCTTAGCAAGTGTTTCAAAGTTGGTCAAAAGACCTGGTAGCCATTTAGCGGTAATGAATGAAAGCGAGTGGGCTTTGCAATAATCTGCAACGACTTGATTGGCAACTTTTTTTGTAGCAACAACGAGCAGTACTTTATTCTCTTCCTTAAGTTGTTTAATGAATTCTCTAGCTTTTTGGAGTTGTGGAACTGTCTGAGTAAGGTCAATAATAGATACTCCATTATCGATTCGGTACACATATTTACGTGCACGAGGATGGAGTCTATTTTTTTTGTGGCCAAGATGAAGCTCTGCTTCAAACAATGTTTCGACCAGTTTTAAATCTTGTGCAGCTGTTGACATCCAGTGATTATATCAAAATTTATAGCTAATATGCAACCCATCTACAGGTATTTATTGTTTAAGTAGGAGTTCTTTGAGGAATATCCGTAGTTCTGGGCCAACCTCTGGATGTTCAAGTGCCAACTCAACCGAGGTTTTCATATATTCAAGTTTGTTTCCTGTGTCGTAGTACTTACCATTCTCAACCTCGACCGCATATACAGGAACTCCTTCCTCTTTGAGTAGATTGATTGCATCCGTCAACCAAATTTCTCCACCTTTGCCAGGCTTAAGCCTTTTAAGTGCTGAAAATATTTCGGGAGGGAGTATGTAACAGCCATGAGTAGCGATGTTTGAGGGAGCCTCGTCTGGTTCGGGTTTTTCAACAATTGCTTTAATTTTATAAACATTTTTTTCTCCAGAAACGGGATCCAGATCAGCAATTCCATATCGTTTAAGATCCTCTTTTTTCTCAATTTTTACTCCGGAGATGACGACTCCACCGTATTTCTCATAGACAGGAATCATCTGCGCAAGTCGTGGAGGCTTAGCATAAATAAATTCATCGCCCCACAACACTGCAAACGGTTCATTCTCGATGACTGGTTCAGCGGCGAGAACAGGGGTTCCGTTTCCGTAAGGACCTTTTTGGCGGACATAGATAAAGTTAGCCATATCCGAGATTTTCTTGACTTCCTCAAGCAAATGCTCTTTATTTCCCTGGATAAGATTTTTTGTAAGATCTTCGTTTGGTATGTCGAAATGATCCTCGATTGCTCGTTTGTTTGCTCCGGTTACAATAATGACATTCTCTACTCCAGACTGAACTACCTCCTCAACAACGTACTGAATCACTGGTTTGTCCACGATCGGAAGCATTTCCTTAGGCATCGCTTTTGTCTGTGGAAGAAAACGCGTTCCGAATCCTGCAGCAGGGATAACGGCTTTTTTGATTTTCATGAGGTCTTAGTCGAATTTAACCGATGCTCTTTGAGTAACTGGTACGGTATTGTCGATGACGGCTGAGATCTCCGTTGTACCTCGTGTTTGAGAGGAGAGTGAAAAAGTAGCCTTTCCGTTTTTGTCCGATAAAGCGATTTTAGGCGTGATTGTTCCCATAGTTGTGTTCATAAGTATCTCTCTGGTTGGAATCGGTTTTCCACTTTCGCTTCTGACGAAAACGTCTATCTTTACTGTATCGGAGATTGTTGTACCAGCACTTAATGGCCATGCAAAGATAAGGCTTTTCTCAGCAGATGGTTGGTAATCTTCAGCTGCACGAGTAAAGCGACTGAGAGGCTTACCAAAAACAAGAACCGAAATAAAAACAAAGAATGTTAAAAAGAAAAATGAAATAAGTCCCGCAAGTTTCTTGTCCATAGGTTTATTATATGGATTATAGCATTTCAATGTCAAATTGTAATATGGTTATAGATTTTCAGAATAATCCAAACATTATTATAACGGTCATAGTTTTAGAGTCGAGAGTATAAGTTGATGAATTTCCTCAATACTTCGTTGCTCTCCCTGCGCGTCAGTACAGTTTAGTAGGTGCCAGTGATTATATTGCTCGATAAGTTGGAGATATATCTGTCCGGTCTGCTTTCTATGATCGGAACTTTCTTCATGTATGTCGGCCTTACCATCGAGATAGTTATGACCTAGGCCGTTTTGGAGCTTCTCATCGGACTTCTTCATTCCGATCTTCCATGGTAGATCCAGATAAATTACGGTATCTTCACGGGGCAGTCTAAGTTGGTCGTACTCGAGCTTGCCTATCCAGGCGATAAATTCAGACCTCTTTGAATGGTCGGCAATGTTTGCGGCTTGGTGCGCCATGTTTGACGGTACGTAGCGATTTGCAATCACCACTCCCCCTTCTTTAATAAATGATTGAATTTTTTCTCTTACTGTTGATCGATCGAGAGCGTAAACAATCGAAACAAGATACGGTGAAATCTGAGCAATTTGTCCAAATTCGCCACGGAGATACTTCGCTATTATCTGGCCATAGAAGCCGTCATATTGAGGAAAATCGAGGTACATCACGGGTGTCCCTATGTTTTCAAGATGTTTTACAAGAAGTTTTGCCTGAGTTTCCTTGCCTGACCCGTCAACACCTTCGATAACAATAAATTTGCCTTTCATACATTATAAGGTCACATTATCACCTGATTTTATTTCATTTTCAAGAATTTTTTTCGCTATAGTATCCTCGATAGCTGCGGATATAAGACGTTGAACATCTCTTGCTCCATATCTCTCGTCATAGTGATCCGTTACTATCTGCTTTAAGAAATCATCGGAGACATTAATATGTATATTATGTAGCTGAATGTAATTGTTGATAATTTCGTCCGAAATTAAGCGTGCAATCGAAAGAATATTTATTGAGTCCAATGAATGAAATGGAACTATACCGTCGAAGCGGTTTATGAATTCGGGTGAAAAAACATCATCAATTCGTTCTACATTCGTAGTCGCTATTATAATGAGATGTTTACAGTCGATTCTCCGTCCAGATCCATTCATATAGTACCCTTCATCAAAAATGGTTAAGAAAATATTGAGCAGATCGTGATGTGCCTTCTCGAGTTCGTCTAATAGTAGAGTCGCATAAGGGTGTTCTTGTACAGATTCGGTGAGTAAACCCTGAACTTTCCCATCAGACGTTCCAAGTAGTTGTGGAATGTCGGTAAGCGATTGATACAGTGACATATCAAATCGTAGTAGCTTTTCGGCCGAGTCATTTTCCTGAGCAAATAAAATCTTTGTAAGCGCTTTGGCGGTAGCGGTTTTTCCGGTACCGGTTGGTCCTACAAATAATAGAGTTGCAAGCGGTTTCTTCCGCTTCCCAAGCATTACAAATGCTCTTCTTAGTGCTGAAGCGAGTTGAGTCATTGCGGTGTTTTGATTGAGAATTTGTTTTTGGAGCAACTGCTCGAGGTCAAGAAGCTTTACTTTCATCGAATCGTCGATGTTGGTTGGGGCATGAGTTTCATGGGTGATAGCACGTTCTAATTGAGCTTTTAAAACCACCTTTTCGCCGAGCTCCTGGGCTATGATGCAGGCATCCTCAAGGAGGCGAAGAGCCTTTTCAGGGAATGGTAAATCGGAAACGTAGTACTCACTTTTCACTACGCAATCGCTAATGGTCTGATATGGAATTACAACCTTGAATTTAGATTCTAATTTAAGAGCCTGTTGTGCGACTATCAAGTGCAGTTCATTTTGACTAGGTTCATTAACCTCAATTGCGGTGAATAGTTCGCTAAACTGCGTCAGCGGACGAATTGTCTGTTCATATTCATGCGGTTCTGTGGTTGCTATACAGTGAACATTAGAACTTACCGCGAATTTTTCTATTGACGACAAGAGATTCGTAGATCCTTCAGATGTTGAAACATAGCGGTCAATATCATTTATGACAAGAATGATGTTTTTTGCTTTGTCTGATTCAGCAAGCAGTTCCTCAAAGAATTTCTGTCGTTGATCATGATCCGTATACTCTGCTAGAATTTTCTCTATGTCGAGTTCTACAAATCGCCTGTAATTAAGTGTTTCTGTGAGCATGCCATTGTAGGAACTATGAGCGAGAGAATTAATAATCGTCTGTTTTCCCACCCCAGTTTCTCCGATTAGAATAACGTTCGCATTTTCGGTCTTTGATATTGTATTTGCTAGATTTTTCAACTCCTCTTCTCTGCCAATAATTACGGAATTGACATCATCCATTCCGATATCCGTTCCATAATAGTTAAGGTGGTTCGTAAATCCCGATGACCAGTCATGCCCAAGAGGAGAAATAGTCATCAAGTTTTTAAGAGACCACCATTGTTTTTTGAGCAAATAATGATCGTAGTAAAAACTAAACCATTGCTCTACGTCTGGAGCGTTTGATTGGTTGGCGTGTTTTTTCATAAAGTCGTCATGAAATGATTGTTTTAAAGTCTCCTCAGATGGCGGAATTAATGCTATGAGTTGTGTAAAAGGAAGAATGAGGAAAAAAAACAGCGTTGCAATGGGGAGAAAGAGCGCATAAAGCAAAGTGGTAACCAAGTAAGCTATAAGAAGCGAACTTCTCAACACGAATCCGAGCGTACGAGATATGACATTAAAAATCTGGGTATCGTACCATGTTTTCATCGATGCATTCGGACCTTCATCTTCAACGACGTTTTTCCAAGGTTCGAAAAGTGATTTCAGGAGAAAGGAAACTGAGAAGAAATGACTAAGAAATAAAAGGATATTGTAAGTTGCCAAAAAAAAGTGAGTAATTTTTTTCTTCATATTGTTATTATAACTATCATTTTTTACTAAAAACAGCTTATTTTACAGAGCTATATAGCGGGCTAATTCAAAACTCTTTTACATTGCCTCTTGACAAATGAATTGTTATTAATCAATATGGTTTCTATACAAATAAAACTCATATTTATTTGAGCTTATTTTTTTATCAATTTTCACACATTTTTACACACCTAAAGAAACTGTGATCGGGACAAATGAAAGCATCAGCCATTAACATCAATACTCTAAACAACACTCAAGCAATTCCCTTTACTCACCTCATTCCTGACATCTCTGCTAACAAGCATTTCTATAAGAACGGTTTGTCGAAGTTGATTCCCCGTCTTACGCTTAAGGTTCATTCCGACATGGAGACATGCTATTCGCTGTGGGATAAATTTTCACCGAAGGAGACCATTTTTGAGCAGTGGGATGTAAGATATTCTTTCTATCAAGGTTTTGAGCATAAGCCACATTTTTATACCATTTATGAGGGTAAAAAAGCTTTGGGCGTGCTTCCTCTTTGGTACAACCAAGTAGACAGGCGGTTTGAGTTTTTTGGAGGATGGTGGGTAGAAGGAAACACATTTTTTGTAAATGATGAACATCTCGTAGATTTTTTTATGGCCACGATGCCAACTCCAATTAAGCTTTGGTCACTGCGCGATGATCAGCCTTTGGATAGGATAAAAATATTTGGAGATGTAGAACCAGATGTAGATCCTAATTTTTATAAAAATATCGATGGACTAAGTTCTATCGAGTCGCTTCTCAAAGAGTATAAGAAAAAAGATCGTCATAGACTGAATGCGGACTGTCAGCGTATGAGAAATTACGGAGTACGATTGGAGATTGTGGATCGTAATAAGGTCGAACAACTTCAGCTACTTGAAACTCTTATAGAGATGAATAAAAAACGATTTAGGACAGAAGAAGTAAAGAGCGTTTTTGAAGAAGAGGAATACGTAAAAACTTTTCGTCAGCTGGTCAAGAACACAGGATCGTATGAGGTTAAATTTATAGTGGCGAAAATCCAAAATCATATTGCGGCGGTTGATATGGTGATTACCTGTAATGATACTTACTACCAATTTCTAGGAGTTTGTGATGCAAAACGATTCAATGGAATAGGTAATTTTATGGTCTATGAGGAACTTAAGGATGCAATTAATAATAGATTTAAGGTCGTTGATTGTTTACAGGAAGATCATTCATGGAAGCATCACTACTTCGATAAGGTTGAACGATTCATCTTCACCAAACACGTATAGTTTCAAAGAAGAATTCATGTTCGCCTTGCGATTATTGTATCGTCTCGTATTCCGTAGATATGCAGTCGGAGTTTTTGGAAATGTATCGCAAGTCCAGAGTTCCTAATTATTTTTCTTAATTCTTCCAGTGGTGGGATCTCAATGTCGGTTCTAGTTATTGGTTCTGCTAGAGGATATCCAAAGAGATCGAAAAAAGAATCATCCGGTATCTCATTTGGGTAGCTGAGCAAAGCAGGTAGCATTTTACCTTCAAGGGCCGCTATCTCCTCCTCAAACATCTGAGAGTGTTTGGAATATTCATGAGTAATTAAAGAGTCTTTGTCTCCAGCTGAGTGCATGGACCCTTTACAAAACTGCGATTCACAGTGACAGGTATGTCTGCACGGATTACAGGTTGTTTCATTGGGTGGACCATAGTTATAGTTTACCGTCAGTTCCTCACCGTGAAAAATTTTTCGTAATGCAAAAAAAATTGCATGTCCTTCATAATCCTCAACGCCAACATTGTGCGTGCAACAATGATTGATGAGATGAATGCCCTCACCATCTTTTTCCGCTATCGCTGAGTGGGTCTTTGTGAGCTCCATGTAATAGGTACCCATGTGTTCGGTCTGAATTGCGTCTTTTGTTGGAATAATGGTGCCCAGATAGTCGCCAATGACGGTTCCTGCCGAAATATCATGTTCAGCAAAGACTCCTCTACCCTTATGCTGGGTAGACTTTATAGAGTAGTAGGACTCTGGTATTAAAAACATAATATTTTAAAATTTTTCTGCGAAATCTTCATCATAGTGTGAGTAGTTTGATACGAGTTCCTCACCTTTTTTAATATCGCGGGTTGTGAGGAATGTTGTTCCCTCATCTATAGTTTCGACATTATGATTATCGGAATGATTTATAAAACGTAATATATCCGTTGGGTTAAATCCATACTCGGGAATCCAGACTTTATCATCATACTCGGCACAGTAATCGTGAATCATTTTCTTTACTTCATCGGGGAGGTGTTCGAGTTCCCTTGTATTAAACTCAATATACTTCTCAACATGAGATGAATGAAAAGGATTTACCCCTTTGGGTATGTTTCGTATAGCAAAAAGACCTACACCATGTATATCGGAGCGTTGAACTCGCACGTATAGATCGTTTTGAAGATAATTTAACAGTGCTTGTTTTTTTATCATTATTGGTGGACGCTAAGGGACTCGAACCCCCAACCCTCGCGATGTAAACGCGATGCTCTAGCCATTGAGCTAAGCGTCCTAATATTACTCGGTCCGCCTTCGTCAAGACTTCGGCGGGACATAAGAAACTGTAAGTCTGAATATTCAGACACAGTTTCTAATGTGGGCATGAATAGAATCGAACTATTGACCTTCGTCTTATCAGGACGACGCTCTACCACTGAGCCACATGCCCGCTAAAAGAATCCTTATTATATCAAATTTTGATGTTTGATTTTTATTATTTGAGCTTATAATGGTCTTATGCTCTATTTTTCAGAACTTCTTAATCGGAAAGTCGTTACAGAGGACAACGTATATGTAGGCAAGCTCGTTGATCTCATCTTTAAGTTGTCGGAAACGGCTGAAATCGCTAAGGCCGTAGTAAAGACAAAACTTGATCCCAAGACAATTGTTGACATTGCGGATGTTGTAAAGATCAATGGCTCTATAACGCTTAAAAAAAATTACCATGCCAAAGAGCTTGAGGAAAATGAACTCTATCTGAGTAAGAACTTACTCGACTCACAGATCATTGATATCTCAGGAGACAAGATGGTTCGTGTAAATGACGTTGCGATTCAAAACCAACCATATCTTTATATAGCAGGCGTAGACATTGGACTCATAGGGTTTCTCAGATGGTTTGGTCTAGAGGATCTTGCGAATAAAATTTTTAATCAGTATGGAATAAAGCTGCGCTCGCAGTTTTTGTCGTGGGGAGATATCCAGACTCTTGAGCTGAGCCGTGGACATGTGAAGATTAAGACCGAGCAGCTTAAACTTCAAAAGATTAGACCAGAAGATTTGGCAGACTATCTTGAGCAGACAAATATGGACAATATCGGCCACGTTCTTCGCACCTTTACACTCGAGCATGCAGGAGAAGTTCTAAATAATCTGAACCTAAACTATCAAGTAGAGTTCTTTAAGCGTACGGAGTTGAAAGAAGCTGCTCGATTCATGAGCCACATGGAGCCGGAAGAGGCAGCGGACATTCTCGTTGCTTTACCTAAGAAGAAACACGAGGAAATGCTTGAACTATTGAATGAGCCAATTAGAAAACAAATTAAGCATCTTCTATCCATTTCCGTAAGTCCTGTCGGTGACATCGTATCTACTGAGTTTTTGTCAGTTGACTCAAACTCTACTGCCAAGGAAGTAATTAAGTTAGTGAAGGATGTCGGGTCTGATTTTGGAGAGATTCTTTATGTCTATTTTTTAAACACAGAAAAGCAGCTAGTAGGAGTTTCGAGTCTAAGATCGGTTATTCTTCAGAATCCAGAATCGCCAGCATACAAATTTATGCGGCCTCAGATCGAGGTCGCATCTTTGTCTACCCCTGTGAGCGTTGTTTGGAGGAAACTCTTGAAGTATAAGTACTACGTATTACCAGTAGTTGATAAAAACCGTCAAATGATAGGTTTGGTTAAGCTAGACGATGTTAGTGAGCTAATTAATAAAATATGAAATCTTTTTTTTACAGATGGACTCGAAGATTTGGTATATTCTTTGTTGTTCTTGGTCCGGGGTTGATTACTGCAATTGCCGACAATGACGCGGGAGGAATCGCTACATATACAGTGACTGCCTCAATGTTCGGAATTGCTTCTCAGTTCTTAGTGATCCCCACTACATTCGTACTAGGGTTTACGCAGGAGATTGGAGCACGGATAGCCGTTGTAACTCGCAAAGGGCTTGCTGATCTAATTAGAGAGCAATATGGAATACGAATTGCTGCCGTTGTCTTTCTATTTTATTTTGTTGTTAATCAAGGGGTAGTGCTTCAGAATATCAGCGGCTTGAAAGCCTCAATTCGACTACTAAATATTCCATGGCAGCTCCCTCTTATTCTAACCTGCACAGTACTAGTCACCACTGTTGTGCGGTTCAGCTATAAAAGCTTGCAGAGAATATTCCTCATACTAATATTTTTCTATCTTTCATATGTTGCGGTTGCTTGGTTGACAAAACCAGACTGGGTATCATTATTTCAAGAAACGGTTGTTCCAGAAAAAATTACATTAGGACTCAATTTTTGGTTCTCGATTATCGCTGTGCTTGGTACAACAATTACTGCATGGGGTCAGTTCTTTGTCTCTAGCTATATTAACGATAAGAAGCTCTCTATTGAGCAAATGAAGTACGAGAAATATGAGATATATTTCGGAGCATTTTTAACGAATGTAATTTCATACCTTATTGCGGTTGCCGTGACGCAGACGCTTTTTAACAACCATATAGTCGTATCAAACGCAGCTTCAGCAGCGCTCGCACTTAAACCACTTGCTGGTGAAGGCGCTTTTATACTCTTCAGCGCAGGCTTGTTTGGTGCATCTCTACTCGGTTTAACGATTATTCCCCTAGCTACTGCATACGTTTTCGCTGAACTATTTGGATTTGAGGGAAGTCTTGATACGGACTTTCGAAAAGGAAGATTATTTTATCTTTTCTTTATACTACAAATTGGAATCGCCCTTATTATTACACTTTTCCCACAGGTAAATCTATTTGATATCACACTTTATGTAGATTTCTTGAATGGAGCCATGTTACCTCTTATATTCTTCTTCTTAGCTAAGTTTGGAAGTGATAAAGATCTTATGGGAAAGTATGCTCTTTCACAGCCGATGAAAATAACATTGTATGTGGTTGGATTCTTGATTACCAGCGTTGTAGTACTGTCAACTTTTGGCAAGATATTTGGAATAAACTAAATGAGAAAGAAAATAACCAATGGATGGTTTTTTTCCACTCCTAATCACCTTCTCAAATTCCTTACGATATTCATAAAAGGAGATCAGGTCTTATTGTTTCCGCTCGTAGTTCTTATCACGATATCATATGCTTTTTCGTTGAGAATGGGCGTTTTGTTGACCGGTGCATATATGTTTGTGAGGTTTCTTGGAGAAATGTTCTACTGGATTATGCAACAATTTGGAGATAGAAAGTATAGGCCGAATGATTTTGGGTTTACCAATCTTGATAATCATGCTATCTATATTCTGTATCAAACTTTCGCAATATTTGTTTCACTATGTGGAATTATGCTCTTGATCTACGGCCTCCTTTATCTAAGGTGAGTGACTAAACTCTTGTCTGGAGTGAGGAAGGATTCACTCGTTCTCGAATCTTAGCTCGCAGTAATTCTCGTTCGGCAATCTGTCTTAATATTGATTCTGGCTGTTGCAAAATGAATTCTTCACCTTCATATTCTCTTGAAAGATCAGTGTCAGAAAGAGCTCTTCTTAGATCTAAAATATCTCTCTCGTTTGCAGCATCGAATAAATGTCGCGCACCTTCGGGATTACCTAACCCTACCCATCTATGAAGCGTAATCTCAATTTCATCGACAATCATACGACGAGATATCTCAGATAGAAACGCACTTACCGCGTGAATGTGTGTGGTTGGCCTCACCCGCATACTATCAAGAAATGTCCCGACGACGAAACCCTCACTAATTGGCAATGTCGATTCTTTAAGTGCTTTTTTTATTGTGAGCAACTCGGTTCTTTCATGGCATCTTGTGTACATATTGCGAAATGGCTCGGCAAGAATTCCTACTGAATAAGAATATGGAGGTTTTGATCGTTCTTGAGATGACATAGCTGAATCAGATTATAAAATACAGGTGTTTGGCCGATGCTTAAAGGATTTTAGATTGTTAATCGGGTCAGGATGAAACCAATTTTTAACAAAATATGGTTAAAAAAAAGAAAGGAGGTGATCCATCCGCTCCTTCCAGAACGGATACCTTGTTACGACTTAACCCCCATCGCCGAGAAAATCCTCCTCTGCCTAAGGCAGAGTTCAGACTATCCCAACTTTGTTGGCTTGACGGGCGGTGTGTGCAAGAGGCAAGAACGTATTCACCGCGACATGACTGATTCGCGATTACTATCAATTCCGCGTTCATGAGGTCGAGTTGCAGACCCCAATCCCCACTGAGGACAAGTTTATGGATTAGCTCCCTGTTACCAGGTGGCAAGACCCTCTGCTTTGTCCATTGTAACATGTGTGTAGCCCAAGATATAAGGACCATGCTGACTTGACGTCTGCCCCTCCTTCCTCCCGTCCAAAGGACGAGCAGTCTCCCGAGACAAATATAACTCGGGACGGGGGTTGCGCTCGTTGTCCCACTTAAGGGTACTCCTCACGGAACGAGCTGACGACAGCCATGCAGCACCTGTGCTCTAGTTTCTTGCGAAAAGACTAATGTTTCTAAAAGTCGTCATGAGCATGTCAAATCTTGGTGAGGTTGTTCGGTTTGTTTCGAATTGAACCACATGTTCCACTGATTGTGTGCCTCCCCGCCAATTCCTTTGAGTTTCAGCCTTGCGACCGTACTCCCCAGGCGGCTTGCTTAACGCGTTAGCTTCGCCACACCGTCTCCAATAAATTGGAGCCAATGCAGCCAGCAAGCATGGTTTAGGGCTAGGACTACGCAGGTCTCTAATCTGCTTCGCTCCCCTAGCTTTCGTGTCTCAGTGTCAATATCCTCCCAGAGATTCGCCTTCGCCACTGATGTTCC
>Ga0138256_10003232_pt1 | contig 17357 bp, 14 predicted proteins | sample KNB2016incub_MG_FD_105486 | JGI IMG/M metagenome (GOLD analysis project Ga0138256, IMG submission 105486) | Active sludge microbial communities from wastewater in Klosterneuburg, Austria - KNB2014incub_MG | ecosystem: Engineered > WWTP > Activated sludge > Unclassified | place: Austria... | reverse complement strand
TAGACTGCGACCTTCCATAAATTCTCAACGGAGTAAACTCCATTGCACACCACTGTTGGGGAGCAGCTAGACTGCGACCTTCCATAAATTCTCAACGGAGTAAACTCCATTGCACATCACTGTTGGGGAGCAGTTATACTTCGACCTTCCATAAAATTCTCAACGGAGTAAACTCCATTGCACATAACCCCCTCCAATGATGGGGTGACCAAAAAGGTTGGAAAAATGTCCTTACCGCAAATTGGGATCAGCTCAAACGAGGCTGCTTTAGGCTGTGAGGTATCCTGCCAGAAACTGAGCGTTGAATCAAGGTTAATTCAGACTGACCTTTTCCTTTTCAATTTAAGCATTGGCTCTGAACTATCCCCCAGCATAAATCCCCAGGCTTTTAATTCAGGGGTGCGATCCAGTACGAGCTTGATTATAGCCAGGATGGGTATAGATAAAAACATTCCTGGAATACCCCACAGCGCCCCTCCTGCAATCACTGCAATTAAACATACCAGGGCATTGAGTTTTACCTTGGAACCTACTATTCTGGGAACGATCAGATTATTATCAATAAACTGGATGATGGCATAGAGAATCAAGACATACAGTGCATATATCGGCGCCTTCGTCACCAAAGCAATTATCATAAATACCCCAATGGCAATCAATCCACCCAAATAAGGGATCACATTCAGGATAGCTCCCCCAATACCCAACAAAATGGCATATTCAATGCCTAAAATCAACAAGCCGATGGAGTTGAGGGTGGCGACGATAGCCATTTCCGCTAATAATCCCAGCAGGTAACTTTGCACAATAGATTTGGTTTCCGTGAGCACCTCCGCTACTTTTTCCTCGTGGTTGTTCCGAAATAAATTATGAACAAATTGAATCAAATGCGGTTTGTAGTACAATAGCATGAACATATAAACAGGTGTCAGAAAAACGGTCGCTAAGACACCTCCAACGGTGGTCAGGGTCAAACCTATCGCAGCCCCTGTATTAGCGAACATGTCGTTTTTAGTATCCGTAATCCACCGGTTGATCTTGGAAGCCCTGATATTAAAGGTATCCGAAACCCAGGAGACCGCAGTTTTCAACAGTTCTTCAAATTTGGCACTCAGGACTGGAAACGCCTCCCCCAATAAACTAGCCTGAGACCCGACCCAAAGAATCAATGCGACCAAAATCGTAAATGAAAAAAACAAGACCAGGCAAATGGATACTGTCCGGTTTAGACCTTTGTTGGTCAGCAAATTGACCAGGGGACTAACAAGAATAGCTAATAATATGGCATAAATGATTGGCAGGATAATATCCTGTACAATGGACAACATGCTGATCAGCACATAAAAGCCAATCAGTATTAATGCAATTTTGGCGTAGTAAGGAAACTTGATTGAACTCGTCATGGATTAATCAGGGGAAAATTCCCGGTGTTCCCTGTGGCTTTCTGACTTTTCTCAGGATACCTGACTCCGGGACTTACCTTTGATGGCATTAAATAAAACTCTGCCGATCGCTTTTACCTTTTCCGGGTTTCTGGCGATGACCTGAGTGATTCCAAACAATAACACGGCACCGGTCAACTTTTTTAATGGGCTTCCTGCAAGCCGCATAAATATTCTTTTAGAAAGATAACTGGTAACGAATATGAGCGCTGCATTGGTAATACTGCCACTAACTTCCTTAGATGCGGATGCATCTTTGATGGTAGACTTGATGAGGTTAATGGGCTTAATCCGTTCAAACGCTTGTTGAACCTCCGCTTTAAGCAAAGCGCCCTCGGTTTTCTTCTTAATTCTTAATTCAGTAATGAGCGCTCTGATCTCATCTTCCGTTTCTTTTTTATCCATGGGTCAATCGACTTGTTTTAGGAGTAATTGAGATATCTGTTTTTTTATCCATTTGTGCAACATAAAATGAAAAACCACTCCAACAATGAGGTAAAAACCGGCTACTATAAAAAAACCATATTGCATTTTGCCCATCATATCGCCGATGGCCAGGGATGCTCCAATGCTCACAACAAAAATAAACATGGCAAATACCAGGACGACACTGATCTGGGTGATGAGGGAAGAAAGAACATTGGAAACGGATTCAAGTGCAATAAGCTTAGTGAGCTTGAGATTAGTTTTACCATATTCTTCCGCTTTTTCGATTATGGATTCTATGATATCGGTAGCTGTTTCCATGCCTGTTTATTGTTGGTACAAGGAGAGATTAAATACAAAAATAATCAGTAATAAGGAGTTGGCTTAGCACATTCCCCTTATTTATTCCTGACTTATTTTGTTTTTTTAGTTACCATCTCTTCAGCATTCTCTACCCAATCTTCAGCTTTGTGGAACCCATTTTCTGCTTTCTGCAAAAGATCCTCTTTTGCGGTTTCAAATTTTTCAGTGAGGCTTTCGATAAAGTCATTAAATTTTGATTCCAGTTCTTCAGCGTATGCTTCACTCTTTTTTGAAATCTTTTTGCGGGTAGAAGATCCTTTGTCCGGTGCAAACAAGATTCCTAAAGTAGCCCCGACAGCGATTCCTGCCAGCAGACCTAATAATACTTTTCCAGAACTCATGATGATTTATTTTATAAGTGAACGAGTTATTTTATTATTCAAAGTTGATTAAATTTTAAACAATTTGCGTTACATGATTAATTTATAGAATTACATAATTTACATATTCTATAACAGACCATAAAGTTAGGGATTACCGACTGTTTGTATTTTCTTTTTTTTGAAAAAAAACCGGTGACTGATAAATTTTCAAAGGGGAGGCTGGGTCTATTTAAGCATAAATTCCTCTCCTCTCACCCTGGCCCTATTGGTGGCGTTGATCAGTTCAAATTCACCTAAAATTGTCACGGATTCTCCGATTAAGAACCCACCGGCTTTTAAAACGGTATTCCAGGTCAATCCCCAATCCTGCCGGTTAATTTTTCCGCTTACCTGAAATCCGGCCTTTTCGTTGCCCCAGGGATCATGTTGAATACCTCCAAATTGAACTGCGAGCTCTATTGGTCTGCATACCCCCATCATAGTCAGGTCTCCCAGGATCAGAAACTGGTCTTTTTGTTGCGTTTTTAGGATTTTTTCTGATTTAAACAGGATCTGCCGGTAATTTTGAGCGTCCAGAAAATCAGGGCTTGTGAGGTGTTCGTCTCTTTCGCGATCGCCTGTATAAATTGAATCAGCTTCAATGGTTACCTGAATTTGAACCCGGGTAAAATCTTTGCCAATGGTGGTAATGACCGCCTCAAATTTCCGAAAACTGCCTTTGAGCGAAGCAATCATTAAATGTTTTACTTTAAAACCAATCTCCGAGTGGATTTTATCTACTAACCAAAAAGTTTCCGTGTTTGAGTTGGACTTCACAGGGTAGATAGATTGTATTGGACTTTTAGAAAGAATTGAAAACACTATGCCTGCCAAACAGCAAGCATAGTGTTTATAATTTTATAAGATAAGGATAAGGATCAGTAAAATCACGATGATAGCACCGACTGACAGGTAGACTCCTCCGCCCGTTGCTTTCATCTGGTGTTTCATTTCCTTCAATTCCTTTCTTAAATTTTTCTTCTCCGCAGTGGTCATTTTGGATTTGTCCATAGCTTTGATTTCTGTTATCCGGGCCATGACTCTGGCTTCAACGGATTCGGTAGTTACCGGGGCAGGTGCCGGCTCTACATTGACCGCATTTAAGGACATAGGCATGATGGACAAGAGCATCAATGCCGCCATCATAATTGGTTTTAATTTTTTCATTTTAAAATTTAGAATTTAGTGTTAAAAAATTGACTACACAATTTTAAGTCAAGTGTATCGATTTAACCTTACACAATTAAGCAAAAGAATTATATAATTAACATATCTGAAGAAATCTTATATGACTCTATTAACTGATTGATCGGTCTATTTAAAAAAACCACCCGGAGGTGGTTAAATCGAATTTTTTTCAAATGGTTATCTTATCAATACTAACCGATTATTTATTATCTGGTTCCCCATCGTGATTTTATAAAAATATACTCCTTCCGCCAGATTGTGACCATCCAGCCTTGCCTGATACCAGGTGCCTTCAGTGATCTGCTGGTCAAATATGGTGGCGATCTTTCTTCCAGCAACATTGATGATGTCAATTACCGCACGGGGCTGATTCAGAGGTGCACGGAATTCAATCAGGGCGCTTTGGCTAAATGGGTTGGGATACGCATTAATTAAAATTGGCAGCTTCTTAATCTGCGTCCTTGTTGGATTGGTGAGCGCAATAACCGGATTAGAACGGACTGATGCGATATATTTTACTATGGCGGAACAGGAATCTTCGCAACCACCGGAGGAAACCATTTTTACGGAATAGGTACCGGATCGACCAATCGTGATGCATCTCTTAGTTAAACCGGTACTCCATAAATAGGACATATATCCGGCTGTGGCACAGAGTACTGAACTGTCACCCTGAATCGGCTCCAGGTTACCGGAGATCAAACAGGAATCCGGTTTAGCAATGGTATCCGGCGCATTGTGGACCACAAGGGTACAGGAATTAGAAAGGCCATTATTTGTCACCGTAACCGCATACAGCCCTTCACAGTCAATCGTAATACACCTGCTTGTTTGACCATTGTTCCAATAATAGGTATTACCGGGTACGTCAACGGCACAAAGGATTGAAACACCCCCTCTGCACAATAAGGAGTCACCAATGATCGTACAATCCACTTCAGGAGCCACGGTCAGAGTCGTACTGCTGGTACTTATACATCCGTTGGAATTAGACATCGTGACACTATAGGTGCCTGCTGAATCTGCGGCGATACAACGGGTAGTTGCACCCGTATTCCAGGTATAAGTGGTGTAACCCGGGGGAGCACAAAATTCTGTAGACTGCCCCTGGTATATAAATCCTTTTCCTGTTATGGGTCCGGAAGTTTGTCCGCTGACTACATTTCTGCTACATGCACTGCTGCAGCCTAAACTATTGGTGACGACCACTAAATAATTTCCGATAGAATCCACCGTAATACAACTGGTGGTATCTCCCGTACTCCACTTGTATCGGTACTGACCTGCTGGTGCGCACAATTGTGTGGTCTCCCCATCACAGATTATATTTTTACCCTTGATTACACAACTTGGCAGGGTACCGACAGTAATCGTGACCTTATTGGTAGCACTGCATCCGGTAGCGGTAATAACCTCGGTCAGGGTATACGTGGTGGTCAGCAGGGGATAAACCTGGGGATTGGGCGTGGTGGGTACATTCAGTCCACTATTGGTCTTCCATATATAAGTATGACCTGCGATAGCCGGTGTCCCAAGGACAATACCCTGGCCCTGACATAGGGTATCGTTTGGTATTAAAGTGGCAAGAGGCCTGGGGCTTACTGTTATTGTTATTTTATTTGATGCAAGGGTATCACAACCTGCCGGATTGACCAGAAAATAGACCCCTGGGGTTTTGACGACGATGGAAGCGCTGGTGTCGCCATTGCTCCAGACAAAACCGTGATTCCCTGAAAGTCGGACGCTGTCGCCCTCACATAATGCGGTATTCCGTGAAGCGGAAATTTGAAGTACCGTATCGTCAGCCGGTGTATTAACCTGGACCACGATATGATTTGAAATTAAACTGTCGCATTCATTTACAGCTGTGACAAAATAATCACCGCTGGTTTTGACAACGATGGTGTTGGTAGTGTCCCCCGTGCTCCATACCCCACTTATATTTCCACTTAAAATCACACTGTCCCCCGTACAAAATGCAGTGCGGCCATCGGCCACAATCACAGGTGTTGTGATTATGGTATCCTGGATGACCACGATGTGGTTAGAAATGACCGTATCACAGGCATTGCCGTTGGTCACAAAATAATCGCCCGCTGTTTTAACAACGATAGTGGATGTGCTATCGCCGGTACTCCATCGGCCACCGGTATTGCCACTCAATATCAGGCTGTCACCAAAACATAAGGTGGTGGATTTACTGGATATAATTGTAGAAGCGGTGGGTGAAGGATTGACCATGACCACAATATGATTAGAGGTCAGGGTGTCACAGCTATTGGAATTGATTACAAAATAATCTCCACTGCTTTTAACCGTAATGGAAGCTGCGGTATCGCCGTTACTCCATCTGCCCCTGATGTTTCCGGATAAGACAACACTGTCCCCGGAACAAAATACCGTAGTATCGGAAGCAGCCACCACGGAAACAACTGGTATAGTATCAAACCTTACCATAATATGATTTGTGGTATCACTGCCGCAAGCACCTGTAACAATTACAAAATAATTGCCGCTGGTTTTGACATTGATTGAGAAGGCAGTATCACCGGTGCTCCATGTCCCGTTTACATTTCCGGAAAGGATAATGCTGTCGCCCATGCATAGGGTTGTTGACTTATTGGCCGATATCACTGAAGTATCAGCACCTTTCACGGTAATTAGAATGTGGTTGGAAACGACAGTATCACAGGTATTTGAGTTCGTTACAAAATAATCGCCACTGGTCCTGACCACAATTGAGCCTGAAGTATCCCCGGTATTCCAGATACCGCCAGCATTGCCGGAAAGCCTGACGCTATCGCCGTTACAAAATACAATGGTGTCGTTTGCTGTGATGATTGAAGCTATTGGAATCGAGTCTACCTTCACGATCAAATGATTTGAACTGATACTGCCGGTAGAATCGGTATTCGTTACAAAATAATCACCACTGGATTTTATTATAATCGAACTTGTGGTATCCCCTGTATTCCAGGTACCCCGGGTATTTCCGGAAAGCATGACACTATCTCCAATACAAAAAGTCAAAGGGCCATTAGCCGAAATGACGGAAGGCGTTGGCGGTAAAAAAGTTTCAGAAACCGATTCATAAACGGTTTCCTGAACCCATACTCTGCCGAAATTTGCCCACATGAGTGCAGGCAAAAGGAAGAAAAGCATTAAGCCTGTTTTAATTTCGAAATTGTTAATTTTCATCTGGAATTAAGATTTGTTTTAGATATTTTCTTTGGTACTGCAAGGTTAAATCCTATCGTTGATGAATCGTTTACATAATTTTTCAAAAACTTTACATAAATCGCATTTTTATAATATTTGAACAGAATTTGGAAAAAAAATATTTTATCCCTGAATGAAAATTTTAAAATCCAACCGGAAATTTAATTCATCAGACCAGCCACATTCCATTAATATTTATTGGAATTACAAGAGCTATACCAACATTAAATCGACCTAACAACCGCATTAAAATAAAAAAAACCACCCCCATTGCTGAGGGCAGTTTCTTAAATTAATGAACTATGTTATTAACTTTATCTGATTAATACTATTTTTTTAGTAATCGATTGGTTGCCATTAATTATTCGGTAGAGATATATTCCCTCCGCCATGGAACTGCCATCCATACTTACTCTATAGGTCTGGCCTTTTTCGGCTTTCCCTTCAAATAAAGTCAGGATTTTATTTCCAGCAAGACCAGTCACTTCAACTTTCACTTGTGAACCAGCCTGATCGGTCGAAAATTCAAAATGAGCCCGGTTGCTAAAGGGATTTGGATAAGCAGTGATGCTGAAATTTTTCACCGTGGGCAACTCTGTATTTCTGCTTTCCAGGGTATTAAATGCTGAAGATGGGTAGGATACTTTCACCTGACAATTGTGGCTGCATCCTCCTCCATTGGAAACTTTCAACGCGTAGGTACCCCCGGTATTGATGGTTATACATGAAGTGACCGCACCATTACTCCATAAATAGTTAAGATAACCTGATGGGGCGCATAAGGTGGTGGTTTGTCCCTGTGCCGGATTCAGGTTTCCGGAAATTATACAAGAGGTCAGCGGTTTAGGTAGCGCCGCGGCAGTCCTTACGTTGATCACACAGATGTTGGTAGCTTTACGGTTTGTGACTTGTACTGAATATTTTCCCGCACAATTGATCTCAATACATTGGGTGGTCAGACCATTGTTCCAATAATATGTGTTTCCAGGTACTGCAACCGCACATAAGGTAGCATAAGAGTCGACGCAAATCAGCGTATCCCCTATAATGTCGCAATATGGGGCAGGAGCTACAGTAAGTAATTTGCTGCACAAGCTGACACAACCCATGGCATTTGTTACGGTCAATCCATAGGTACCTGTTGTTTTGACTGTAATACAACGGGTAGTTTCGCCAGTACTCCAAACATAGGATGCATAACCTTTAGGTGCACAGAATTCGGTCGATTGACCGGCATAGATCAACTCGGTGCCTACAATATCACAAGGTCCTTCTCCACGCAATACATTTCTGCTGCATCGGCTGCTGCAGCCAAAAGAATTGGTTACTTCGACTAAATAATTACCAATACTATCCACGGTGATACAACGGGTAGTTTCCCCGGTACTCCACAAATAGGTATAATCGCCCACTGGTGCACAAAGCTGAGTCGATTTACCTTCGCAAATCAAATTATTTCCTTTGATGGCACAACTTGGAAGTGGGCCTACTGTAATCTTAACTGAATTTGAAGCTTCACACAACCCGGCGACATTGGTTTCGGTGAGGACATAAGTGGTAGTCTTTGTCGGATGCACCTTAGGATTGGCAAGCGTAGAAATGACTGTATTATTAACTGTCCATACATATGTATGACCGGCACTGAATGTATTGCCTAAAATAACTTCGTCCCCCACACAAATGGTGTCCTGCAGCACGGTGAGTGGTTCAGGTCTTAACACGACAGTTAACTCTGTCACTTTATTTAATCCTATACTGTCGCAATAATTTTCATTGACGACAAAATAGATGCCAGAATTTTTAACTACTATAGTCGATCCGGTAGCACCGGTATTCCAGACTCCACCGTTGTTGCCTGTAATGGTGATACTATCGCCTTCGCATATCGTCGAAATATCGATTATCCTGTTGATTGGGTTGGTATTTAATTTAACCTGGACCAGGATATGGTTTGAAATACCACTGTCGCAGGATTGCAACTGAGTTACAAAATAGTCTCCGCTGGTTTTTACAGTAATGGAAGAAGTAGTCGCTCCTGTATTCCAGATGCCATCGACATTTCCTGAAAGGGTTACGCTGTCACCAACACAAAAGACCGTAGGCCCGGTGGCCACTATCACTGAACTGGAGGGCAGGGAATCTACTATGACTTCTATACTATTAGAAGTCAGGGTATCGCAAAAATTTGAATTGGTCACATAATAAGTACCGCCTGACTTCACGGTGATCGTTGATGTAGTAGCTCCGTTATTCCATATACCTCCGACATTGCCTGAAAGGGTAATACTATCTCCAACACAGATTGTATTTTCTGTTCTGTTTGAAATTATTACTGAGGGTACAGGCAGGGGGTGAACGGTAACTATAATATGATTGGAAACCAGGTTGGCACAAGCATTGGCCGTCGTCACAAAATAGTCACCACTGGTCGTCACGGTGATGGAAGGGCTTGTCGCACCGGTATTCCATACTCCTCCCACATTGCCGGAAATGGTTACACTTCCAGGTTCGCAAAAAGCAGTAGTATCCGAGGCAGTCAGCACAGAAACTACAGGTGGTAAATCTACCTGTACTACAATATGGTTTGAACTCACTTCTCCGCAACTATCTACATTGGTAACAAAATAATCACCACTGGTTTTTACAACGATGGAAGCAGCAGTCGACCCATTGCTCCAGGTACCGTTGATATTGCCGGAAAGGGTAACGCTATCACCCAGGCAAAAATTGACTGCATCATTGGCAGTAATTACAGAAGGTACAGTCGGTGCGCTGACCTGGACCAGGATATGATTTGAATTTACACTCCCGCAGGCGTTGGTATTGACTACAAAATAATCACCGCTGGAGACCACGGTTATTGAGGATGCTGTAGATCCATTGCTCCATATTCCTCCATTGGTGTTTCCCGAAAGTACTACACTCATACCAGTACAGAAAGAAGTTATTCCTCCGGCTGTAATGACGGAAGCCATTAAAGGTGAATTTAAAGTGACCAGGATATGGTTAGAGGTAACACTGCCACAGGAATTGGTGGTCGTTATAAAATAATCACCGGCAGTGGTCACAGTTATAGAAGCGGTGGTAGCACCTGTGCTCCATACTCCTCCGTTATTTCCGGAGAGGATCACACTGCTACCGGCACAAAATGAAATAGGACCACTGGCAGCTACGATCGATACTACAGGTTGAGGACTGATCGTAACGATTATATGGTTCGATGTAACACTGCCACAGGCATTGGTACTGGTAACAGAATAGTCTCCACTGGCGCTTACTACTATGGAGGGCGTGGTTGCTCCGTTGCTCCAAATCCCTCCATTATTTCCTGATAAGGTTACACTGCTGCCTTCACAAAAAGATACTGGTCCACTTGGTGAAATGACGGCCGCGGTAAGCACTGGGGTAATCGTAACAATGATGTGGTTCGATACTACTGTACCGCAGGAATTGACTGTTGTCACAAAATAATCACCGGCGGTTGTTACTGTAATGGAAGCTGTGGTTGCCCCTGTGTTCCAGGTGCCTCCGTTATTACCGGAAAGTATAACACTGCCTCCTGCACAAAATGAAATAGGACCCTGGGCCGCGATCACTGAGACTGTAGGTAGTGGATTAATCGTGACGACAATATGATTTGAAATGACACTTCCACAAGTATTGGTATTTGTCACGAAATAATCACCGGCGGCAGTTACATTGATCGAAGCTGTCGTAGCCCCATTACTCCAGATTCCACCGTTATTACCTGAAAGGGTGACCCCTTCTCCTGCACAAATGGAGATCGCTCCACCTGCTGTAATGGTGGATGCGATAGGTGCCGGGCTTACAGTTACCAGGATATGATTCGAAGTTACATCTCCACAACCGCTTGATGTAGTGACAAAATAATCACCGGCAACACTAACTGTTATCGAAGAACTGGTTGCCCCAGTGCTCCATTCCCCTCCATTGTTGCCAGAAAGAATGACTTCTTCTCCTGCACATAATGCTGTGGTACTACCGGCCGTGATGACTGCCGGGGCTGGTGTTGGAATATTTACTGTATTATTTTGGATGTTGATAGCCCCTGCAGTGGTGAGTGCCCTGCCATTCAAAGAGGCACCGCCTAACATACTAATTGCACCACCGGCTACAATAGTGCCGGTAAAGGATGAATTGCCGCCTAAGGTGACCATTCCATTGATTCTCCAATACACATTGCATACATCAGCCCCGTTGATCAGGCTGATACTTGATCCGACGTCCGTAGCCAGAGCACCATTAATCTTAATGATAAATAAGGCGTCCGGATTACCACCGCCATCTAGGATAAGTACGCCGTTCAAGGTAGTAGCGGCTCCATGACAATAAACGTTTGGAGTTAGAATCTGCCCGTTACCCATCGTACCTGTTAATACACCACCTGTGCCGCAGTTGGTGGCAGCCAACTGGCTGTATGCCGATCCAACAGCTGTAGCTGCAGAAGCAGCAGCTGCGTCTGCTACATGTCTTTGTCCTACCAAAGTACCTGGTGGGAATGCACTGAATGCACCTACATTGGTGCCTACGTCACCCACAACTACTGTGGAAGCTCCAAGCGCATTGAATGCACCGGAAGCGGTAAATAATGCAAATCCTGAACTGGATCCCAGATCAGGTTGCGCCCATCCTAAAAATGGGAATATTAAAAGCGATAAAAACGCTAATAATGTGAATCGATAATTTTTCATTTTTAAGAAATTTAACATAGACCTTTGTTTAATCTTAGCAAATTGATTGCAAACTGTTAAATTATCGTTACATAATTCCGGAGATTACTTACATGCATCTCACGTTTCACTAATTATTGAAACTTTAGTAGAATAAAATTAGTTTGATACCCCCTTTTAGTGTCAGACACTGACCAAACTCATAGTTAAATTACTATGGCAGAGGAACTTTTGTCAATAAAGGCCATTATACCCTGATTAAAATACTCAGATTGTTCCATATTGGATAAATGACCTGCACCAGAAATCGGGTATAATTCTGCATTGGCGATACCTTTTTGCAGGGCTTCAGATTTTATCATTGGGGTTAGTTTATCCTGTTCCCCGCAGATAATCAATGCAGGTACGGTGATGATGTGCATTTCACCGCACATGTCCTTCCTGTTTTTTAATGCATTTAATGCGCCTATAATGGTTTCCGGGGAAGTGCCGAGTATTATTTGTTTTACCCGGGCAAATAATATTGACTCCTCCTTAACCAGGTCCGCGTTGAATACCTTGCTCATAAATTGATCGGCAAACTCATTTAAACGACCACCCATGACCTGGGCGATCGCATCATTGCGTTTTTCTTTGATTTCAGCGGTATCGCTATTGCATTGGGTATCGCACAATATTATTGCCTGGAACCTCTCCTGAAACCGGTGAACAGCATTGAGTAGGATGTATCCACCCATAGATAACCCGCAAACTATTGCTTTTTGTATCCCCATATGATCCATAAACTGGATCAGGTCATCTGCATAAGTATCCATATCAGGAATTTCCAGGCTGATGGATGACTTGCCAAATCCCCGGATATCATAGGTTATTACACGGTAATGAGCTCTTAAAACAGACATTTGAGGTTGCCAGCATGATTTATCAAATGGAAAGCCGTGAATAAATATAATAGGCATATCACCCTGACCCCAATCGTCAAAGCACACGGTCGTTCCGTTTACGGTGAGGTATAAATTATCTCCTGATACTGGCATGCGTAAAATTATTAAATTATAAACCTTGTTTGTCAGCATTAAAAAAATCTCTGACAAAAGCCTGTTTCTGCGGTTCTGTCATTTGATCTGCCGGTTTTACTTCAATTTGGATGTTGGAAAAACGATGGTCTTCTTTCAACAAATTGGCCAACTCCGCTTTGGCATTGGTTGGACCGAATATCACCACATTTTCATACTGCAGGATAGCTTCTCCCAATTTCTTATAATAATCCTTCTGCATTCCTTGTTCCTGGTTATGCATGATGTGTTCACTTTTACCCAGGCTTTGTGATTTTTCCTGGCTGGTAAACGATGAGGAAATTGTGTTGGAGTCGTCTGCACCCCCGTTAAATTCCATCAACTGGGCTGAGGCATGGTCCATCCAGATACCTAATTTTTTGCTTGAATTCATAATAAGTACGCTTTTAATAAAATTGAAAAGGAGGTATTATTCATATTATATAAATAAACCTCACTTTCAAAAGATTTGATATTTTCTTTTAGAATAAAAAGGATATGCCAATATATCCAGAATAAACTTTTATTTTGGTCCGATCAAGGATATAATAAGAATTGTCTCCAATCGTATTACTATTGTCGCTGATGTCAATCAGACCATGCACACCTCTGAATCCCAAACCCAATCTAAAAGTACGATTAGGATTTAACCCAAAATCCAGACCAGCACCATAAGCAAATCCCAGGTCTCCTTTCTTTACCGAAAGTATAGGATCGCCTATACTACCACCGCTGCTTAATAATTTACTTCCCACATTGAGACCAATCTGAGGACCAGCAACCACTCCAAAATTTACAGCTTTCTTTTTGCCGGTGTTTAATGACAACAAAAGAGGTATATTAACGTATTTCAAATTGATATTGCGCTCAATATTGTCTTCATTATATTTTTGAGCAAACGAACTGTAAATGATTTCACCCTGGATACCTACATAATCGGAAAAATGGAATCCCAACAAGGCACCTACTCCATATCCCAAGTCAATATCGCCTTTTATCGTATTGCCTGAAGAGGTATTAATATCAAATTTGGTAAATGCCGGCATAAACCGAAGCCCGAATTCTCCACTTTGAGAACTTGCCGGGATCGAAGCCGTTAGAAGTATAATCCCTATCGCAAGACTGAGGGAAAATTTATGTTGAATTGTTTTCATAATTGTTTTTATTAATAAGATGTATAAGTTGCAAAGATCAGTGTAAATCAGGCCAAATCCTTTACACAATATCCCTTAAGTGTTACATCAATCACATATATCTTTCTACCCTATCAGGAACATAAATTTTCGCTAAAATAAATTGAAAAATAAACTAGATCTCCCTCCCGAGTGTGAATTATATAAGTTTTTATAAGAAAAATGTAAGAGAAAAAGGATGGCATGGGTAGATCTTTGTTTCATAAATAACCATTGACAAATAGTTTTAGTCCCACTATACGTGAACCTTGGTTTACAAAGGTAATTAGTCTTTTAAAGGTTCAGTAATTATCGGGGTCCTTCGGATCCCGATAAATTTTTATGGGAGTTGGGATTAAGATTATATAATAAATTATTAAAATCCTGTAAGGAATAAATATCTAGTGGCATCCATCTTTACAGTATTAAAAGTAAATGAAAATCAAGTGAAATAATGTCCGATGCAGACTGGTTTAACACCCTGGCTGGAGAAACTTCGGAACAAACATTAAATCACTCCTTAAAATAATATAGATTGGCAAGACAATTGTAGTCCACGCATTTTAAGCAAAGGTTTAGAAATGCAAGTAGTTCTTTTAAGGTTCAGAAAAAGTATCGTGGCCCTTCGGGGCCCCGGTATTTTTTTATTTTAAGCACCACCCTCTTCAGGCAAGGATGCCTGAAGTAACCAGAAACTGATCGACCTGACACTTACAATTCAGTATAATGAAACGAAAGGAGTAGTTCTCCGACTTATTAATACTTACCGGTATTATTTTTTTTTGAACCACCACATTCTTCAGGCAAAGGGTGTCTAAAGAAACCAGAAACCGATCCGACCTGGCACTTACAAGTATAAGGATAATGAAACGGCAGGAGTTGTTCACCGAAGTATCAACTTTTAATACCATTGTACCCTTTTTAATACTTTTGTACCCTTCTTTGGTTTTATTGAAGCACCACCTTCTTCAGGCAAGGATGCCTGAAGAAACCAGAAACCGATCCGACCTGGCACTTACAAGTTTATTCTTATCCCTATCTCCGATTAAGAGGGGTGAAACGCCGGATGATAAATCCGGATGTTCTCCGGGCAAGGCTTTACATTTTTAATATTAACCCTATTCAAGATTTCCCTATAAACAAAAAGCCGGTGCACGACCAAGTTATGGTATGCACCGGCAGAGCTGATACTAAACTATTTGTTGATGGATAGAATTTGTCTATTTAAACTAAATCTTTCGTTTTGCTGCGGCTATAGCTTCTTCTGCATGGGAAAGGCCTTCTTCAACTTTATGTTTTCCATTCTCCGTGATCCGGGCAACATTTTGTTTGGCCGACCAGAATTTGTTGGTAACATTGTCCGTTAAGTCGTTAAACTTTGTCTCCAGTTCACCCACATATCCACCACTTTTTTTGGCTATTTTTTTCCTGAGATCAGAACCTTTTGCCGGAGCAAACAAGGCTCCAATGGCTGCACCGATGGCAACTCCCGCCAGTACACCAATTGCTATTCTTACTTTATTCATGATATTTTGATTTTTAAATGACGAAAAAATAATTATTTCGATTCTTGTGTCACCCTTCTTTAAGCGTGTACGACCGCCTGGTCGCGCAGATCTCTGACTGCGTCATGGTCTGCTTTAATTTGACGGTATTGAGTTGAAACCAGCTTTTGTTGATCCCCGGACAAATCGGTAAAATGATCTTCCATGACGTCTTTGTAGGTTTCCAATGCTACATCTTCTCCGTATTCGCAGGAATTCAGGACCGTTTTGCGTTCTTTTCCTGTTACAGCAGCTTTAACTTCCATCCAGGCACGGTAAATTTTTCCACTCGCCCTGGTCCCATCTTCAGGTTCACCTCCCATCCGGGTTACCTCAGCTACCAACTCGGATTTAAACTTACGGCTGTTACTAATATAACGCGTAAATAATGATGTTAAATCGGATTCATTGGTTTCTTTCAACGCTGTTTCGTAACCTTCGATCCTGTCATTGTTAATTTCGATCAGGTTGTTAAGCACCTCAATTGATTTTTCATTTTTCATTTCTAATCTTTTTAAAATTTTATAAATCAAGTTTAATTGCGCATTTTACCCAAAAGGACTTGTCAGGTCGTATGTACTGACAACATGGTAAAAAGACGCTTCCTTTGTCTGAAAACCGATTTCAAACGAGTCAAAATGTTTCGATAGAATCATTTTTCAGTAGCTTTCAAATCTGTATTCAAAGTTAGGCCTGAGGTAGCCAAGGGCTTTACACAATTTCAAAATAATATTACACAATTCCTTTATCGCAAGTTAAACTTAAGTTATAAACAAGCCCTTAAGTTGACACTCAACTGAGTGGTTATATTCTCAAGCCATGGAGCAGCGTCTATCAAATCTTTTAACGGGCGATATTCAACCGGACAAAAAAGGGAAAAAGCGGACAGGCAATAAAGAGCCTATGATTCTTTTGAAGAAGGGGAAGTCCCGCTTAAGGTTATGAATTTGGAAGAAAGATATCAAATGTCGCTCCTGTATCCGGAATACCACGAGCATTTATATAACCTCCATGATTTTCCACAATTTTCTTACAAATGGAAAGTCCTATTCCGGATCCCGGGTACTCATTTTTCATGTGCAAGCGGCGAAAAAGTATAAAAATATTCTCAGCATATTGCTGGTCAAATCCCATTCCATTGTCCTGAATTGAAATGCGAGAATAAGCTTTTTCAGTGTTAACTATGTCTGAATTAATATTCTTATTGATTACCTGTTCGCAGGTAATGTGGATTATAGGATCTCTGCCGGCCTTGCTGAATTTCAGGGAGTTGCCAATCAGGTTGATAAACAATTGCTGGATCTGAAAAGGGATCACATTCATCTGGGGCAGGGGATCTGCCTGAATAATGGCATTTTTATCTTCTATGGTTTGCATCAATTCCGCTTTGGCATTTTCCAACAAAACATTTAAATCAACCAACTCAAAATTGCGTTCACCTTTGGTGGTACGTGAATACAACAGCAGGTCATTGATTAATATTCTAATCCTCTCAATGGACGCTTGTATCCTGTCAAAATATCCTATGGTCACATTGGACATGTTAACAATTTCCTTCTCGGAAATGCGTGAAATATACGTTTGGATTATCCGAAGGGGTTCCTGTAAATCATGGCTGGCTATATGGTTAAAGGTGGCCAGCTCGGCATTACTCTGCTCCAACTCCTTGTTTCGTTCCTCCAGGGAAATACGGTTGAGGTGTTGTTCGGTGATGTCCCAATGTATTCCAATAATGATCTTATTCTGGCCGGCATCGGTAAACAATTTGCCAATCGATTTAAAATAACGCAATTGTCCGTCTTTCCGGATTACCCTGAAAAAGACGGTTGTTGGTTCGACCCTTTCATTTATGATCCTATCTCCCGACTCCAATAAAATATGGCGGTCCTGAGGGT
>Ga0138256_10003231_pt1 | contig 17359 bp, 15 predicted proteins | sample KNB2016incub_MG_FD_105486 | JGI IMG/M metagenome (GOLD analysis project Ga0138256, IMG submission 105486) | Active sludge microbial communities from wastewater in Klosterneuburg, Austria - KNB2014incub_MG | ecosystem: Engineered > WWTP > Activated sludge > Unclassified | place: Austria... | reverse complement strand
GGTTGGATTCCCGCCAAGAGCATGCGGGAATGACAAAAGTTTGGTATATTAATAAATAAGAATATTCAAAAAAATATTCTTATCCACTGTAAATCATGATAGAACCAAGTTTTTAAACGCATAGAAATTACACTTTACAAACATTACTAACTGAGCATGTTAAATTACAAAGCAAACGAGTTACTACGATTCACCACCGCCGGCAGCGTCGATGACGGTAAAAGCACATTGATAGGAAGATTACTTTTTGATTCCAAGGCGATATTTGAAGATCAGCTTGAATCCGTGAAAAAGACGAGCGAGAGCAGAGGATTTGATTATCTTGATCTTTCTTTATTTACTGACGGGCTCAGAGCCGAACGTGAACAGAGCATTACGATCGATGTTGCATACAGATATTTTGCAACTCCAAAGAGAAAATTTATCATAGCAGATACACCCGGACATATTCAATACACAAGAAATATGGTAACAGGCGCTTCAACTGCTAATCTTGCAATAATTCTTGTTGATGCAAGACACGGCGTGGTTGAACAAACCTGCAGACATTCTCTTATAGCATCACTTCTGAAAATAAATCACATAGTCATTTGTGTTAACAAGATGGATCTTGTTGATTACTCACAGGAAGTATATGATAAGATAGTAAATGATTATAAAGTATTTGCATCAAAACTGGAAGCAAAGGATATTCATTTTATACCTATTAGCGCTCTTAAGGGAGACAATGTTGTTGACCGATCTGAGAACATGGACTGGTATGAAGGATCGACACTTCTTTATCTTCTTGAAAATGTTCATATAGGAAGCGACAACAATCACATAGATTGCAGATTTCCCGTACAGTACGTAATTCGTCCTCAGTCCGATGAGCATCATGACTACAGAGGTTATGCTGGTAGGATAGCAAGCGGCGTATTCAAACCCGGAGATGATATAATGGTTTTGCCGTCGGGATTCACATCAAAGATAAAATCCATAGATACATTTGACGGTCAGATCCATGAGGCATTCGCTCCAATGTCAGTGACAATAACACTGGAAGACGATATAGATATCAGCAGAGGGGATATGATAGTCAGACCGCATAATCAGCCAGAGACGGGACAGGACATAGAAATGATAATGTGCTGGCTGAATAATAAGCCGATGAATCCGAATGCTAAATATCTTTTAATGCATACCACCAAAGATGCCAAAGCAGTAATAAAAGAGATCAATTATAAAATAGACATTAATACTTTACATAGGATAGAAAATGATAAAGTTATCAATATGAATGATATTGCAAGGATAAGATTAAGAACTACAACGCCTCTTTTTTATGACAGCTATAGTAAGAACAGGAATACGGGTAGTCTTATACTTATAGATGAAGGTACGAAGGAAACCGTGGCGGCGGGAATGGTGATATGAAAATAATATAAGGTAGCTTATATAAAAAAAATTCTTATAAATACATATAGGTAAAATATAATTTACATTTACGTACAAAAATTTTAATTATGTCAAAAAATAAATTCCCTTACATCCAATCGTTTGAAATGGATGATATTAAATTCAAATACTGGATTACGGATGAAGAGTATGAAGATTTGTATGATCCGGCAAAATGGAAAAACTGGGTTTTAACCGAAGAATATAAAAAATTTATTAGCAAAGGCGATAAGATATTAGAGATAGGTAGTGGAAATGGTTTTACAACCTCCTTATTTAAAAGTATGACTGGCAGTGAAGGATTAGTTGTAGGTATTGAACTAGTTCCAAATAATTGCTTAATTGCCAATTCTTTGATTGCGTTAAACCAGTTCGAAAAATGTCACATACTGAATTTTGCAGCTTATCAAAAGAATGGAAAGGAAAATTATAAGAATAAGAATAATGGAGTATTGACATATACTGAAAGTGAAGAAACTGCTAAAATTGACACTATGGAGTGTGATAAACTTATTAAAGATTATGGATTTTTTGACATTATCATACTTGATGTAAATGGGTTTGAATTAAATGTATTAAAGGGTTGTTCAGAACTTCTTACAAATAAGCCAAAATTAATTCTGAATTTATTTGAATTTAATACACCTTTCGGCACGTCAAATTATCAGGAAATATTGGATATAATTGATGCTAAGGAATATGAGGGACTAGTATATGTTTTTAATGAAAATAAACTTTTACCATTCGATTTTGAATCATTAAGTAAATCAAAACCCGGTTCAAGAGTTTTATTAAAATCTTTATCTAAAAGCAAGGATTCAAATTTATCCAATGATTCAGAGCTGGTAATCCTTGAAAACAAAGAAAGGGAAGAATTTTCTTCATTATTTTTAAGGAACAATAGGTTTTACGATGAAAGTGATAAACTTTGGATGAAGTATTATATTAATTTACCTTTTTCAAAAAGAAGAAGAAAAGGTAATATTGCATTATTTCATTTGGGAAGATGCGGAAGTTCAGTGCTTGCATTTATGCTTAAAAGTAACCCGGATATTTTCTGGGATGGAGAGAACATTGGTGACTTTTATTTGAAAAAACTCGAAAATGAAAAGCTACATGGTAATGTAAATCATTTAAGTGATATTGTGGCTGAAGTTGAAGAACTTAAAATGACAAACAACCCTATTACTTTTTTAAAAATTCGAATGTATTTGACTTTAAAAAAATACTATGGATTCGAGACAAAATTTTCCAAAGCTGAACATATGAGAGAAGAAATCTTAAATATGCAGCTTGATGATTATATTGATTTGCTGAGTAGAATTGGATTCGAAAACTTTATTGTTTTAAAACGGGAAAATTATCTTAAACAAGTACTTTCATATCATATAGCTGAGAAAACTAAAATTTATCATTCTACAAAAGATAAGACTTCACCTGATACAATAAATATTGATGTTTATAATTGCTGGATTGGAAGTGTGGAAAAACCATTGCTAGAGATTTTTGAAGAAATGGATAATGATTATGCTGAATTAGATAACTTATTAAAAGGAAAAAAATCATTGAATCTGACATACGAAGATGATATTCAAAACGATCCTATAATTGCTTATAAAAAAGTTTGCGATTTCTTGGATGTTGAATATCATTCTCCAAAGATTGTTCACAAAAGAACAAATCCGTTTAAAATTGTGGAAATAGTTGAAAACTTTGACGAATTAAAAGAATACTTGGATTACACTAAGTATTCCTGGATGATCGAACAATAAATCTTTTTTTATCAATATAATAGTTATCTAAATACTTGAATGTAATGCTTCAAGTGGAAATGGGATTTCTGAAATTTCACTCTCTTTATTATATGGTTTATTTCTTTGTTCCGTATGCAGCTATATTTACCATAAATTTACCGAGTTTTTCGTCAGTTTTTTTGTCAATTTTATACAGAATTGTATTTAATGAAGGTATTAAAAATGGAAAAAGATGAATCCCCTTGAACTTATTGATAATGATATTATTTTTTTCTAAAAAACTTCTTAAATCATTATAATGAACCCAGTTTTCAAATCCCTGATAATCCCTTAATTTAAAAGTCTCAGCTATTTTAACTGAAAAATACCAGAATGTCCTGTTAGGTACAGTAATGCATATTTTACCACCGGGTTTTAAAACTCTTATCAATTCTTTAACAGCCGCAAGAGGATCCGGAGTATGCTCTATTACATCAGATGAAATCACATAGTCGAATGTATTTTCCTCAAAAGGTAACTCTAATAAGGATCCCTCAATTCCTTTTGCGGATGGATTTTTCCTTATTGTCAGTTCGACTAATTTCGGAGCTATATCCAAAGAAATGACTTCAGCTCCTCTTTCAATAGCTTTCTTTGTAAATAATCCCGTACCGCAACCACCATCAAGCAGAGATTTATTTTTTAAATCTTCACTTCCTAAAAAATCATCAAAAATCACTTCTATTCTTCTGTTAGTATCATACATATTCATTATTGAATCAAAGTCATCTGCAATAGTATCATAGAATTTTTCTTTATCCATTTTATATATTTGTTTTTTTAATTAAAAAATATGGCCGTTTCTTACTTTGAATATACAACTTTCCTATATATTCTCCCACTATCCCTAAAAGTATCATATTAATTCCTCCAATAAAAAGAATACTAACCAAAACAGAAGCCCAGCCTTTCAGCGTTTCGTCTGTAAATATGGCCATAATCAAAGCATAAATACCGTATAAAGCTGATAAGAAAGATATAGTTATTCCCATTAGTATAGCTAACTTTAATGGTCTTATTGAAAATGATGTAATTCCTTCTATTGCAAAATTGATCATTTTCGATAACGAGTATTTTGTAGTACCTGAAAATCTTTTATTTGGAATATATTCAATAAACGTTTGTTTATATCCTATCCAGCTGATCAGTCCTCTGAAAAATAAATGGTATTCAGTAATATCATCAACCAAAATTCGAACAATTTTTTTATCAATTAACCGGAAGTCGGCAGCTCCCTGTTTTATTTCTATATCGGATAGATTATTTATTAATTTGTAAAATACAGAAGCAGTAACTTTTTTAAATTTTGATACATTCTCGATGTCTTTTCTTACTGTATAAACAATATCGTAACCTTCTGACCATTTATCAATCAATGATTGTAACAGTTCCGGAGGATGCTGAAGATCAGCATCCATGCTGATAACACAATCTCCTGTTGAGTATTCCAGTCCTGCCCTCAATGCATTCTGATGACCGAAATTTCTGGAAAATGATAAATATTTAACATTAATATCATCTGATGAAAGTTTTTCAAGAATATTTAAAGTATTATCATTACTGTTATCATCAACGAAAACATATTCGACAATATTGTCCGGAAGTGATTCTTTAATTTTCCGATATAATAATTCAACATTACCTTCCTCATTATAGCATGGGATAATAATACTTACTTTTGATTTACCGGAAATATCAGTCATTCTGTAACTTATGAAATTATTTTATGTGTATTGATTGTGTATTGATTGTGTATTGATTTACAGCATTGAAAGGTAGATACATATTTATAAATATACCAATAATGAATTTTAAAAACACTTCAGTTCAATGTCTCTCCTACTTTATCTTTATACATGACACAATTACTAGCAAAATCCTTTAATTCAGCTTTCAATTTTGTCAAGTATTATGCAGGTATAAAACAATTAAGTAAATGAATCCAACTATTTTCTCAAAATATTAAAATTTTTCACTAATAAATTCATATTATAATTTAATATTAATTGGTAATTTAACAACTTAAATGAGTACAAATCAAATAAGATTAAAATTTAATAAATGATTTTTTTATAAATTTATTCATACCCTATTATTTCAAATATAAATTTAGCAAAAAAATATAAGGTATCAGATGCAGTCAATAAAATTAAAATTAAATGAACTATAAAAAAATTGTTAAAAGTAATTTATTCGTTTTCATATTATTTCTTTTTATATTTTATGCGATTTTCAGATATTCAGAATCTTTTGATAAGGGATACAATATTGTTGAAGACTGGACTTTAATATCCACAAATCATTCCTTAGATACTGCTTCTTATACTGCTGTTTATGAAAATCTGATGATAACTGAGTTATACGGATACAAAAGATTCAGACCAGTTTGGTTACTGTACTTTTTAACATCTATAGAAATATTTGGATTCGATTTATTATTGCTTAATATTTATATAGCATTTCTTTGTATTTGTACATCTTTTCTCCTTTTCAAATTTTGTTCGAACATAGGTTTTACTTCCTTGCAGTCATTTCTTTTTTCTTTACTTACACTTATTGGACCAGCTACAATAATGTATACACGACCGCCTGATGCTGAGATTATAGGGATGCTTTTGTTATCTTTTTCTTTGTTTTTTTTGTCAAAGAGTATTTACTCACAAAAACATAATCTCTTATATAAAATTAGTTTTGTAATATCATTATTATTTACCTCATTATGCAAGGAAAGTTTTTTAATTTTAACTCCTGCGGTTTTATTTTTATACCTATTGATTTACAGTTCAAAAAACAATACTAGCATCATTCAGTCTCTGAAAAAAAATTATTCCGTTATAATCATATCTTCAATTATTTCATTATTAATTTTAATTATAATAATGAAATTCGTTGCAGTTAATCGTGAACATTCATATTCGGGAGTAAATATTAGTATGTTTTCAGGCAAAACATTACTAGAATTTCTAAATATGGTTTTAAAGACAAATATGTTTTTAATTGTTTTGTTTGGTATTTTCATTTTTTTCGAAAATGAACTTCAGAAGAATAAGTTATCTTCTGACTATCTTAAAAAGCATATTAAAACCCTTTTTACAATACTTATCCTGACTTTACTCATAATTGTGCCTCAGCTTATTCTTTATTACAAAACTGGTTTTATAGAAAGATATTATTTACCATATTTAATGGGATACTCAATTCTATTAATATATATTTTGAAAATTATATTTGACAGTAAATCTATTTCAACTTTAGTAAAATATTTGTATTTATCAACTATTTTTGTTTACTTAATTTTAGAATTATCAACCAATACTATACCTGCAATTACTTTTTTTTCGAAGGAATGCAGAGAAACTACTGAAATCGTAAATTCAATTAAAAATATTCAGAATAAAAAATTATTAATTGTATTTGATCCTGCTCAATCTGGCAGCAAAGCTAATTCCCTTAAAATTTATATGGATTTTTTAAAAATTAAAGAAGAATATAGATATGATTTTGTTAAACTAGGACATGTAAATAAATTTTTTTCTGATACCGTTTTTTACAATAAATCATTTAATTACGCAAAAAAACTATTTGGGGAAAAACTTATTGATTCAGGAAAAGATAATGCTGATATAGATTTAATTCTAATTTTTCGAGATTTGAATAAAGCATTTATAGACAAGAATAAGAGTTGGTTTAAAGAGACACATTATAAGAAGAAACAAATTTTTAATTATACTTTATATTATAAATAACTAGTTGAATTATTTTTGGTAGTGTAAGATATTTTGTGTAAATGATAAAATAGAAGAAAAGGAAGTGGATTAAAGCTTGGTATCCTTGCCACTATGGGAAAGGCGAAAAAACGGAAAAATTGATAGGCATTTCTTCATAATTAATGTTTCCATGTATTTAGAGTATAAAACAATGATTTTAATTATGAGGCAACGATCTATTTCTTTAATACGTCACGGTAACATTAAATTTGAGGCAATGCGAATTAATTCTAAAATAAAAAATTAACTTTCATTAATTTATAATATTTATTATATTTTTTAAAAAAAATAGGAGAATAATGTTTAAAAATAAAGTATTAACAAATGTAATTGCATTAATTTTTATATTGGGGTTTTTTTATTCAAATAGTTTTGCTTTAAGTTGGTTTCAGAAAACTTCAATTGAAAATGATAAAAGTGGCACGATAACGATTTCTTATTCAGCTTCAAATTCAGAGCTTAAAGGTGCTGATTTTTTCAAATCACTACCATTTTCAGAAGAAAAAATCAAAGCTACTTATTCATCGGACAATAATAAAATCCAAAACATTGTTTTAAATAAGAAAAGACAGGATTCGACATTTGTTAATGTTATTCTATCATTTAAAGATATAAACAAAATAAATACAGCATCCGGTTTTTCCAAAGTAAAAGTTACCTGGTATAAGAATGCTGACAGCACTGTATTTATGTATAAAGTTGATCAAAATGAGGAGTTTGCAAACAATGTTATTGCAAGTTGTTTATTTGAACTTCCAACAAATGAAATTTTACGCTCAAGCGGAATAAAGAAAGGTGATAATGCCTTTTCATTACAAATAAAACCCGAGAGTTTTAAGAATGGTTACAATGTTTTTGCCGTATTTAAAAATTCAGCAGATATTCCAGATAATAAACCAACAAATGGAAAAGATGAAAAGGAATCAGGAAAGGGTTGCGGATTATTCGGGGTTGAAATGCCGTTTATCTTCGGCATGGGTTTGTTATTTATGAGACGCAGATTAAAGAAATAAAGCAATAAAAATAAAAAATTTTATTAAAGGCAGATTATTATTTATAGTCTGCCTTTTCTACTTAATAATAAAAGAAACAACCAGCCAAAGCATATGTTTAAACTTTTTCGAAAGTCAGCTGATGATAACATAATTGTCGGTAATATGAGAAAACTTCTTAAAGATCTGTATTCCCGGAAATTCAGACCTCGAAAAATTGCAGACATTGGGGCTAACGAAGGAAAATGGAGCAAAATGACGAAAGAAATATTTAAAGATGCTGATTTTTATCTTATTGAACCGCTCCTGGAAATGGAAACCAAACTAAATGAATTCTGCAAATCAAATCCCGGTTCAAAATATTTTCTTTACGGCGCCGGATCAAAAAAAGAAAAATTATATCTTACGCTTGGAGGAGATAATCTAACAGGCTCCAATCTTGTATACGAAGAAAATGAATTTCTTAAGAAAGCAAATGAACAAAGGGAGATCCAGATAATAACCATAGACTCTCTTATTGAAAACAAAGAAATGTCAGTTCCCGATTTCGTTAAAATGGATATTCAGGGATTTGAGCTTGAAGCTCTTAAAGGCGGAGAAAAATTGTTTCAAAATACAGAAGTTTTCATAATAGAAACGAATTTCTTTGAGTTCATGAAAGGTGTTCCGTTAGCTCATGAAATAATTTTATTTATGGCTGAAAAAGGTTATGTTATTTATGATTTTCCGGGATTCCATCGAAGACCTTATGACGGGGCTTTAGCTCAAATGGACATATGTTTTGTAAAAAGCGACGGATTATTAAGAGATTCTAACAAATGGTAGTAAAAGGATTTGCGGTCAACGGGTATTTCCTGAATTCTTTTTAAGCTTAAATAATTTTCATGGATTTGGAGGGCAGTGTGGGGTTGTTAAAAAGGTAGAAATATTTTACTGCAAACCAACAGTTAAATGTATTTTTTATTTTATTTAAAAAAAGTTTTGGAAAGTACTGATATTCAATACTGTCCAAAACAAATATTATTTTAAATAAATATTTTAAATTCGTTTCAAAAACAAAATAATTTTCATGTGTATTAAAACAACCTCCCGAGTCCTCGGGATGATAAATTGCCGAAAGAAATTCAGAGTATTGGCGAGAAGCAAAAATTTCCTGTTTGAGCCGACCGTCAGTGCTTTTCTGACGGTCGGTGAGTTGAAATTTTTGCCGCCAATACGAATGAATTTTCGGCAATTTATCATCAGCGGGCGTCCGCCGTGGCGGATTTCTTTGCTTCTTTCTTTTGATCGTTCAAAAGAAAGAAGGTAAATCCGAGTAAACTTGAAATCTATTCTATAATTTTATAAAACGTTTTGGACAGTGTTGACTGATATTACAAAATATTCCAAATTCATATATATCAATAATTTAATAATTTTGCTATTTTACTAAAAAAATTATGTTAAAATTAAAATCTATAAGAACAATAGGGAAAATAATTCTTTTATATTGTTTAACCATTTCCAATATCTTTGCTTTAAACTTGTACCAGGAAACATCTGTAAACAATGACAGGAGCGGTAAATTAAAACTTACATATTGGGAAGAAACATCAAAAATCAAAGGATCCACATTTTACAAATCTCTTCCTTTCTCTGAAGATAAAATCCGGGCTTTTTACTCATCTGATAATAATACAATTGAAAAGATTAATATCAGTAAAAACAATCCTGAAACTACTTACGTTAATGTATTTATTAATTTTAAGGATATTCTGAAAATTAATTCCGCTGAGGGGTTTTCAACTATTAAACCAACCTGGTTTAAAACTGGTGACAGTACTACATTTTTATATCAATTTGAGAAAAATGAGGAATTTTCAAATATTGCATCTGCTATTTATAAATTTGAACTTCCGACAAAAGAAATACTTCGTTCAAGTGAAAATAAGAAAAATGAAAGTTTCTTTTCAGTTAAGGTAAAACCTGAGTCTTTTGTAACAGGGATTACAGTCTTTGCTGTTTTTGAAAATTCAACTGAAAATTCTACGTCAGATAAATCTGTTGAAGATGAAAATACTAATCAGGAAAGTGAAAAGGATAATAAAGAAAATAAAAAAGGATGCGGAGTTTTTTCAATTGAACTACCGATTGTGATTGGCCTGGGCCTATTTTTAAAAAGGCGAAACTTTCGGAAAAGAAGTTGATAAACAGAAATTAAGAATTATTCTTTAAATAATTCTTCCCAAACCGGGCTTATAAATAATCATACTTAAAAGAATCCTGAATTGATGATATATTTCTTAGCAACTAAAGAAATTTACAGTATAATATTCTTTTATTTGAAAAATTTACAATCAAACTTACAATTTTTGCCACAAAATATTATACGATAGTGGCTTGAAGCCAGCATAAGGTTGCTTTACACTGCTTTTCCAGGATTTATTATAGGCTTTTTCCGACATTATATACAGGTCATCATCTTCTTTCATTCTTTCAAAATCAATAAATTTATTCACGGGATTCTGAGTATCAAACAAATAAATCAATAAATCATTTGTCCAGACAAGACTATATAAAAATATCACATCAAAACAATGAAGTGAAAAACCTCCGCTTTTAGTCACTCTGTTCAGATCTTCAGCTAAATCTTTAAATTTTTCATTTACATTATTCGGTGAATCCTGGAACACTGAAATTGAAAATACAAAATCAAAATAATTATCCGGAACATCCTTATTGAAATTTCCCATGTAATCATTTACTAATTTGAATCCTGATTTCCCATTTCCGGAAGGCGGACCTGTTTTATCAATATTCCAGCATTCATATCTGTCTTTGAAATAAGAAAGAATTCTGGAATCTGCTCCACCGACTTCAAGAATTCTTGAACCTTCGGGAATATTATGAACTAAAAATGAAAATATAAGCAAATCCTGATAATTTTTTAAATCACATACACTCGGATCTATTTTTTTTCCAAAGAGTTTGAAATCATAATTTTCAAGATCAAATAATTTAAAATGAGTTTTTTTTGAATATGTAAAATTGGGGAATTCAGCAGGAGAAGTATATCGATACATTTTTTGATTTAAATTTCATAATTTTTAAATTAATATTTTTAAAATAATATTTTTAAACCTTATATGAAATAACATTTGCCATAATAAAAACACTTGCATCTTATATTGGCATTGTAGAATTAATTTCTTTTGAAATCATATTTTATAATTTTATTTAATTAATTATCTGATACAAGAATATATAAATCATAAATACTAAGTTCAGAAGATGAGAATTAGTTGTGATACTGTTTGTATTAGTTTCAGATTAGTTCCGACACATTATAAAAAAGCAATTTAGAGTCAGAGCAAATTAAATAATTATGTTAGAAGAAGTTGTAATATAAATTTAGCCAGGGGGGAATACCTTTTAAATAAGATTTAATGACAGGTTTAACCGGCAAATATCCGGAAATTACTCCTTAAAGAATACCGGAAGTTTCTAATTAATAATTTTCGTGTTTATTGGTTAGAATTTTATTATGAGTATGATTACTTTTCCAATTATTCTTTAATGATTTTAATCCATAGTACAATTAGTTTTATTCCATTAATTTTAGTTATATAAATATTTTATGATAGTAAGTAAAACAAAATATCTATCTCAATTCAAACGGATTTTTCAAATTATTTTAATAAAATTTTATATATTATCAATTTCTTCAATTGCAGTTTCTTCAAATTTGAATAAGGAAAATTTTGGGGGAAAAATTTATTATGTAAGTATATGGGGAAATGATACAAATTCCGGACTTACAGAGTTCCTGCCTTGGAAAACCTTAAAGAAGGTAAGTGATTTCAAATTCTTACCGGGTGATATTATAAGATTAAGAGGAGGTGATAAATTTGAAGAAAATTTGATTTTCAATAATGAAGACGGAACTGACGACGAGCCAATTACAATTACATCTTACGGAAACGGCAAAGCTACTATTGCTCCAAGCAGTTCTAACGGCAAAGGGATAACTATAATCGGTCGTGGAGGTTTTATTATAGAAAATTTGAAAATTGTAGGTGATTACAATACTGAAACTTTTAAAACGAAAGATTCACTTGGTATAGGAATATATATATTCAATCTTTCAAAAAGAAAGTGCAGTACAATTCAGATTAAAAGTCTGAATATAAGCAATTTTAAAAGTAAGGGAATAGATATAGGAGGAGATTCAATTTCTTCAAATGGTTATACAAAGATCGACATTTCGAATTGTATAATCGGAAATTGCGGAGACAAGGGTATTAATATATGGGGTCTCCGATATCAAAATATATTAATTTCCGGGAATACAATTTTCAATATACATGGGTTCAGACCTCATTTTCACGGGTTCAGCGGCAACGGCATTAGTTTAGCGATTGTATATAATGCAGTGCTTGAAAGAAATTTGATATTTAATAATGGTAAATATGCTGAGCATTCAGGAGGAGGTATTGTAACAGGATCATCAAAAAATATTATTGTCCGGTACAATGAGATTTATGGAATTAAATCAAATGATATAGACGGAGATGGCATAGATTTTGACAACGGCTCTGACAGTTGTATAGCAGAATACAACTACATACATAATGTAGAAGGAATAGGTATTTTAATATCAGGTGAAGATAAAGGAAGCGGCAGTGATTGTAACGTTATAAGGTATAATATTTGTAAAAATGCAGGATTGAAAAACAATCAAGCTTCAATATTTATTTATTCTACATCTGGTGCTGACAATAACAGGATTTATAATAATACAATAATCAACACTTCATCTAAAAGAAATACTTCAATCTGTTTACAAATATTCGGAAATACTACTAATACATATATATATAATAATATTTTCTATTCAGTTAATTCATCGGAATTATTGAATGTTGATAATTCGAAACATCTGAATCTCCGGTTTTTAGCAAATTCATATTTTACAGATGGTGGAGATTTTATTATTAACTGGGGAAGATTAAAGATAGATAATTTTGAAGATTTTATCAGATCAACAGGTCAGGAAATTTCAGAAAATATCGTTTTTGGAAAATATGGTAATCCGAAGTTGATTAATCCCTTGACTACAAGGGACACTATTAATAACCCTTATAGTATTGATACTCTTACTGCATATAAACTATTACCGGAAAGTTTTTTAATAAACAATGGTATAAACTTAGATACTATTTCGAATCCTCCTTCAAAGGACTTTTACGGAACACTTCTCCCGGAATACGGAAGAGTAGATATAGGTGCTTATGAGCATTAGAAAAATATATTTTTAATTATAAGATTACGTCATATGCTCTCCAGAAACCCGGAATCATTCCATTTTGCTTTGATATGGATTTTTCTGTTCCATTATTGTACGGGCGAAATTTGAAGTATAAAGTAACAAATGATAAATTATTTATCCCAATTGATAGAGTTTCGTATGTTATAGCTAATGTAACTTTAAACTGGCATGCAAACCGGAAAATAAGCAACTCTGGATTTAATATTGAAAGATCGGCTGTAAAAGATCATAGATAAGCGCCGGATTTGTAAAAGAAAACGGGAATTCAAGTCCAATGACTGGCTATACTTTCAAGGATAAAGATCTTACTCAAGGAAAATATAAATACAAAATAAAGCAAATTGAATTCAACGGCAGCTTCGAATATTTCAATATTGAAGTTGAAGTTAATTTAGGCGTTCCGGAGAAGTATGAACTCTCACAGAATTATCCTAATCCTTTCAATCCCATTACGAAATCGGGAATTTGAAATTTCCGAACCGGGACTTGTTTCTTTGAAAGTATATAATGTTCTTGGCAAAGAAGTAAAAACATTAGTAAATGAAATTAAGCAGGCGGGATATTATAAGGTTCAATTTGACGGAAGCAGTTTCGCCAGCGGAGTTTACTTTTATGAATTGAGCTCGGGGAATTTTGTTTCACAGAAACGGATGCTGCTTTTGAAATAAATAACAGTTAGCAGTTAGTTATTAGAAAAATTTTTAGATTTTAACGAAAGCCGCAGTGAAGAAATTTGCTGCGGCTTTTAAAAACTAAATGAGAAAACCGGTTAATTAGTTTTATTCGCTTTTTAAGTTTTTTATAATTCCAATATTGGGTATTATTGCAAATAAACTTTTCCAGAAAATTATTAATTTATAAAATGAAGTTAGCTGTAATGCAGCCGTATTTGTTTCCTTATACCGGTTAATTTCAGCTGATAAATGCTACAGATAATTTTGTTATGTATGTTGACAAAATTTCATAAAACTGTATGTACGCAAGCAAACTTGAAGGTGAAAAAGCTGTACTGCTCATAAATTATCCTGTAGGAACTCCTGAAGAAGTTTCATATTTCAGGAAAAAGCATTTACTCAGACTCTTCAGCGACGATCAATACAGGGTAGCTATTACCAAAGCCTGTATAGAAGTTAAGTATGAACCCAAATGTTTGTTCGGCAATGGGGTCGGAAACGTTATGTATATTCGTAAAAAAACCAATTAATAATTAAGATATTATTATTTATTATGAAAGTAAGCGTATGGATGACAGCATATAATCATGAGAAGTATCTTGCCCGGTGCCTGGATTCCGTACTGATGCAAAAGACTGATTTTGATTTTGAAATTATACTTGGCGAATACTGTTACGAGGATAAGTCAAGGGAAATTGCTATGGAATATCAGAAAAATTATCCGGATAAGATAAAGTTATTTTTACCTGAAAAAAATATAGGAATGATGCAGATGGATGTTGCTACTCATAGATTATGCAAGGGAAAATATCTTGCATTGCTGAATGGAGATGATTACTGGACAGATAAAAACAAGCTTCAGAGACAAGCAGATTTTCTTGATTCCGATTCAGGAATTTCAATGTGTTATCACAGAACATGTGTAATTGATGAAATAAACGGAACTACATGGGAAACTGAATTTACAGGTGAGAAAAACAATCTCCCTGTTGAAAAATTGTTTATGGGGTTTAATCCAATAATGACATCATCAGTCATGTGCAGAAATTTCGAATCATTGCCTGAATGGTATGTCGAAATGCCATTTGGTGATATGCCTTTATATTTGATGCTGACTGAAACCGGAAAAATAGGTTATATTGAAAGAACCATGGGTGTTTACAGAATTCACAATTCAGGAAACTGGCAGGGAGACTCTTTAATTAAGAATCTGATTAAAGATATTCTGTATTATAAATTAGTGGATGAAAAATTCAAATTCAAATATAGTTTACATATTAAAAAAATACTTGCTAAAAGATTTTTTGATCTGATTACATTATCATTAAAAGACAATAACAAGGAAATTGCTGAAATGTATTATTATAAATTACAGGAAGTAGGATTTGAGAATTTAAATTATAACAAAAATAATATTACTATGTTGTATGAAATCATTTTTGATAATTCAGATAAATTAAATTTTCCTGAATTATTTGACAGGGAAATAGAATGGAAATTATCATAGAACTCATATTGTATAAAATAATTTTATAATGTTAGTAGACTTATTAAAATCTTTACCGGCAATACTTCCTCTTTCTGAAGCAGAGAAAAAAATAGACTGGTCTGTAATGATTCCATGTCATAATAATGCTACATATCTTGAAAAAACTCTTGAAAGTGTCTTAATACAATATCCCGGTCCGGATATTATGCAGATAATGGTTGTAGATGATAATTCATCGGTCGGAGATCCTGAGAAAATCGTGAATGAGGTTGGTCAGGGTAGGGTTACTTTTTTCCGGCAACCGGAAAATGTCGGTCATTCAAGGAATTATGATACTTGTATCAGGAAATCAAAAGGTAAACTTGTACACATCCTTCATGAAGATGACAAAGTAAGACCTGGTTTTTATGATCAGATGTCAAAATTGTTTTTAGATTTTCCCGGAATAGGTGCAGCATTTTGCAGGCAAATTTTTATAGATGAGAAAGATAACTGGATCTCTATTTCTGAACTTGAAAAAGAAGAAAACGGAATTCTTGATAACTGGCTTCTAAAGATTGCGGAGAAGCAACGTATTCAGTATTGTTCGATGGTTGTAAAGAGAAGTACTTATGAAAATTTAGGGGGGTTTATAAACAAAGAAATAGCTGAAGATGGTTGGCAAATGGCCGGTGAAGACTGGGAAATGTGGGTAAGGATAGCTGCACATTATGATATCGGATATTTAACACAACCACTTGCAGAATACAGGATTCATAAATCTTCCATGACAAGTAATTTATCCCGAACAGGAAAAAATATCCGGGATCTTCAGAAAATAATAAATCTTCTTTCTAAATATGTTCCGGAAAATAAAAAAGAATTAATTAAAATTTCCGGAGAAAAGCATTTTGCAGAATATGCATTTAATGTTGCAAAGTCTCTTATGGATGAAGGTTATGATAAAGATGCTGCAAGTGCACAGCTGAATGAAGCAATAAAAATGGATCCTGAAATCATTGAAAATAATCTTAATGTTTATCTTGAACTTAACAAGTTAATTGAACATTCCGGGGTATCTGTAATTATCTGCAGAGATATTGATTCTTTTGAAGCAAAAAATTTTTCAGATTTTATAAATTACAAAATCCCGGGTGATAATTTTCCTCTGGAAATAATTTACGTAGATATCTCTTCTGAAAATAATCATTATAATATTGTTGAAAAAGAATTAAGTAAAATTAAACTGAATAATTTTTCATTTAAAATTCTAACTCAGCCGTTCTCTAATATTCATGAAGCCAGATACAGAGGAATTGAAGAATCCAAATATGATTATATTCTTTTTTATGACAAAGATATCTCTTTTAGTGAAGGATTTATTAGTAAAGGATTCAATATTTTAAATGAAACAAAAGAAATTGGATTATTAGGCGGAAGCATTGATGTGGTTTCAGAAAAAAGTCTACCCGAATGGCTGGATAGAAATCAGTTAAATTTAAGTTACGGAATATTACCTTTAATAAAAGAATCTGGTGACATCTCATATTCCAAGGGAAGCATTTCAATTAAAGGTGCTTTTTTAAGAAAGAAGGCATGGAAAGAAATAACGGAAAATGGATACATTCCCCTTCTCGCAGACAGAATTCTAAAAGATTATGAATCCGGAAATGACACAGAACTTTGTCATGCTCTGCGCAATGCAGGCTGGAAGATATGGTATGAACCGGATATGAAGTTAAAGCAATTTTTGCCTGCATATAAGACAAACTGGAAATACCTCAGAAAAAAGTGGAAAGAATCCGGAATGAATTCAAATTCGAGAAAGAAACCTTCCAAAGCTTTAAGATTCGAGATAAGAAAATTAATCAGGAATATAAGGAATACGGGGAAAAGAAGATTAACAGAATTTAAGAAATT
>Ga0138256_10003230_pt1 | contig 17371 bp, 16 predicted proteins | sample KNB2016incub_MG_FD_105486 | JGI IMG/M metagenome (GOLD analysis project Ga0138256, IMG submission 105486) | Active sludge microbial communities from wastewater in Klosterneuburg, Austria - KNB2014incub_MG | ecosystem: Engineered > WWTP > Activated sludge > Unclassified | place: Austria... | reverse complement strand
GCCGAAGAAGCCTCCGGCAGCGCATTCGGCAGCCTGGAAGGGATCGGGCTCGAGGACCTCAATATCGAGGGCGAAGGCGGGACCCAGACCGCCGAGGACGGCGAGGTCAAGACCGACGCCGACGAGACACCCATCGTGCGCTTCGTGCACAAGGTGATGCTGGACGCGATCCGCGGCGGCGCCTCGGACATCCACTTCGAGCCCTACGAGAAGACCTATCGCATCCGCTACCGCACCGACGGCATCCTGCACGAGGTCTCCCGCCCGCCGGTGGCGCTGGCCCCGCGGCTGGCGGCGCGCCTCAAGGTGATGTCCCAGATGGACATCTCCGAGCGCCGGGTGCCGCAGGACGGGCGCATCAAGATGCGCCTGAGCCGCACCCAGGCCATCGATTTTCGCGTCAACACGCTGCCGACCATCTTCGGCGAGAAGGTGGTGCTGCGTATCCTGGACCCGGCGAGCGCGCAGCTCGGCATCGAGGCGCTGGGCTTCGAGGAGTACCAGCGCGAGCTGTACATGAAGTACCTGTTCCAGCCGCAGGGGATGATGCTGTTCACCGGCCCCACCGGCAGCGGCAAGACGGTGTCGATGTACACCGGGCTGGGCATCCTCAACACCGACGAGCGCAACATCTCCACCGCCGAGGATCCGGTGGAGATCAACATGTCGGGCATCAACCAGGTGCACGTGAACCCCAAGGTGGGACTCACGTTTTCCGAGGCCCTGCGCTCCTTCCTGCGCCAGGACCCCGACATCATCATGGTCGGCGAGATCCGTGACCTGCCCACCGCGGAAATCGCGGTGAAAGCGGCGCAGACCGGTCACATGGTGATGTCCACGCTGCACACCAACAGCGCCTGCGAGACCATCACGCGCCTGCTGAACATGGGTGTGGCACCCTTCAACGTGGCCACCTCGGTGAACCTGATCATCGCGCAGCGCCTCGGACGCAGGCTCTGCCAGCATTGCGCCAAGGACGTGCGCCTGCCCGAGGAGGTGCTGCTGGCGGAAGGCTTCCTGCCCTCGGAACTGCCCACGCTGACGCTGAAGGGCCCGGTGGGTTGCCCCAAGTGCTTCCAGGGCTACAAGGGCCGTGTCGGGATTTATGAAACAGTTCCCGTCACGAAGGAGCTCTCGGAAATTATCATGGCCGGGGGCAACGCCATCGAGCTCGATGCCATGGCACGCAAGCAGGGCTTCGACACCCTGCGCCGCTCGGCCCTGATCAAGGCCGCAAGGGGCCTGACCAGCCTGGAAGAAGTCAACCGCGTAACGAAGGATTGAACATGGCACAAGCTCAGGCAGCACGCGCGGCACAGACGGCACGCGCGGCACAGGCGCCCAGGACCGAGACCTACAAGTACCAGGGCAAGGACCGGCGCGGCAACACCGTGCAGGGCGAGGTGCAGAGCGAGAGCCTGGCGCTCGCCAAGGCCCAGCTGCGCAAGCAGGGCGTGGTGACGCAGACGGTGCGCAAGAAGCCCAAGCCGCTGTTCGGCGAGCGCAAGAAGGCGATCACGCCGGCCGATATCGCGATCTTCTCGCGCCAGCTGGCCACCATGATGAAGGCCGGCGTGCCGCTGGTGCAGTCATTCGACATCGTGGCCGACGGGCAGGAGAACGTGGCATTCCGCGAGCTGGTGGTGAGCATCAAGAACGATGTGTCCAGCGGCAACAGCCTGGCCTCGGCGCTCGCGAAGCACCCGCGCCATTTCGACGACCTGTTCTGCAACCTGGTGCACGCCGGCGAGCAGTCGGGTAAGCTCGACTCCATGCTGGACCGCGTGGCCACCTACAAGGAAAAGACCGAGGCCCTGAAAGCCAAGATCAAGAAGGCGCTGACCTACCCGGTCGCGGTGATCCTGGTCGCGATCATCGTGACCACGATCCTGCTGATCTGGGTGGTGCCACAGTTCGCCGAGACCTTCAGCAGCTTTGGCGCCGACCTGCCGGCGTTCACGTTGATGGTGCTGAAGATGTCGCAATTCACCCAGGCGTACTGGTGGGTGATCCTGGGCAGCATCGCCGCCGGCGGCTTCGCGTTCAAGGAAGCGCGCTTTCGCAACCAGAAGTTCGCGGACTGGGTCGACGGGGTGATGCTGAAGCTGCCGATCATCGGCCCGATATTGAAGGAAGCCGTGGTCGCGCGTTTCTCGCGCACGCTCTGCACCACCTTCGCCGCCGGCGTGCCGCTGGTGGAGGCGCTGGAGTCGGTGGCCGGGGCCGCGGGCAACGCGGTGTATGCGAAGGCGATCCGCCAGATCCGCGACGACGTGACCGTGGGCACGCAGCTGAACCAGGCGATCCGCACCACCGGCATGTTCCCGATGATGCTGCTGCACATGGTGGCCATCGGCGAGGAATCCGGCGCGCTGGATGCGATGCTGGACAAGGTGGCCAGCCATTTCGAGACCTCGGTCGACAACAAGGTCGACGGCCTCACCGCGCTGCTGGAGCCGATGATCATGTCGGTACTGGGCGTGCTGGTAGGCGGCCTGATGGTGGCGATGTACCTGCCGATCTTCATGCTCGGGTCGGTGATGTAACCCAGTGTGGGTCGGCGTAGGTCCGGCTTCAGCCGGACATGCTCGGTGCATTGTCGCCATAAATGGCGACCCACGGAGCATGTGGGTCGGCATTCATGCCGACTGCTGCCATATGCCCCGAACACATGTCCGGCTGAAGCCGGACCCACATGAGGCCATTGATGCTGCTCAATGACGCCGCCGACCTGGCACAGGATCAACTCGCGCTGTTCATCACCGCTGTCGTTGTCTTCGCGCTCCTCATCGGCAGCTTCCTGAACGTCGTGATCCTGCGCCTGCCGGTGATGATGGAGCGCGCCTGGCGCCGCGACGCGCAGCAGATGCTCGAATCGGACGTGAGCTTCGCGGGTGACGCCGGCAGCGAACCGATAAGCCTCGCCCACCCGCCCTCCACCTGCCCCAAGTGCGGTCACCGCATCCGCGCGTGGGAGAACGTGCCGGTGATCAGCTACGTGTTCCTGCGTGGCCGCTGCGGACAGTGTCGCGCGCCCATTTCGATGCGCTATCCGCTGGTCGAGATCGCCACGGCGGTACTGTCCGTGGTGGTGGCGCTGCAGTTCGGCGCCAGCTGGCTGACGCTCGCGGCGCTGCTGCTCACCTGGGCGCTGATCGCGCTGACGATGATCGACATCGATCACCAGCTGCTGCCCGACAGCATCACGCTGCCGCTGCTGTGGCTCGGGCTGATCGTGAATTCGCAGGGGCTGCTGGTGCCGCTCGACGACGCGCTGTGGGGTGCGGTGTTCGGCTACCTCTCGCTGTGGTCGGTGTACTGGGGCTTCAAGCTGCTGACCGGCAAGGAAGGCATGGGCTACGGCGACTTCAAGCTGCTCGCGGCGCTGGGTGCCTGGCTCGGCTGGCAGGCGCTGCCGATGGTGATCATCCTCTCGTCGCTGGTGGGCGCGGTGATCGGCATCGCGATGATCCTGTTGCTCGGACGCGACAAGAACGTGCCGATTCCCTTCGGCCCGTATCTCGCGATCGCGGGGTGGATCGTGTTGCTGTGGGGTGATGTGTTGTCGGGACATTTCCGGTTGTTGTCGGCATGAATGCCGACCTACGGGGCGCCGCCGTTCATGTGGGTCGCCATTCCCGTGGGTCGCCATTCATGGCGACATAGGTACGTGGGTCGCCATTCATGGCGACATAGGTACGTGGGTCGCCATTCATGGCGACATAGGCCCAAACATGTCCGGCTGTGGCGCTGAGCACCTTCGACTAGTGGCGTAAACGCCTGGGTGGCGTGGGGGATGGCGCGCCACGCAGATCAAGGTGCTCGGCTTCGAGCGGGGCGGTTACCGGATAAGGAGCAAGCGTCTCGAGCGCGGACCGTTCGCGCGGCTGCGCGCGACCTATCCCCATTCGTCAGACGCGCGCTTTCCACTGTGAAGGATCACGCGCCGCATGCAAGACAGCAATGACACTGATCTTGTTCTCGATGACGACGTAAAAGACACAGTATGGAAACCGGCGCACTAACGCGCGATGCACACCCATATGCACATCCGGGTACTGGAACGGGCCCTTCTGCACACGCTCAATCGCTTCCTCTGCGCAAAGCACAAAGTCAGCACCAAGGCCAAGGCGGCACTCCTGGTAAAAGCGGTATGTATCTGCGAGGTCTGCCTCCGCCTCTGGGCGGACAAACAGTTGATAGGCCACGTTAGGCCCTGGTGATGCGGCGCTTGACGTTTTCCCAAGTGTCGCCCGGATTTCCATCAGATGCCAGGGCAGCAAGCCGCTGCTCCAACACCACCTTCTGCTCCGGGGTAGCTGCCACGTCATTGGCAGCGTCATGGACGCTTTCCCAGAGTTCCTGAGCCAGGATAATCCGCTCGCTGGGGCTAAGCTTTTGAATATTCATGGCGCTATGACCGAAGAAGGTGTCCGGCGAGTATACCTGCAAAAGCCGGCAAGCTCGAAGCCTTGCACGTGTATCTCACGAATTGCATTCATCTGCCGCAGACGGGACGGCAACAGCGCTCGAGCGCTGCGCCCGATTCCCTGTGGCGTCCGCAACTGGCTCTTCTGCTGGACCGAGATCAGGGCCAAGCACGTCGCATCATCCAGAGTCTGATCGCCACGTGCCGGCTGCACGGAATCGACAAGCATGTCCGGCTGAAGCCGGACCCACGGTGTTGGTGCCCACCGACGGGCGTTGATTGGGTAGACTACCGCGCATCTTCCCTGTGATCCCTCAGTAAGGCGCATGTCTAGCGGTACAAAACTGGTCATCGGCCTCACCGGAGGTATCGGCAGCGGCAAGAGTGCGGTGTCGCGGTGCTTCGAGGAACTCGGCATCACGGTCGTCGACGCCGACGTGGCGGCCCGCGTGGTGGTGGAGCCGGGGACGCCGGGGCTGGCGCAGATCGCCGAGCATTTCGGCCCCGGCGTGATCGATGCGAACGGGGCGCTGGATCGTGCGGCGCTGCGGCGGATCGTGTTCGAGGATCCGGCGCAGCGACGCTGGCTCGAGAGCCTGACGCATCCATTGATCGGCGAGGAAATCCGGCGCGGACTGCGCGAGGCAGCGAGCCCCTACGCGATCCTGGCCTCTCCGCTGCTGCTGGAAGCGAAGCAGGACGCGCTGGCGCACCGCATCCTGGTGGTCGACGTGAGCGAAGACACGCAGGTCGCGCGCACGATGCGGCGCGACAACAACTCCGGGGAACAGGTGCGCGCGATCATCGCCGCGCAGATCGGTCGCGCGGAGCGGCTGGCGCGCGCCGATGACGTGATCGAGAACAACGGCAGCCTGCAGGAGCTGGAGCCCAAGGTGCTGGCGTTGCATCGTCGCTACCTGGAAATCGCGGCCGCGATGGCGGCCGGATCGCATGCCGTCTGAGGGAAGGCTCATGGCCGTACTCACCGTCAATTGCCCCTCGTGCCGGCGCCCGGTGGAGTGGACCGAGGCTTCGCCCTACCGGCCGTTCTGCTCGCTGCGCTGCAAGCAGCAGGATTTCTGCGATTGGGCGAACGAGAGACACATCGTGCCCGGCGATGCGGAAGAGGACGATTTCTTCAGCGAGTCGGATGTGCCGGGCCGGCCGCAGTGACCGGACGCCCCTGCGCGGACGGGCAGTATCCGCGGCCGCCGCGACGCCGTCCACGGCGCGCGCCGCGCATGCGCAACACGCTTCGAAACGCTTGCGAAAGATTGTCGGGTTTCTTTACAGCCATCGACGCGCGCAGCCCGGTTGCGCAGACGCCTCCTTGATATGAATCATTTTTTATTTCTTGGTGCGACTATTGCTTGAATGCACGGCGACCCCACCACCAGCGCAAACCAAGGAGCAAGTGATGAAGCAACTCGCCGTGACGTTCACCCTGGCGTCGACCAGTCTGTCGGCCCTGGCCGGTCTGCCGAATCCCCTACCGGAACCGGGCTCCCTGCCCCTGCTGGCCATCGGCGCGGCAGGCGCGCTGGTTCTCTGGGCTCGCAACCGCAAACGGAAATGAGCACGGTCGTGCAAGGGACGGATGGAACTTCTCCAGCAACTGACTGAAACCCGGCTCGGCCTCTACGTCCTGCTCGGCGGTTTCGGCGTGGTGACCACCTGGGAAAGCCTCCGTCCCCGGCGCGCCGCGAGCGCCAGCACGCGCCGGCGCTGGATCAACAATTATCTGTGCCTGGTCGTCAACGGGTTGCTGCTGCGCTGGGCCATGCCGGCTTCGGCTGTCGCCTGGAGCGCCATGGCGGCAGATCGCGGCTGGGGACTTCTGCCCGGGGCGGGGCTACCGGCGTGGGCCGGACTCGCGCTGGGGCTGCTGGCGCTGGACCTGCAGGGCTATGGCGCCCACGCTCTGCTGCACAGGTCGGCCCTGTTGTGGCGCGTGCATGCCGTGCACCACAGCGACGTGGATTTCGACTGCACCACCGGTTTCCGCTTTCATCCGCTCGAGGCGCTCTACTCGTCGACGGTCATGCTGCTGGTGATCGCCGGCGCGGGCATCCCCCCGGCGGCCGTGGCGCTGTACACCACCTGGCTCGGCCTGCAGAACCTGTACGGTCACGCCAATGCCCGGCTTGGCGCCGCGCTCGACACCGCGCTGCGGTGGCTGGTCGTCACGCCCGACATGCACCGGGTTCACCATTCCGCGCAGAGCGACGAGAGCAACCGCAATTTCGGCATCGTCTTCCCGTGGTGGGACAGGCTGTTCGGCACCTATCGGGCGGCTCCGCGCCACGGTCACGAGGGGATGCCGATCGGCCTCGGCTGGCGTCGCCACGAGGGTGGGTTGCCGGAACTCCTGCTGTTGCCCGCGGACGCCCGGGTCAGCGGCGCACCCGAACCGGGTTGAACGGCGCGCGCGTCAGCTCACGGATCCAGGGGCATCAGGCCCAGCTCGGAACTGGGACGAAACGGAGAGTCCATGGTCTTGATGTAGGCCTGGAGCATGTCCTGGGCGGCCTGACGATCCGGAAACGGGCCTTTCAGGCCCTCTTCCCGGGTCTGGAAGTACCACTTCCCGTTGTTCTCCAGCACCCGGTCGCTCTGGTAGAAGGCCGCCGTGCCCCTGTCGTTCTTGCGCCGCCTGCTCATGCGCGTTCCTCAAAGCGGGAGATTGTCGAGAAGTGCCTGGGCTTTCGGGTCGGCAAGGCGCGCGCCCGGCCGGGCGATGCACTCGACGACGCGTACCACCGGTTCCCGCTTGCCGCCGGCGGCCCGGACCTCCGCGCCCGTCGCCGCGCGCTCCGCATTCGGCTTCGTGTCGGTGTCGACCAGCACGATCGCCGGCCTCTCCCCGGCGATCTCCACGTGACACGCGTAATCGCCGGCCGTCGCGGCCCCGGCAGCGGCCATGCAGGCCACGCCCATGACGATCCGCGCGACTGAATTCCTCATACCCTGTTCACTCATGACGCGCCTCGCTTGATCGGGTTTCACCAGCAGTCGTTCGCTTGCGTGCCGGTCGCGCTCCTGGCCCCGGTGGACTGCACCACGAAGCTGGTGCAACCGGCGTCGCTCGCCTGGGAAGTGCCCGCGACGGGCGACGCGGTGAGCGTGTAGCAGCGCGCGATCGTCCCGCCGGCGCACGCGGCCGCATCGACCGTGTAATAGTCCTCTTCGGATACCGCCGGGTCTTCGCCGTATCCCAGCTCCTCCATGTCCGCGGTGTAGGTGGAGTGGTCGAGGATGTACTGCTCCTGCCGGCTCGCCGCGTCCAGCAGCGCCTGCTTTGCGTCGCCGCGCCGCGACTTGCGCACCTGCTCCTGGTAGGAGGGGTAGGCGATCGTCACGAGCACGCCCAGGATCACCACCACGATCATCATCTCCATCAGGGTGAAACCGCGGTGGCGAAACGGCACGCCTGGCTCCTTCCATTGCCGCATATCAGTATTCCTGGTTGTACCAGTAGGTGCCATAGGGCTCGCGCAGCGTGGCCTGCGTGTCGAAGGGGTTTGCCTGCCCCTGCAGGCCGCCGCCGGAGGGGAACAGCAAGCGTATCTTCTTGTCGCTGCCGAAGTGCGGCGCCGGCGTATCGGGAATCAGGAAGCCCAGCGTGGCGCTGCGGTCGACCAGCCCCAGTTCGTCGTCTCCGGAGAAATCGACGGCCGCCGTGGCGTCGAGCAGACGCAGCGCGTACAGCCTGCCGGTACCGCCGGTGGGCACGCATTGATCGTCGTTGTCGATCACCGGCGAGAAGGTCGTGAAGTACACCTTCCCGGCGATAGTCACCGAGCGCGCCAGTGCCTTCTCCCCGTCCGCGGCCTGCAGGTCGATGTACCAGCCGTCTGCGCCAGCCATCGCTGCCTGTGCCGCGGTTTGCTCCTCGTCGGTGCCATCCTGGATGTCATTGGCCGACGCATCGTACAGATCGGCGTTCGTCAGCGGCAGGTCGCAGCGGTGATCGCTGCTGCCGTCGTCGCACTCGCCCGCGGTGGGCGCGGCCGTGGCGTAGATGCCGGTCTGGCGGTCCCGCAGCATGTAGAAGCGGTCGTCGTTGTCGGTCGCGTTGGGGTTCTCGCGGTCGCCACTGCCGATCAGCACCGCATCGAACGCACCGTACATGCGGCTCATCGTCCGCACCACGTCGGGCGCGTAGAAGAAGCGCCGGTCGCCGGCGTGCCCGTCGGTGGCCGAGGTGTTCAGCGCGGCGAATTTCACGGCTCGCCAAGCGGTCTGGGCCGACGTCGGCAAGGCGTTGCCCGGCAGGTCGACGCGCCAGATGTTGCCGCCGGTGTCCGCCGCGTAGATCCGGTCGGTGAGTTCATCGCCGTTGCTGTCGACCACTGTCACGCCGGCAGGGATCGAGTGCGCCATCCCCAGCTGCAGGTTCTTCAGCGCGTTGTCCGCCGGCGTGACGCCCCAGACCAGCGCGCCGCTGACAGCATCCACGATGTAGACGCCGCGGCCCTCGCTATCGGCGGTGGCCACCGTGGCCTTGTTGTCCTTGGCCGTGTCGTAGCCGGCGCCGAAGATCAGCACGGGCTTCGGCACGCCGCCGCTCGCGTAGCCCGGCACGTACGTCACCACCGGCACCGACCAGCTCTGGCCCAGATCCCCGAAGCCCGCCGTGTTCTCGTCGATCTTCCACAGGAACGCCGGGCTGTCCGGGTTGGACACGTCCAGCGCGTAATAGGCCTTGCCGCCACGGCGCAGGCCGAAGTAGACGTAGAGCTTGTCGCCGGCGATGGAGTCGATCGTGCCGTCGCGATTGATGTCCTTGCTGTAGAACACCGGCGGCGCATCGACGCCGTAGACGGGATCCTGCGCCGCGGCATTGTCGCGTCGCCTGTCGAGCACCGCGGCGAGCTCCTTCGGGAAGAACGCCCAGGTTTCCTTGCCGTCGGCGTTGTCGAACATGTGCAGGAAGCCGGCGTTGGTACCCACCACGATACGGATATCCGGATTCGTGGCCGTATGGGAGCCGCGCGCGCCGTAGTTCAGCACCAGCGGACGGCTGTGCAGCATGTCGCCCAGGATCCAGGCACGGCTCTCGCTCTTCGAACTGTCGGTCCAGCCCCGCGCCCACGCGAGCAGGTTGTCGAGCGCGCTGCGCGTGCCCACGCCGAAGAGCGCGAGCAGTTCCGCCTCGGTGCTCAGGCCGAACGCCGACGCCGTGATGCTGGCCGGCACGAAGTCCTGCAGCGCGCCGCCGGTGCCGGTGTTGGTCTTGATGACCCGCGAGTCGGGATCCCGCTCCGCGAGCAACTGCCCGACGCCTCCCTTGTCCACCGTGGCGCCGTCGTCGCTGGCACTCCAGAACGTCCTGGCCGTGTCGGCTATGTTGCCGCTGTCGTCCAGCGCCGCGACCCCGTCGGCGTCCACCAGCGTCGCGACCCCGTCGTCGATGTCGATGCGCAGCTTCTTGATGTTGCCGGGCCAGTCGGTGCCGGTCCGGGGCTCGAACATCGCGAAGAAGACCTCGTTGCGGCTCTCGGTGCGCGTGAATGTGTCCACCGCGACCGACGGTGCCGTGAACGTGCTGGAGGTCGAGAGTATCCCCGTGATCGCGCCCTGGAATGCGTCAGCCAGGCCTTCGGCGGTGCTCGTCGTGTAGTAGACGCCGCCGCCCTTGGTGGCCGCGTCACTCAGCAGTTTCTGGTCCGAGTGGAAGCCGATGGTGTAGGTGATCGCCTTCTGCTCGCCGTTGTCCGCATCATTGTCCAGGTCGTGGTTGTACATGTATTCGGTCAGCTCCGGCAGGCAGTTCTCGTCCTCGTCCGGATAGCTCCCGATCCCTGCCGCCTTGTACTTCTTGCACGTCTTGCCGGTGAGGGTCTTGATGCGCGAATTGGCATCCAGGTCGAGCTGGGGTTCCCCGTCCGTCATCACGATGACGTAGATGTACTGGCAGGCGCTCATGGGGGACAGATACTTGCCCGCGCTCTCGGCGGCGGTGTCCTTGGCGGGCGGGTCGCTGCTGTAGGTCTCGTTGCCGTAGAGGACACTGGCGCCCACGATGTAGCGGTAGGCCTCGTAGACGCTCTCGCAGAGCGGCGTCGAGCCTTGCGGCTGCAGGCTGTCGACCAGGCTCACCAGGTTGCTGCGCTGGGTGTCGGTCGAGTTCTCGATGATGCGCCGCACGATGCGCGCGCCGTCGTAATTCGAGCTGGCGGTGTAGGGGCCACTGAGGTTGTAGTTGCGATTGAACACGGCCAGGCCGAAGTCGATCGCCGGGTTTGCCTCGACGATATCGGTGATCACATCCTGCGCGATCTCGATCCGCGAACGATCGGTGATCGTGGTACTGTGATACCAGTTCATGTAATTGGCGGTATAGAAGCGGTAGGTTTTCCAGTTGTCGTCCACCGACGCGTCCTTCACCGATCCGTAGGGCCGCGGCGCGCTCGCGCGCGGGTAGCCTGAGCCCGGCGAGCCCGTCCCCGCACCGTTGTTGGTGTTCGAATCCGTCACGTCCGCACCGCAATCGACGTGCAGCGGATCACGGCTGGAAGTGGACAGGTCCTGCCACGACGTCGAACTGCTCGAGTTCCACCGGGCCGCGCGGTCAGTGTAGAAACCCTGCTTGCCCAGGGCGTCATAGGAACTGGCGCAACGATTCTTCACCTCGCTCACCCACTGATCCGTGCTTGTAGAGGGCGGCGTGCCGCCCGTGCCGGTTGCCCAGTAGAGCCGCCCGCTCGCCACGTTGCCCACTTTCGGGTAGGTGATGGCCGGGTCGTAAGCCGGCTTCGACCCGCTGACCACGGTATCCATACTGCCCGAGTCGTCGAAGACGATCAGCACCTTGGGCCGCGAGTTCGCGGCTTCGCCGTCATAGGTCGCCCGGAAGATCTCGGTGTCGTCGGCGACAGCGACGCTGCTGCACGCCAGCAGGGCGCACAGCGAACCCAGGGCGCGACCGGCCGCGGCTCCCGCGCGCCGCCACACGCGGCGCCGCCCCGTCGACGAGCCGGCTTTGGTCCATCCGTTCAACATGTCCGACCTCCCGAAATCACAACGTGGCATTGCCTATCACCGATTTGACGACGCCCTGGTCGACCGTCGCGCGCGCATTCTCGCCGACGTGCTCTGCCTCGACGCGGTAGTGGTCGCAGACGATCAGGTCCGTGCTGCTGGCGAGTTCCGAGCGCGGACACACTGCCCCGAGCAGGATCAGCTCGACGCTGGCGGTGACACTGTCCGGCCCGTCGTTCAGCTGCAGCAGCGGATCGTCGTCCAGGCCGTCCAGGGGCGCGTCCTTGTCCACGCCGACGAACGGATCCGGCCCCAGGCGCGCGAGGCCGACCACCGCGGCGACTCCGGCCTCCGCGGACTGGAACGAGTCGTACGCGTCCTGCATGTTCCTGCTCATGCGCAGTTCCAGGGAACCGGTAGCCGCGCCGTAGATGCCGATCAGCGCCAGCACCGTGAGCAGGATCAGCGCGACCACCATCGCCACGCCCTGCTGGCGGACACCGGAACGCGATTTCATATGTTCCCCCGGATGAGCAGCTTGGCATTGCGCACGGAAACCACGCCGCTGACCACCGTGCGCCGGAACGGCCCGCCCGGCGTCAGCGCGTCGTTGCCCAGGTTGTAGGTGCGCTCGTCGGGCGCCCCCGGCGTCTGGTCCAGGCTGCGCACCAGCATGTGGATCTCCATCGCCTGCACGCGGTCCCAGTCGGTATCGGGATCCGCCGAATCGCGATAACGGTCCACTTCACCGTCGTCGTCGCTGTCCTCGCCGATCATCAGGCGCAGGTTCTCGATGCCGTCGACCACGTCCTCCGTCACCACCGCCATGCGGGCACCGTTCCAGCGGATGACCTTGCGGCTCAGCTGCGGAACCTCGCCGGCGCGGATGTAATAGGCCTGGTAGCGGTACTCCCAGGCATTGCCGCCCGGCACGTCGCCGCCGGTGATGATCGACGGCGCGGCGTCGGCCCCGTCGAACAGCACGCCGTTGATCGCGTTCGAAATCACGTAGGTTGTTTCGTCATCCAGCCCTTCGGGCTCGTCGATCGTGCCGTCGTCGTCGCTCGGTTCGTCGCGCACGCCGTCCGAGAGCGGCCGCGGGCGCACCGACTTGATCACCACCACGTCGCTGCCCGGCACGGCGTCGTCGATGCAGCCGATCGCGTCGCCGCCGGCGTCGGCGCGCGCCACGAAGAGGAAGAGGCCGACGCCGTTGTCGTCCGGGGCGGCGGCGTCGCCGTAGACGCCCGCGCGGGCGGGCTCGTCGCAATCTTCCGCGGCCGGAATGTCGTCCAGGCCCGCATCCCTCACGATGCCCGGCGGGGCAGCCTCGCCGAAAAAGCCCGCATGGCGCAGGTCCATCGACAACACCTGCAGCGCGAAGCGGCCGTTCTCGCCCATGCGCGCATAGCGCTCCGATTCCGTATACGAACGCTTCGAGGCGATCAGCAGCGCCACCGCGCCGCTGATCAGGAACAGCCCCATGACCATCGCCACCATCAGCTCGACCATGGTCATGCCGCGCGCGTGGCGCCGGCCGTGGAGCATCATCGGTTCAACTCCCCTCGTCGATGACATACGTGTTGACCACGACCTGGCGGCGCGAGGCGAGCGTGCCCGCCGCTGCCGCGCCACAGGCCGCCTCGCCCTCCGGCACCGCATCCGAGGTCTCCGTCAGGGCTTCCCAGCTGACCACCACGCGCAGGCGGCCCGTATTGGGCGCCGCCGCGCCCGCTTCCTCGAAGACGATGCATCCGTGCGGCTTGATGAGCCCGCCGGCATCGTTGTCGTCCGCGTCCTGGATCGCGGCGCCGTCCAGCCGCCGCTCCCAGTTCCAGAGATCCCACTCGGCCATCTCCTGCGCCGAGCACTCCGCGGCGGCACAGTCCGCCGCCGGTTCCTCGTCGATGCTCCCGCCGCCCAGCGCGCCGTCTCCCAGCCCGGTGTGGTAGTCCTCGGCGGCGGCGGGATTGGCGCGGATGCGCTCGACCATGTTGTCGGCCAGCAGGATCGCGAGCGAACGCTGCCACGCCTGGTGGCCCGAGCGCTTCGCGGTCAACTGCAGGCCCGCGATCGCCAGCATGCCGACCGCGAGTATCAACACCGTGATCATGACCTCGACCATCGTGAAGCCGCGCTGACGGGTTCGCCTGTCGCCACTGGGTCGCATGGATCTCGGGCGCCTCAAGGACAATCGATGTTGTTGCCGGCGACATCGTCCACGATGCCGTCGGAATCCGTGTCGGTGGCCACGCTGACGCGCCCGCTGGCGGACACCAGCAGCGCCCGCCCGTGGGCGTCGCCACGATCGTCACAGACCCGGAACGTGGTTGCGGCGCCCGTTTCCACGAAGCCCTGGCTGTTGTAACCGACGGTCGCGTCTCCTCCGAGCAGGGCGACGCTGATGGCGCCGGGCACGGCGTCCGCGCGCCGCAGCACGGTCTCGTCGTCATCCACCGTTTCGTCTCCGTCCTCGTCCAGGAACGAGATCCAGCCCTGGGCCCACTCGCCGTCGCACTCGAGCCCGTCGCTGCTGCCGCAGACCGTCACGATCATTCGTTGCGCCACCGCTTCGGCCCTGGCACTGACCAGCGTCCCGGACAGGGCATTCATGGTGGTGACCAATCGATTGTTCCTCACAGTGTCGATGAAGGCGGGCGCGCCCAGCGTGAGCAGCACCACGGCCACGGTGAGCACCATCAGCATTTCCACCAGCGTGAAGCCGCGGTCACGCGCCACGCACGCCAGCCTCCCCTTCATCACGGTGCTCCCCGAGCACATGAACCCGCTTCGATTAAAGGCCATGACGACCGATTCCGGTGTGATGCAGTTCACAAATCGCCTCGGTCGGTCCCGCGGTCCGCAGCGCCTCGCCTGAATCCGCCCGGGAAGATCGGTCACTGGGATCCCGTCATGCCTGTTGTCGTACCTGTATGCGCCGCCGGTTCGCGCTCGAGCGCCTCGCGCCCGGCGCGCCCTGCCGTCGCTCGCGCGGGATCGATCCGGCTGCTGCCGTCGAAGAGTTTAGTACATTTGAGCGGGGCGTCGGTTGCGGCTTCGTCTGCCGTGCCCCGGGAGCGGCGCGACCCGTGGCCGCGCGCGAGCGGGCCGCCGGGCCGGGGGCGATCGTCGGCGAGCGTGCGGGGGTCGGTGGCCACGCGCGCGCGGGCGGCCGTACGGCCGGTCGATGCCGGCCGCGTGCGGATGCTCTACGCCGGGCGCCACGCAGCCGCGAGCACCGGTTCCAGTTGGGCGCGCACGGCCTCGTCAAGGACCACGCCGATGCCGAGCGGGGCGTCGAAAGCCGCCATGGCCTGCACCAGGCGCTCGACGTCGGCGGCGTTGAGCACCGCGTCGCTCACGCGGAACTGGTCGAGCTTCGCCGCACCGCTCGCATACCACTCGTCCACCGTCACGCGATCGTCGCTGCCCGCGAGCCCGATCACCAGGTCGTTGCCCTCGCGCAGGAACCACAGCTCGTCGCGCTCGACGCCCGCGGTGAAGCGCAGCACGTCCAGGTCGCCCGACTTCGAGCTGCGGTTGTCGATGGTGTCGGCGCCGTCACCGGCGTGGAACACGTAGGTGTCGTTGCCCCAGCCGCCGTCGAGCCGGTCCGCGCCGCGCCCCCCGGACAAGCGGTCGTTGCCGCGATCCGCCGTGATCACGTCGTTGCCGCCCAGGCCGTAGAGCCGGTCGTCCTTGCGCGAACCCGCGAGCGCATTGCCCCCCTCGGTGCCGAGGCGCGCGTTGCCGCTCGTATCGATGCCGATGCGCACCTCGACGCGCCCCGCCACCTCGTGCTGGCCGTCGCCCAGCGCGTAGTCGAACCAGGCGTCGCCCACGTACCAGGGGTCGGGCTGGAACACGATCTGCCCGCTCGCGGCATTCCAGCTGGCCGTGCCGCCGAAGCCGCTGCTGCTGCCCACGACCGCCAGGCTGTCGCCGTCGGGATCGCTGTCGTTGGCGAGCAGCGTGCCCGGCGCCACGGCAAGGGCCTTGCCCTCCACGGCCAGCAGCGAATCGGTGCCGGCCACGGGCGGCGCGGCCGTCGGCTGCAGGGGCAGGTCCTGCAGATCCTCGCGCAGCCACTCGGTGCCGTCGGCGAAAGTTATCGATTCGATGCCCGCGCCCTGGTCGCCGTCTGCACCGAAGGCCCCGAGCACGCGCACGCTGTCGCCGCCCCCGAACTGCAGCAGCAGCTCGCCGGCGCCGGTGCGCCATGCCACCGTGTTCCCGGGCTGCAGCCCGGTGCCGAGCTGCAGCTCGTCGAAGTGCGGCGACGCTGCCGTGTCGTCGATGACATCGGCGCCGTCGCCGCGCGCGAAGCGGTACACGTCGGAGCCCTTGCCGCCGGACAGCGTGTCCGCGCCGGGGCCGCCCGCGAGCACATCGTCGCCCGCGCCGCCGCTCAGGCGGTCGTTGCCTCCCGCGCCCGAGAGCGTGTCGTTGCCGCCCAGTCCGCGCAGCTCGTCGGGCCCGGCCGTTCCGTTCAACACGTAGTCGCCACTGGCAGAACGCGCGACGAAGTCCTGCAACGCGGCACGCGTCCACTGGGAACCGTCGGAAAAACGCACCGCGTCGACGGGGTAGCCGCTGTCCGCGCCGGCGGCCCCGAAATGCCCGACCACGGTGATCACGTCGCCGCTCGGCGCAAGCAGGATCTCCAGGTCCTCGCCGACGCGCGCGACGCGCAGGTCATCGTCGCGGATGCCCTCCTGCAACGCGATCACGTCGACACCATCGGCGCTATCGTCCTGGCTGACGACGCGATCGCCACCGCTCCCGGCACCGAAGACATAAGCGTCGTCGCCGGTACCACCGTTCAGCGTGTCGTTGTCCGCGCCGCCGTCCAGCGTGTCGTTGCCGGCCCCGCCCTCCAGCGCGTCGTCTCCGTCCTGTCCCAGCAACACGTCGTTGCCCTCGCTGCCGAGCAGCCGGTCGTTACCGCCGCCCCCCTCGACGCGATCGTCGCCGGCGAGCGCATCGACGCTGTCTGCCGCCGTCGCCGACCCGATGATGAGGTCGTCCGCGGTGGTGGCCTGGCGCTGGATCACGGACTGGGCGATCTTTGTCTCCACGTCGGCCTGCAGGTAATGCCCGCCGGCACCGTTGCGGATGCGCACCTGGTTGTGGCCGCTGGCGAAGTACTCCAGCACCGTGAGCCGCTCGCCGCTCGCGGCCACTACCAGGACCAGGTCGTTGCCGGCGCGCTCGGCCCACAGCCCGGACCAGCCCACGCCGTCCAGTTGCAGCTCGTCGACCGGGAATGGCGACTGGTCGTTGGCGCGGTTCCAGAACAGCGTGTCGGGCCGCGCCCAGACCGTGTCGCTCCCGGCGCCGGCGCCCCACACGTAGAGATCCGCCGAGCCGGCACCGACGCCCAGGTCGTCACCGCCGCGCAGGAAATCGTCGCCCGCGCCCCCGCTGAGGGTGTCGGCTCCCGGGCCCCCCAGCAGCGTGTCATCGCCGGCGGAACCCCGCAGCTTGTCGTTGCCCGCGGCGCCGGAAATCAGGTCGTTCCCGCCGAGTCCGTCCAGCTCGTCGGCGGCCGCGCCGCCCTGCAACACGTCGTGGCCGTTGTCCGTCGCGCCGAAATCGGCCATGACCTGCGCCATCGTGACGACCGAGCCGGCCGTGTCGCCGAAGTGGAACTCGTCGATGCGCGAGTAGTAGTTGAGGCGGTCCTCCGGCGCCGCGATCCTGATGCGCTCGCCCCCGCCGGGCAACTGCAGCACCACCTCGATGGAACGCGCGGCGATGCTCGCGTAGGGCAGGCTGGCGGTCGGGTCGCGCAGAACCGGCAGGAACTGCAGCTCGGCGGGGCCATAGCCGCCCGCAAGATGCAGCACGTCGAGGCTGTCGCCCCCGGCGGCGTACGCATCGCTCTCGATGATCGTGTCGCTGCCGTCGCCCGGCGCGTGGACGTAGCGATCCGGGCCCGCGCCGCCGCGCAGCTCG
>Ga0138256_10003228_pt1 | contig 17378 bp, 18 predicted proteins | sample KNB2016incub_MG_FD_105486 | JGI IMG/M metagenome (GOLD analysis project Ga0138256, IMG submission 105486) | Active sludge microbial communities from wastewater in Klosterneuburg, Austria - KNB2014incub_MG | ecosystem: Engineered > WWTP > Activated sludge > Unclassified | place: Austria... | reverse complement strand
GTGACGCACCCCGGTGCTCGCAGCAAGTGCGGCAATGGCCGACAACATCCCCGGGCTGCTGACGGGGCCGGTCAGCAACACCGCCCGTGGACCTGCGGCCTTGAGACGTGCCACCACCTTCGCGCTGATCGCGTTCCAGTTTGTGCTGACCGTGGGGCCGGCGCTGCGCCTGACCGACACGGGGCCACGGCCGCGGTCGGGGTCATACAGATCCATCAGGGCGGCCTGATGACGCACCGTGAGGCCACGACCGGTGACTTCGTTCGCACGCGGCGTCACGAGAATGGGCCGGCCCTCACGCGTGCGCACAAGCACAGGCGTGCCGTCGATCACGGGATGGAAGAAACGCGCCTGGCCGAGGCCACCCACCAGTTCCGACGGCATGTCGTGGACAGGCACGGTGGCTTCCGGTGGAATCTGACAACCGGCGCTGGCCAGGGCGCTTGCGGCGGCCACTGTGCTGGTCAGCCGCAGGAACTCGCGCCGGTCGATGCCGGTGCCTTCCTGCGGGCTGGCGATGTCGTGCTCGTTCATACAGCTCTCCCTACCTGTGGCACGTGATGCAATCGGTGGACGCCTTCATTTCAGGCTTCCGGTGGCAGTCCACACACCACTGCATGTTGAAAGTGGTCTGCACGGACACGATCTCCATGTTGGCGACGTCGCCATGGCAGTTCTGGCACACCACCATGGGCTTGCCGTTGGCGTCCACGAGCGGCAGCTTCGGCCGCCCGAGTTCATCCTTGGCGTTGAGATGCGCGGAGTGGTCGTAGTACACGAAGTCCGGCAGGTCGTGGACCTTCACCCACGGAATCGGTTCTCCGCTGGCCCAGTACTCCCGCAACTTCAGCACCCACTCGCGGTTGAGACCCACCGTTGAGTGGCAGTTCATGCAGACAGCCGTGGACGGCACCGTCGAGTGCCGGCCTTTGTAGGGCATCGTGTGGCAATACACACAGGGGATGCCAAACCCGCCGAGGTTGACCCGCACACCTTTGTCGTCGACCTGCCAGTCGGGGGCTCCCGCCATGCGTTTGTGCGAAAACGGGATGGGCTGGCGCGGCGCGTATCCCTGGCGCGCATTGCTCAGCGCGTACGACAGCGTGCCGATGCATGCGAGCCCGATTGTGACGATCACCACACGTATCACTGTCGGCCTCTTCATTCGTCAACTCTCCGTGTCGAAGTGTTCAGTCGAGATTCCTGGCGACGAGACGGCTCCTCATCGTCAAACAGAATGCGGATGGCCGGCGTGTCGAGGTCGTCGAACTGACCGGTGCGCGCGGCCCACACGAAGAACCCGACGGCGATCGCCGCAATGAGCAAGGCGAGGGGCAACAGCACGAACAGTGCCTCCATGTCAGGCGCCCGCCCCCATTCGGGTCGTACGCGTGCGCGCGAAGGTGCGCGTCATCGCCGATGAGAGCACCACCGTCAGTGAGGACACGGGCATCAGCACGGCCGCAACTAACGGGCTCACCATACCGGCGACCGCGAGGGACGAGGCCGCCGTGTTGTAGAAGATCGAGAAGGCGATGTTGCGGCGAACAACACCGCGAAGGCGCCGTGCGCCGGCGAGCACCTCAAGCAGCGGCGCCACACCCTCACGAGTGAGCACCACGTCGGCCGCCATCATCGACGCCCCGGTGCCCCCGTGGACCGCCACACCGACATCGGCGAGCGCGAGCGCGGCCGCGTCGTTGACGCCGTCACCAACCATCACCACCGTCCCGGTGCGTGCGGGACGCGCGGCCAATGCCGCGACGATGTCGCGCTTGGCTTCGGGGGTGAGCCCACCCTGCGCATCCTCAGGCGCGAGGCCGAGGCGCGCCCCCAGGGCGGCCACGATGTCCGGGTGATCGCCCGAGAGGATGCGGACGTGGATGCCGCGCGCACGCAGCGCCGCAATGGTGGGCACGGCGTCCGGGCGAATGGCATCGCCGATGCCGGCCACGCCAGCGACCTGGCCATCGATGGCGACATACACCGGGCTGAGGCCGGCGGTCACCATGGCGGCAGCCGCGCCCGCCACCGCCAGGGGCAACGCGGCGTTCGACGATGAGGCGAACGCCAGAGTGCCCACGCGAACGTCGTGGCCGTCAACCCGGCCGGCGATGCCAAACCCAGGCGACTCGACGGCGTCGTGAACCGTTCGGACGATTTGCAGAGCACGTCCGCTGGATGCCTGAAAGGCGCGTGCCACCGCGTGGGACGACTCGGCCTCGAGCGCCCGCGCCAGCTCGAACACCGACGAATCGCCGTGCCAGCGCGCCACGGTGGCGCGACCCTCGGTCAGCGTGCCCGTCTTGTCCAGCAGGACCGTCTCAACATGACGGAGTCGTTCGAGCGCATCGGGGTTCTTGATGAAGATGCCGGCCCTGGCGGCGCGCGTGAGCGCCACCGACATCGCGAGTGGGACCGCCAATCCGAGTGCGCATGGGCACGAGACCACGAGCAGTGCCACCACTCGCTGCATGGCCACCCAGGGCCCATAGGCCGCCCAGGTCACCGCGGCCGTGAGCGCCGCCACCACCAGCAGCACATGCACAAAGCGCCGCGCGAGCCGGTCCGTGGTCTGCACCAACGCCGGCTTGTGCGACAGCGCGTCCTGCACGATGGCGAGCAGGGCGCCCACGCGGGTGCGCTCTCCGGCGGCGTCAACCCGAACCACCAGACGCGCGCCAAGATTGGTGGCGCCCGCTGTGACGGTGTCGCCCTCGCGCACGGTTTGCGGTGTGGCTTCGCCGGTGAGCACGGCGTTGCTCAGTGACGACCGCCCGTTGAGGATGACGCCATCAACCGGAATGAGATCGCCGGACCTGACCTCGACGCGGTCTCCCGGAGTGAGCGCCGCCAGGGGCACTTCAATCACCGGTGCATCGGGGCCGTCGCCGTCGAACCGGCGCGCAAACTCGAGGAAGGCGACGTCGCGAAGGCTGTTGGCGCGCTCAACCGCAGCACGGTGCGCCCCGCGCTGCAGCACGCGGGCGCCCAGCAGGGCAGCCACCAGCATCGCCAGTGAATCAAACCAGAGAGGGCCGTGGCCCGTGACCGTATTCCAGGCGCTCGCCGCGGCCGCCACAACAAGGGCCACGGCGATGGGGAGGTCGATGTGGACCAGGCCCATGCGGAGGCCGGCGATGGCCGTCTGGAAAAATGGCCGCGCCGAAAACGTCAGCACCGGCACGGCGATGACGAGCGAGAACCACCTGAAGAACGTCTCGTAGGGCGATGCCATGCCCGAGGACTCGCCGGCATACAGGGCGCCCGAGACGAACATCAGGTTCATCGCACACGCGGCGGCCACACCGAGGCGGGCCACCATCCGGCGATCTTCATGGCGCGGTTGTTCAGGTCCACGCCCAAGCCGCTGCAGGTGCGGCGTGTAGCCCAGGCGGTCCAGTGCTTTGCTCACCGTCGACAGCCGGGTGTGCGCCGGGCGCCACGTGACCTCGGCGACGCCGGTGGCGTAGTTCAGCCTGACCTCGTCAACCCCGGGCAGCACGGCCGGCAGCTTTTCCACAAGCCACACACAGGCCGCGCACTGGACGCCCTCAAGGTACAAACGCGTGCGCTGGCGGTCAGGACCGGCCGCGATCGTCGCTTCCCCCTGCGCCCGCGCGTCATCAAAGTCTTCGAAGCTGCGGCCGCTGACCCTGGCAGGTTCAAGCGCCGCCTGCTGCCGGTGCACGAGCCGGTAGTACTGACCGAATCCCCACTCGCGCACGAGGGTATAGACCTGGCGGCAACCGTTGCAACAGAACTGATCCGATTCCTCCGGACGCACAAGTCCCGGCGGCACGGACAGGCCGCAGTGTGCACAGGCGACGCCCGGAGCCGACACCGGCTGTTGACCGCGTGCGGTGGTCATCGCGTGACCCCACCCGCGGACGCATCGGCGACGATCTGCATCCGCGCGGCATGTACAAATCGCAACGCCTGCTGGGAGGCGTCGAGGCGCATCTCCCACTCGCCGGATTCGTCGAGCCGCACGAGAGTGCGGTATCGACCGGGCTGATTGGGGATCGCCGAAAGCGCCCCTTGCTGATTGAGCCGCGAGTCGGATGGACGCAGGGCCAGCAGGCGGCCGGTCAGGTCCGCCACCGGGACGCCGGTGCGGTCGGCCACCGAGATGTCCACGGGCCTCGGCATACCGCGCAGGTAGGGCACGTTGGCCGGCAGTTCATATCGCACGGTCCAGCCCAACTGCCGGCTCGCGTCTTGTTCGGCCTCGCTGGCGTCCCACGCACGGGCCGCCTCGTAGTAGCCCTGAATCGGGCGTGGCGAATCAGGGCGGGTGGCGATCCACACCAGCACGCCGCTCGACAGGACGGACATCGATAACAATCCGCCGATGAAGATCGGCCACCGGTAGTCGGAGAGCACCCGTGCGAACTTCATCGGTGGTCTCCCTGGTCAGAGGGGCCGAGCAGCAGGAACTCGATCTCCTTGCGGAATCCCCGGTCGGACGTCACGACATAGCGGACCGTCGCCTGGCCATCGTCAAACATGGCTGCCGGAATGGTCGTGACGGCATTGACGGTCACCACCCGCTCGGCGGCCACAATGATCGGCGATTCGCTCAGAACGAGCGTCGCGCCGTTCGCGCCATCGACGACCACGTCAAAACGCTGTGTCTCGTCCAGTTGGCTGGTGAACCGGATGCGCTGCTGATTGGCGATGTCGCCCGACGGCAGGATGCGGTAGGTCTCGCGCCCGCCGCGACGGATTTCCACCAGGGCATCCGCGCGCGTGAAGACCAGGGCGCCCAGGGTGCCCCATGCCACGGTGAGCAGCGCCAGATACGCGAGGTTGCGCGGGCGCCAGAGCCGGCGTTGTCCGCCCTGCTGCTCGCGTTCAGAGGTGAACTTGATCAGTCCGGTCGGTTGGCCCAGTTTGCGCATCACCTCGTCACACGCGTCCACACACTGCGCCGTGCCGATGCACTCCACCTGCAGGCCGCGCCGGATGTCGGTGCCGGTGGGGCACACGCGCACACACGCGCCGCAGTCCACACACGCGCCGGAGATTTCCACGCCCAGCCTGAACTTCGGCGCCAGCCGAGGCTCACCGCGGGCCTGGTCGTAGGCGACAAGGAGCGTGTCGCGATCGGCCAGCACATTCTGCAGCCGGCCGTAGGGGCACGCGATGGTGCACATCTGATCCCGGAACCAGCCGAAGTCAAACAGGATGAGACCCGTGACCGCCGCCATGGTGATGATCGCGCTGGTCCACGCCGCCGGCGCCGAGACAATGCCGCGCACCAGCGGCGACCATCCGGTGAAGTACGACACAAAGGTTGCGGCCATGAGCACCGCAAGTACGGACCACAGAAACCACTTGAGCGACTTGATGCCAAACTTGCGAAGACTCCACGGTTCCTTGTTCAGCCGCAGTTGCCCGGTGGCTCCGCCCTCGACCAGTTGCTCGATGGGCCTGAAGAGAAACTCCAGATAGATCGTCTGCGGACAGCCAAAGCCGCACCACACGCGGCCAAACGTGGACCCGACAAAAAACACCGTGACCACCACGCCAAAACCGAAAGCGGCAAGCAGCAGGTTGTCTGTGGGATGAAAGGTGCCGCCGAATACGTGAAACCTGCGCGTGGCGAGGTCGAACAGAATCGCCGGGTACTCACCGACCGTGATGTGGGGAAGGACGAAGAACAGCACCACGAGCGCCACCGCAATGTTGCGGCGGATCTTCCAGTACCGTCCCTTGCTCACCACCGGGTGGATGTACCGGCGATGGCCGTCGGCCGAGATGCTGAACAGCAACTCGTCCGGGGGCGCGGTGTCGAAGATGCGCTCGTGCGGGGTGCTCATCTATTGCCCCTTGATGGGCTCCGCCACAAAGAGCGTGCCCTCGGGCGCACGGCCGTTCGGCGGTCGCGTGCCCTGCAGGCTCCGCACATAGGAAACCAGCGCGCTCAGTTCCTCGGGCCGCAGGGCGCGTCCCCACGGCGGCATGCCCTTGGCCGGCGATCCTTTGGCAATCGTCTGGAAGATCTGCTCGACTGACCCGCCAAGCAGCCAGTGTTCGTCGGTGAGGTTCGGTCCGATCAGGCCCTGGGCCTGGGCGCCGTGGCAGGGCGCGCACGATCGGGAAAACCGCGATTCGCCCGCGCCAACCACCGCGGCGTTGGTCGCGCCGGCCAGCAGGGCCTGCGGGGATGGTGGCACGATCGGGTTCGCGTCAAAGTACGCCTGGATCTCGGTCGTCGCCGCCGTGGCTTGCGCGCGGTACTCCGCCTCCAGCGACCCTTCGCCGAAGCTCAACGCATAAAAGAGGAGATAGCCGGCGGCGAAGATGAGGGACCCCCACCAGATCGCCATGAGCCAACCCGGCATCGGATTGTCGTATTCGCGGATGCCGTCGAGTTCGTGCAGGACTTTGTCTTCGTACTTCGCCATGGTCGTCTCACACTTTCTCGTCGTCGTCGAGAGGGAGCCGTGCGCGGGCGTCGAGGTCGGCGGCGGGTGACCGGAATGCCCGCACCGCCACCACCACGTACACGGCGATAAAAAACAGCATGGAACCCACGGCCCACATGCTTGCGCCCGAGCCGGCTGTCAGTTCCTGGAGCATCAGCGACCTCCTCCCGATGGTGGTGGTGTGATGAGTGATGGGGCAGAGAACGGCGCCTGTGTCTCGACACGTTTCCAGCGGATGTCGGTGCCCAGGCGCTGCAGGTACGCGGTGAGCGCAAGGATTTCCTTGTCAGCCAGACCCTTCGGCCCCTGCTGCGATTCCACTTCTGCGGCAATGGCCCCCGCCTGCGCCTGCATCGCCGTGATGGCATTTTCGAGTTCGCCGTCGGTGTAGGGCGCGCCGAGGGTGCGGAGCACCTCGAGCTTGCGCCGGATCAAACTCGTGTCAAACGTGCGGGTGAGCAGGTGTGGATACCGGGGCATGATCGACCCCGGTGTGGTGGAGTCTGGCCGGTCCATGTGACGCACGTGCCACAACGACGGGTACTTGCCGCCGACACGGTGCAGGTCCGGGCCCGTGCGTTTGGAGCCCCACTGGAAGGGCCGGTCGTAGATGTATTCGCCGGCCTTGGAATACTCACCGTAGCGTTCGGTCTCATACCGGAACGGGCGGACGAGTTGCGAGTGGCAGTTGTAACACCCCTCACGCACGTAGATGTCACGGCCGACCACTTCGAGCGGCGTGTAGGGCTTGACGCTCGCGATTTCCTTGACGTTCGACTTGTTGAAGAACATCGGAAGTCCTTCAACCAGCGATCCCACTGACAGGGCCAGGACGGTGAGCACCGTGAATGTCACCGTGCGCCGTTCGAGCACGCGGTGGAAGCCGTGACGTGTGGCGTGTTGCAGGCGATAGAGCGCGTAGTCGTACGTGTTGGCCGGCGTCACCGCCCCGGGCGCGGCATCGTCGTTCACACGGGGTGGGGCGTGGACTTCAGGTTCCACCGCGTAGTCGGCCGGCGCGGTCTTGATGGTCTTGAAGATGTTCCAGCACATCATCAGCAGGCCGGCGAAGAACAGGAGCCCGCCGCCCAGGCGCACCCAGTACATCGGAATGATGCGGACGACCGTTTCGATGAAGTCGGGGTAGGTCAGGCGGCCGTCGGGTTCAAACGCGCGCCACATCGCCCACTGTGTAAGGCCGGCCACCCACATGGACACCTGATAGGTGATGAGGCCCACGGTGGACGTCCAGAAGTGCGCGGTGGCCAGGCGCGTGGAATACAGCTGCGTCTTCCAGAGGCGGGGAATGGCCCAGTAGAGAATCGCGAATGAGAGAAACGCGTTCCAGCCGAGTGCGCCCGCGTGCACGTGGCCGATCGTCCAGTCAGTGAAGTGGGAGACGGCGTTCACCGACTTGATCGACATCATCGGCCCTTCGAAGGTCGACATGCCGTAGTAGGTGATGGCCACCACCATGAATTTGAGGATGGGGTCTTCGCGTAGTTTGTGCCACGCGCCTCGAAGCGTGAAGAAGCCGTTGACCATGCCGCCCCACGACGGCATCCAGAGGACGAGCGAGAACAACATCCCCAGGGTCGATGCCCACTCGGGGATGGCCGAGTAATGCAGGTGGTGCGGACCGGCCCAGATGTAGACAAACACCAGCGACCAGAAGTGCATGATCGACAGCCGGTAGCTGAAGACCGGGCGCTCGGCGGCCTTGGGCAGGTAGTAGTACATCAGGCCGAGAAATGGCGTGGTCAGGAAAAACGCGACCGCGTTGTGGCCGTACCACCACTGCATCAGCGCGTCTTTCACGCCCGCATACGCTGAGTAGCTGCCCAGCCACGAATACGGCAGCACCATGCTGTTGCCGATGTGCAGGATCGCCACCGCCACAATCGTGGCGATATAGAACCAGATGGCGACGTAGAGATGCTGTTCGCGCCGGATGGCGATGGTGCCGAAGAAGTTGATGGCGAACGTCACCCAGAGCACTGCGATAACGATGTCGAGGATCCAGGGGAGCTCGGCGTATTCCTTGCCTTGGGTGTTGCCCGTCACCAGCGCGACGGCGGCGGCGACGATGAGGAGTTGCCAGCCCCAGAAGTGGAAGGCGGACAGGCCGTCGCTGAAGAGGCGCGTCTTCAGCAGGCGCTGCATCGAGTGGTAGGTGCCGGCAAAGATAATGTTGCCGCAGAAGGCGAAGATGACCGCGTTGGTGTGGAGCGGTCGCAGCCGGCCGAAGGTGAGGTACGGCGCGAAGTTCAGCGCGGGAATGAAGAGCAGGGCCGCGATGAGCACGCCCACCAGCATGCCGACCACGGCCCAGACCACGGCCGCGAGAAAAAATCGTCGCGGCGTTTTGTCGTCGTAGCGGACTGTCTCGCCCATTGCCTCGCCCTGTCTGCGAGCGGGCCGCCGCGCCGGGCTCGTTCCAGGGGCCACAGGCGCACGACCAGGCACACGTCCCGACGCCGCAGAACGGCACACCTCAAGGTGCAACCTGGCGCTCGTCGATGGCCTTGCATAGCAATCGCCATTCCACCCGGGCGACTACTGGATTCGTTGAGTAAATTCGCAGGGAATTGCCGTACAGCCCCGTTCGGGCTGGGGAATATTCCCCGCGGTCGGGGAATGCCGCAGGGGGCCCGGAAGCCCATCCTGCGGCCTGATACCATCTGCGCTCAGATGACTCATACCTTGGTGCCGCCACTCGTTCGTGGTCGCTGGTGGGGCCCCTTGTCATTCGCGGTGGTCCTGCTGCCGCTGGCGGCGCGCCTGGTCCCGTGGCCTGAGCTGGCGACGGTACTGAGGTGGGCGCAGCACGGCATTGTGCTGGCCGGACTCACCGTCTATGCGAGACACGGAATTCGGATGAGGCGTGGCGTGTGGACGGCCCAATCCTGGCGCTGGTTCCTGGCGTCGGTGGTTGTGTCGCTGGCCGGTGTCGCCCTGATGCTGGCGGTTGCAGCCGGCGTTGACAACGGCTGGGCCTGGATTGGGGAACGCCGATCGACACACCGCATGGTGGTGGGCTTGTCGGTCACCGCCGCCGGCATAATCGGCGTGGCGATGTTCGCGGGGGCCATGCACAGATTCGCGAGCGACGACCCAGTCAGTCAGTACGATTCGCGATTGTCACGTTTGTGGCGCCGCGTAGCTGGGTGTACCTGAACAGCCGCAACTGCGCTGCCTAGGCGTCGTCGTGCGAGAATACCGCCGGACCCCGGGACCCCGTGACTCCGGGCCCCCAGGACTCTGGACCCTGGACCCTACCGGCTCATCGTGAACGGAAAGAGCCGGTTGCCCAGCGCCGACGTCCACATGTTGCCCGTGGCGGTTCGGGCGTTCACCACGGTCCCGGCGAAGTGGAGGTGGCCGTCGCCAAAGTCAACGTCGATGATGAAGGTCGGTGACGTATAGGTCCCGCTCACCGAAGGACTCCGGTCGTAGCCGTCGCTGTAATCACCGCGGAGTGTGGTTCCGGTTTGTGTCAATACGAACCGGAATGGTGCGTTGGGATACGTTCCTGTGCCGGTCCAGGTGCCGGTCAAGTCGGACATGGTCGGGCTGGGAGCGGTGGGCGAGTCTTGATCACATCCCGGCGTGGCCACACACGCCAGTGCGAGAACAACCATCGAGATGAGCCGCATATTGCGCCTCCATTTCCATCTTATTCCTGTCGGTCCGCGGCTACAATCCCCGGATGCACAAGCGAGTCGCACTCTGTGTTCTCTTTGTTACGGCAGCAACGGTCAGCGGTATCAACGCCGCACAGCAGTCGCCCCTATCGGCAGACATCGATCGCCTGGTGGCGGCATCACAGCCGCAGCTGATCGAGTGGCGACGCCACCTTCACGAACATCCGGAACTCTCAAACCGCGAGGTTGAAACCGCAAAGTACGTCGTCGCGCAGCTGCGCGCGATGGGGCTGGAGCCGCAGACCGGGATCGCGCGTCACGGAGTGGTGGCGGTGCTCAAGGGTGGACTGCCGGGGCCGGTGGTGGCCCTGCGAGCGGACATGGACGGCCTGCCCGTGCGCGAGGAAACCGACGTGCCGTTTGCCAGCAAGGCCTCGGGTGAGTATCAAGGCAACCAGGTGGGTGTCATGCATGCGTGCGGGCACGACACACACGTGGCGATGCTCCTGGCAGCGGCGAAGGTGCTCACTCAGGTGAAGGACCGGCTGCCAGGGACGGTGAAGTTCATCTTTCAGCCCGCCGAAGAAGGCGCACCGACCGGTGAGACGCCCGCAGGCGCAGAGGCCATGATCGCGGCCGGTGTCATGAATAACCCGAAGGTGGATGCCGTCTTCGGGCTGCATGTGTTCGCGAACATTCCCACTGGACAGCTCACGTATCGCTCGGGGCCGTTCATGGCCGCGTCGGATACGTTCGAGATCGTGGTGCGCGGCCGCCAGACTCACGGCGCCACGCCCTGGCGCGGCATCGATCCCATCGTCGTCGGGTCACAGATTGTGATGGGGCTGCAGACGATCGTCAGCCGCGGCGTCGACATTACGGCGCTGCCCGCCATTGTGACCGTGGGGCAGTTCCAGGCCGGGGTGCGCAACAACATCATTCCAGACAGCGCGAAACTTGTGGGAACGATTCGGACGTTTGACGACGCGGTGCAGACGGACATCCATGCGAAGGTCACGCGAATCGCCGAGAACATTGCCGAGGCCGCGGGAACGACCGCGCAGGTGACCATCACCAAGGGGTATCCCGTCACCAGCAACGAGCCAGCGCTGACTGCCCGGATGCTGCCAACACTGGAGCGTGTGGCACCAGGTGCGGTGAAGGTGTCGGAGTTGATTACCGGCGCTGAGGACTTCACGTACTTCCAGCGGCAGGCGCCTGGCCTGTTCGTGTTTTTGGGTATCACGCCGCCGGCGCAAGTGGGGAAGGCGCCGCAGAATCATTCACCGCTGTTTGTGGTGGACGAAGCCGCGCTGCCCACAGGTGTGCGAGCGCTCGCGCATCTGGCGGTGGACTACCTGTCGGGGAGGAAGTAGATGGCTGAACTCAAGACAAAGGAGACGCGGGCGTCAGTGAAGGCGTTTCTCGATCGCATCGAAAATCCCCAGGTTCGTGAGGACTGTTACGCCATTGCCGCGCTGATGGAGTCGGTCACCAAAGAGAAGCCGAAGATGTGGGGGACGTCGATCGTCGGCTTCGGCAGTTATCACTACGTCTATGCCAGCGGCCAGGAAGGCGACTGGCCGACGACGGCCTTTTCGCCGCGCAAACAGGCGATCACCGTCTACATCATGCCCGGCTTCGAAGGGCACAAGGACCTGATGTCCACGCTTGGCACGTATTCGACCGGCAAGTCGTGCCTGTATTTCAAGCGCCTTTCCGACATCCACGTGCCGACGCTGAAGAAGCTCATCAAGCAGTCGCTGGTCGAGCTGAAGAAGGTCATCCAGGCCCGAAAAGCCGCCGCACGGAAGGCGTGAACTTATGGCCACGCGTGCGGGCGCCGTACTTCTGCTCACCCTGGTTTCAGTGGGACCGACCGCCGAACACCAACCGGCCTCGGGGCATCCCGGGCTCGAGGCGGTGATCGACGCCGTGCTGGCCCGTGGAGGGCGGGGCGGCGCCACGACTGCAGCCCCGGCGCCGAATCCGACCGACGTACTGGCGCGCTTGCGCGCGATCGATCCCAAAGAGCTGTCGTTCGACGAGCAGATCGATCGGCGATTCGCGGAGACCATTCTCATTGGCCGGCTGGTGGCGGCGCCGGCTGGCAAGCCGATGGGGGAGGCGGCCTACTCGCGCATGCTTCGCGAGCAGCACTTGCTGCCGTACGACGCCGCTGGTCTGTGGACATATGCGCAGTCGCAGTTTGACGCCACCGTGCGGGAGCTCGAGGCGCTGGCTCGCACAATCGACCCGAAGAAGAGCTGGCGGCAGATCGCCGACGAGGTGAAGCAGGACCATCCAGAGCCGATGCGGATGATTGAGGCCCACCAGGAGATTGTGGACAAGGCCCGTGCGCATCTTCTGGCCAAAGAGCTGATGACGTTGCCGGTGCGCGAGACCTGCACGGTGGTCCGGCGCGTGCCAACGGCCGGAAACAACCCCTATTACGGTAGCTTTTCCGGGGCCACTGCGCGGCCACCTGCTGAGGACGGAACCTTGCGTGGTGAATGGCACATCAACCCGTTCGACCCCACCTGGGACCCGGTTCGTCAGCGTGACTATCTGACCGAACACGATTGGGGCGTGATCTACGTGACGGCGCCGCACGAAACGTACGGCGGGCATCACGTGCAGATCCTCTACCAGATGCAGAATCCGAGGCGCCTGCGTCAGCGCCAGAGCACCTCGATGTTTTCGGAAGGCTGGGGCCTCTACAACGAGCAGTTGTTTCAGGAGACAGGGTTCCTGCCCAATGAGCGCCTGCACCTCAGGCAACTCCAACTCCGCCTGTGGCGAAACGCCCGCGTCATCTACGACGTGGGGATGCAGACCGGCCGGATGACCCGCGACCAGGCCATCTCGCTGATGACCGACCGCGTCGGATTCCTTCGCTGGGCTGCGGAGTCCGAGGTGGACTCGGCGCTGGCCCGGCCGGGTTATTTCATCGGCTACTTCATGGGGATGTCCGAAATCCTGAAGATGCGCGAGGAGTTCAAGCAGCGCCTCGGTTCAGCATTCACGCTCAAGGATTTCCACGACCGGTTGCTGCGGATTGGCAGCATGCCTCCCGCGTTGGTGCGCGAAGCGCTGATGCACTCGCTCGTGACGGGGTGACCTTTGGACCGCGTGATGCGCGTTCCCGCTGTTGCGATCGGGTTGGCAATTGCGGCGGTCACAACCTGGGGATGTGGAACGCTGGACCGCAGACCGCAGATCTCCAGCGAGCCGCCGCTTGAGGCCCCGGCCGCTTGGTTGGACCTGCCAGACTCCCCATTCGCGGTGTCCCACATTGGACCACGAGCGGTTCTGGTGAATCGAACGGGCGTGGATATCTCGACGGTTTCAGTCGGCTGTGTGGCAGAGCTGAATGGGCGTGTCGGTGTGGTCGCTCCACTATGGATTCAGGAGGTGACGCACGGCGGTCGGACTTACGACCGGCCCTTGACCGGGGTACTCGAAGACATCTCGAGGCTCTACAGGGCTCCGGAGTTGTTTGCGCCGTCGAGCGTAAGGCCGCCGCGTCCGTGCCCAACCGGTTCCTATGCGTCCATTACGCAGGCCAGATCACGCGCGGACTTCAAATGGTCTGCCGAAGGCACGCTGTGGCCCAAGGGGCCTCCGCACGATACAAGGAACACATGGCGGGTCAGCACGAAGACCCGGCCAACGTTCGAGTACGCGAGTACCTCAGGGTGCTTTGATATCGACGTCTACGCCGCCAACAAGACCAACACGGAAATGCTGTGGGTCCGGCTTGAACTCAATCGCAAAAAGCTGCCAACCGAGAGGCGCCCTCTCGTGGTGAACTTGGCCGACCGTTTAGCGAGCGGCAGAGTTCAGATACACATGTATCAGACCGATAGGCATGATTGGCTGTGTAGCGATGTGTCCTATTGGACCTCGGAACAGCCGACGACGTGGATACCTCGCCGCGGCATCCTGACTGTATGGGCCGACCCGCAGGCGAAGGACTTCGTCGAATACCCGGTGACCATTCGAATCGACGATGTGGAGTTTGTGGGGCCGGGCGGGGCCACAGTTCGACCGCCAGGACGGCTGCAGATCAAGGCAGTGGCAGGCGGAATGGTTGGGGGGAACTCAGGACTCTGAACCCCGGGACGCTGGACCCTGGGCGAGGCCTACGCCACTTCGAGCACGAACTCGACCCTGACGGCCTCGTACGGAAAGACGATCTGGCCGTCGTCTGTGCGATCGATGACGCCCGCGTTGAGCAAGGCGGTGACTTCGCCATGGACGGCTTTGACGTCCCGGCCGACGCGTCGCGCTGCTTCGCGAATCGACACCGGTCCGGCACCGCAGAGAACCTTCAGCAGTTCCAGACGCTTCGCGGTGAGCACCCTCCAGAGCAGCTCCGGCGATGCAAAACTGATTCGGGCGGATGTGTCAGCTTTCCGATTGCGCCAAGCCCGTGAAAAATCCTTCATCGCCTGATCCGCAGGGCGCACGTCAAGTGTGACGGTTTTCATGGTTCCACCTCATGATGTCGCGCTGAAAGTCCGCAAGCAACTCGTCGGACGTCGTGAACGTGTATGCGTTCTCACGCTTGTTGTAGTGCCGGTGGTCGCCCTTGCCGGCCCCGTTGTCGTACCGGACCACGCATCTTCCACCGACAATGTACGCGAGGCGATACTTGAATTCGTGAGTCGAGCCGACAACCGGCGTTGGCACACGCCACAACACCAGTTCCGCGAACGCATCCTCCGCCAGCACGACACGCGTGCGAAGGAGCGCGGTCGCCTTCATGTTGGAGAGAATACCAACATAAATAAGTGTTGTCAATTACACCAACACGACCGCGCACCTGGCAAGAGGTGTGGGCCCGATTTTCCGGTCTGCGGGAACGCCAGTTAGGGGTTATCATCGGCGCCATGCCTTGGAAGTGGTACGACATCAGCAGCTATAAGGTGGCGGTGGGGGCTCAATCGGGATCAACGGAGCATGGCAGCCTGCAATTGAGCGGCGTGAACTTCTATGCGTCGCTGAAGTTCCGGCTGAGCGGACCGCTTCCTGCGGCCACAACGTCCGTCATGGGAAGCGAGCAGCGGTTTTACGGCTATCTCGACTTCGAGCAGATGTCTGTCATGGTTGACGTGCTGAGGAACGAGTCGCCAGTTCGCTTCGGCTTCGTGGATACGTCGCCGGATCAGTTTCACATGATGACCGGCACGAACGAGCCGGTCGGCCAAGGCGAATAGGCCCGCTCGGACCCTCACCGACAACCTCGATGCCGCTCGACCTCGCCTTCGCGCGCTCGCAATTTCCCGCGCTCTCAGACGATGAAGGCTCATGGATCTATCTCGACAACGCCGGCGGTTCGCAGGTGCTTGGGCCGGTTGCCGACCGGGTGCGCGATTACCTGCTGACTTCGAGCGTTCAAACTGGCGCCAGTTACGGTGTCTCTGCGCTGGCCTCGGAGCGTCTGTACGCCGGCCAGTTGGCGGTCGCTGAACTCGTCAACGCGTCCAGGCCGGAAGAAATCGTCTTCGGCCCCTCGTCCACGGTCATGATCCAGACCCTGGCGCGCGCCATCACGCCTGCGTTGTCGCCAGGCGACGAACTGGTGGTCTCGATGATTGACCACGAGGCCAACATCGGACCGTGGCTCGCGCTCAAGGCGCATGGCATCGTCGTCCGCCCCTGGCAACTCAATCGCGAGACGATGACGCTGGAGGTGTCTGACCTCGAGCTGTTGATGACACCACGCACCAGGCTTGTGGTCTGCACGCAGACGTCGAACATCTTCGGTCAGCTGATTCCCATCGCGGCGGTCACCGCGTGCGCGCATCGTCACGGCGCGGTGGTGTGTGTTGATGGCGTGGCCTTCGCTCCGCACCGTCTTGTGGACGTGCGTGAGTGGGATGTGGACTACTACGTCTTCAGCCTCTACAAGGTCTTCGGCCCGCACCATGCCGTGCTGTACGGCAAGTACGACCGCCTGCTCGGGCTCGCGAACCTGTCACATCACTTCGTGCCGATGGACAAGATCCCGGGAAAACTCCAGCCGGGGAACCCCAACTACGAGCTGTCGTACGGAGCCACGGCCATCCCGGAGTATCTGGTGGCGCTGGGTGAACGGTCTGGAGCCACGGCCGGCGCGTCCCGCCGCGCACGCATGGCGGCCGCGTTCGACGCCATCGCGGATCACGAGTCGCTACTGGCCGAGCGGCTGCTGGGCTGGCTGCGGGGGCGGCACGACGTGCGCGTCATCGGGCCCGCGTCCTCCCAGCGCTCGGTTCGTGTGCCAACCATCAGTTTCGTGGTTGACGGCATTGACTCGGAGCGCATCGTCCGCGCGATCGATCCCCTGCGCATTGGTATTCGCTTCGGAGACTTCTACTCGCGGCGCTTGATCGAAGACCTCGGTCTGGCAGCCGGACACGGCGTCGTGCGCGCGTCATTCGCGCACTACAACACGCTGTCCGACGCCGATCGGCTCATCGCCGGTCTGGAGCAGGCGATGCCACGGACCCGCCGGAAACGGTCGGAGGTGCCCAGGCGTAGGGAGCCCGTGTGACCCAATCCGCCCGACGTGCGATGGCGCTGTTGCTCTGTGCGGCGGGCGTGAGCCACGTCCTCGGGGCGCAGTCCCCGGGGTATCCGTTGCCGAAGGGCACGAATGTCCTCATCGGCCGCGTCATCGATATCGGCACCGATCGACCCGTGGCCGGCGCCACGGTGACCCTGCTGGGCAACTTCGACGCAAGCGGCAAGCCCGTTCAGGTGCTCCCGCGCGACGCGTCGGCCTCCACCAACGCGGGCAAGAACGTGTTCACCACGTCGGAGGGGTACTTCGTCTTCCGCGAGCTTCCCGCCGGGCGCTACTTCATCGCCATTCGCGCCTTCGGGTACCAGAACAACGACTATCCGCCGAACGTGGTTGAAGTGGTCAAGAGCTCCTCACCTGCATCGACAGAACTCTATGTCTGGAAGCACGGCGCCATCCGTGGGCAGGTGACTGACGACAAGGGCGACCCCGTCGTGGGCATGCCGGTGTATGCGCTGCGCAGGCAGGTGATTGGGGGGAAGGTGTTCGTGCAGCAGCAGAGTGAGGGCGTGACCGACGACCGCGGCGTCTACCGCATCTCCCTCCTTCCGCCGGGCTCCTACGTCGTCGGCGTCTTGCCCACCGTTACGTCCGTGCCCGCGAACATGGCGGGGGAACTCGATGCCCGGGCGGCGAACCCGCAGTCTGCCTTTAACCTGACGTCGGTTCTGATTCGGGGAGGCGTCAGCGCGCGCGCAGGCGAAGGTCAGCGCCTGGGCGACAGCGTGC
>Ga0138256_10003227_pt1 | contig 17383 bp, 15 predicted proteins | sample KNB2016incub_MG_FD_105486 | JGI IMG/M metagenome (GOLD analysis project Ga0138256, IMG submission 105486) | Active sludge microbial communities from wastewater in Klosterneuburg, Austria - KNB2014incub_MG | ecosystem: Engineered > WWTP > Activated sludge > Unclassified | place: Austria... | reverse complement strand
GAGATGGCGGTCAAGCCCGTGCTGTTCCTCGATGGCATCGGCGCGAGCGTCAAAGCGTTTTTTGGAAGGAAATAGAATATTGAGATCTCACAGGTCTACGAGACCTGTGAGATCTTGGAGGAATAATATATGAACAAAAGCAAAACCTTATTCACCGGCGCCCTCATCGGCGCATTTGCGGGACTCATCGCCGCGCTACTGCTCAACCGCCGCGCGGAGAAGAACGAAAGCGAATCCGCCCTCACCGCCGGCGAGGGATTGAAACTCGGCATGTTGGTGTTTGGTCTCTTGCGGGCGATCTCGTCTTTGGGGGATGAGAAGTAAAGCGCGAAATGAAAATCTACAAACACTGGACCGTCGAAAAACAAACCATCTTCATTGATGGGCGGAAAGGGGAAATCACCTGCTACGGTGGATCGAACGTCTCTGTGGAAGATGCACGCAGAGCCGCGCTTGAAAAGGCGGAAAAGATCCAGCGCAAGATCGCGGGGGAGAAGCAACTCTTTGAAGATTATGAAGTGGAGATACGGGAGGAAGTTCTCGAAACGATTCACGACGGCGCGGTCATCACGCGGAATCGCTATGGAGCGCAAGTGTTAAACGTCGAGAAGACGATGATCCTCGACATTGACAAACCTAAAGAGACTGGCGGGTTGGGCGGGCTATTCAAAAAGATGAAAGATAAACGCTCGCGCAAAGCCGAAATTTTCGATATGGTTAAAAATCTGGCGGCGGCAAAATACAGCCAATACGGTTTCCGCATGTACGAAACGTATCAAGGGGCGAGAGTGATCGTGTTGGGCAGGGACTTCGATCCGCGCGATTCGCAAACTAAAATGATGATGGACGAATTCAACTGTGATCCGCTGTATACGATGTTGTGCGTCAAGCAAAACTGTTACCGAGCGCGATTGACTCCGAAACCTTCGCGCATGAGGCTTCGCGGTTACAAAGTGAAATATCCGCGCGAGGGGAATGAGAGCGAGTTTCAGAGTTGGTTATCGGAATATGAACGCTTGAGCCGCAACTTCAGCGTATGCAAGTTCGTTGAGCAAGTCGGCGCGAGTCATTCCCTGCCCGAGGTGGTTCAACTGCATGATGAAGCGACGGGGATTGGGTATCCGCAGAAGTTAGCATAGTACAACGATGGACGATTGACCATAGACCATCGTCAATCGTCCATCCTCTATCGTCATTCGCCTTTAATTCTCCCCATCAACTCCTCCGCTTTGAACGGCCCTTTTTCCATCAGCAGGGCGCGGGCTTCGCCTAGTTTTTTCCACACATTCCATAGCAACACCCCGCGCACGCGCCCGTCGGCGAGATAATAGATCACGCCTTTTTTGAATGGCTCATCCCAGTCGGAGACAATTTCCATTTGACTGTTCATTTCACCGACGGCTTCGTACCCCAGGTCAAATAAATCTGAATAAAACAATGGGATGTGAGTGAACGTCTCGCTTGCGCCCGCCATATTCCTGCCCGCGAGTTTGCCCATCGCGACGGCATTGTCTTCATGCTCCACGCGCGCGCGTTTTCCCAATGCAATGTGAAAGAAGTTAGCCGCATCGCCCGCCGCGAACACATCGGGAGCGGATGTTTGCAGGCTTTCGTTCACGACGATTCCGTTCTCGACGTTCAACCCCGCCTCCTGCGCCAGCGCGACATTCGGGCGGATTCCGATTCCAGCGACGATTCCGTCCGTGTCGATGACGCGACCGCTTCCCGTTTGGACCGTGAGGTGATCCCCGTCCATTTGAATGCTCGTCACTGAATCGTTTGCGATCACATCCACGCCTTTTTCGCGATAATAATCGTTCAGGTGGCGCGCGAGGTCGGTGGGGAAGACGCGTCCGCCGATGGCGTCTTCGAGGAAGATCATCGTCACTTGTTTGCCAGCCATCGTGAGCGCGGCGGCAATCTCTGAACCGATGAACCCGCCGCCGATAACGACGAAGCGATTCTTTTCATCCGCCATTTTTCGCAGGCGCTGGTAATCCTGCAGGTCACGGAAGTAGGTGATGTCGACCAAGCCGAACGGCAAACGGATTGGCGAGCCGCCGGTGGCGACCAACAACTTATCGTAGGTATATTCGCCGCCCTTGTTATCCTTCACTGTTTTCTTCGTTGTATCGAGTGATGTGACCGCGCGACCCAGCAACAATTCGGCGCGTTCCTCGGTCTTACGCCAGATCTTTTCGAGAGGGCGTCCCTTCCATAACCCCTTCGAAAGATTCGGTCGCATGTACGGCGCGTCGGGTTCCGCGCTGATAAGCCCGATGGAACCGTCCGCGTCCAATTCGCGGATGCCGCGCGTCGCCGCGTCGCCTGCCAGCCCGCCGCCGACGATCAAGTACTTGTAGTGTTTCATGGTTGTCCTTCCTTCAGTCAGTGATAACGAACTCACCATACTGACGAAGCGACAACTTAATCTCTTCCCTCTTCCGCGAACGGGCGGAAAATTTCCATCCAATGTTCAGAATTTCCCAAAGAGTCCCAGCCGAATTGTTTATATAACCCGTGCGCGTCGCGCGTGGCAAGAGTCCAGCGGCGCAGACCTTGCAGATCGGGATGACTATGAACGGTTTCTATCAACCACTTGCCGAGCCCGTGCGCGCGATAGTCTTCGTGAATAAAAACATCGCAAAGATAGGCGAAGACCGCGTAATCGGTGACCACGCGCGCGAGACCGATTTGTTTTTCTCCATCGTATACCCCGAACACCAGTGAATTAGCCAGCGCGCGTTCCGTTCGTTCGCGTAGACGTCCCTTCGCCCAATAGGAGCGCGTGAAAAAATCGCAGATGGTATCCACATCGAGGCGGGAAGGATCGGCGCTGATAGTGAATTGATCTCGATGCGTCGCAAATATTTTGTGCATGGCGCAAGTTTATCATGGGTGATAATATCTCAATTCACACCGCCCTGAGCGGAGCCGCGGTTCGTTGGCGGCGCAGTCGAAGGGCATGTTGCCTGAATGCCTGCGTTTTGACTTCGTTCCTCGCTATCGCTCGTCACTCCGCTCAGCGCGAAACACAGGAGACACATGCTCAAACCAATTCGCTGGAAGACCTTCCCCCGTGACTTTCTTGTCATTCAATTCGGCTTCTTTCTTTATGGGCTCGCGCTCGCGCTACTGATCCGCGGCGACCTGGGAACAAGCACATGGCTGGTATTCGAGATCGCGCTGGCAGACATATTCAAAATCACCATCGGCAGGATGACCGTCTTCGTTGGGTTTACCGTGCTGATCCTCGCGCTGGCAATGCGCGAAAAAGTGGGTTGGGGCACATTGGGAAATATCCTCAGCATCGGTCCGTGGCTGGATCTGTGCCTGTGGTTAATTCCCTCCGCGAAAGGTACTCTCGTTTTGCAAATTGTGTTCTTTCTCGCGGGAATTTTGATTCAGGGATTGGCAACCGCCGTCTACATTGGAGTGGATGCGGGCGCCGGTCCGCGCGATAGCATGATGCTGGCGATCCATCGCGTCACGGGGTTGAGCGTCCGCGTGGCGAGGGGAATTTTGGAACTCGTTGTCGTCACCATCGGCTGGCTGTTGGGAGGTCCGCTGGGGGTGGGGACGCTGGTGTTTGCGATCCTGATCGGTCCATCGGTGCAGTGGGCGTTCAAACTGCTCAACGTAACGCCGCACCAGCCGGAGCCTGCGGCGTTGGACGCAACCGCAGACTGAGTGGTTTTATTTGGAGTAGCGTAAATCTCACTAATCATAACCAGTGAATGGCAAAATACCCATTCGATGCTTTTTTAACGCGAATGGCGCGAATTGGGCGAAGTTTGCAAAAAATTCACGTTGCGATTTTTGCTCGGTTTAATTGTTGATCTGCAAAACCTTGCCCTACAGATCGTTCGATTCGCTTGGAAGGGTACAATAGACTATCCGTAGTTCACGAAAACGAGCTCCTGACGCAGTCACACTGGTCAAGACAGGCGACACGCTTTGCCAAGCAAAGCGAACTGTCGCCTGAACTTTCGCGGACTACCGACTATCGGAAATCAAATCTGCGTATTCAGCGTCCAAAAACGGTTTTTGGAGTATTGCCGATAAAGCCTGCTATCTTGCCTGGGCGTGGCAACGTGAATGTTGCCGCACTGCCAATATATGGAGTCAGCATGACAGACGAAACACACATCGATCAACCTGTGCCAACGATCCCCGACCCCGCGCCAACGAATCGCTCGACGGGCGCGCTGGTTTTATTCCTGTTGCTGGCGATCTTCATGCCGATTTGTTCGTTTATGTACCATTTTACGCTCTGGTCCATGGAGCAATCGGCGATCGCCTCCGGCAGTCTTTCGAACCTCGCCTGGTTCGGGCTGATCGGGCTGGCAGTTCAGGCGATTCTACTTTCGGGAATCATTTTCGCGTTATGGCGCTTCACCAGCGATGACCGCTTCACGCCGGTCTACGCCGGCTGGCTGGGCGCTTCGTTGATTGCCTTCCCGGCGTTGACGTTGCGCTTGCTCGGTCCGAACAACGACCAGGCTGGTTTCCTCCTCCAGATTTTGATCTGCCTTGTCGCGGCATTCGTCCTTGCGCGGGTTCGCGGGATCAAACTGGATTGGCGCGCGGCGAAAATTTCCACGGCTTTTTTCCTTGCGGCGTTTGGCGTTGCCCCGTTCGCAGTCTACGGAGCGCTTGGCTCTCCGCCAGACATGCTCCTTGCTTTGCTGGCGGGGTTGTCGCTCGGGTTGTGCGCCGCGCTCACGATGGAATCTACCACTGGGAATAAGCTCCTCGATGCATTCGGTATCGGGGTGACGTTATCCCTGTTGGGTTCCGCGCTCGGCTACGACGGCTCGCAATTGATTCTGCTTGCCATCCTTCCGCCGTTTGCGTTAGCCGTTGCCACGGTGATGCCCTCGCGCGTGGCGGGAATGATCCTCGTCGGCTTGCTGTGCTGGGCGGGCTTGGTATTTTTCGACCCCACCGAATTGACCATCGTGCTCGGCGATATTCTTGCGCTTGCCTCCAAGGCGGTGGGCATTGCCATCGGGTTGGGGCTGGCGGTTGGGGTCGTCGGGCTGGTTGTGAGTCTGGTAGCCGGATCAGGCTCCCCGTCCGGAGTGAGGCGCGCGCTGGGGTGGGTGGGCGCCGGCGCGGCGTGGCTAATCGTCATCCTGCTATTTTTCTTCGTCGGGCGCCCTGGGTTTTACGGCGACCGTCTCTTCGTCATCCTCAAAGACCAAGCGGATTTATCGAGCATCCGTCAGATCGCGGGCATCGACGAGCGCCGGATTGCCGCATATCAGACGCTCACCGATCATGCGAACCAAACGCAGGCTGGCTTGCGGGAAGCCTTCGATGCGGTTGGCGTCGAGTACACGCCGTATTACCTCGTCAACGCTTTGGAAGTGCGCGGCGGCGCGCTTGCGCGGCTGTTCCTGTTAACCCGCCCGGAGGTGGATCGCGTCATCCCCAGCCCGCGCTTGCGCCCGGCGCCTGCGGTGGAAGCGCTGGCGATGAGCGGCGTTGCGGAAAGCCCTCCCAGCAATGTGCAATGGAACGTGATGATGATCGGCGCGGACAAAGTGTGGAGCGAGTTCGGCGCAACGGGCGAGGGGATCGTCGTCGGGCAGTCAGACAGCGGCGTGGATGGCGCTCACCCCGAACTTGCGGAGCGCTATCGCGGCAACGCATCAGGCGACGATTACAACTGGTTCGACCCGTGGAATCAAAAACCATCCCCTTATGATGACGGCGGTCACGGCACGCACACGCTCGGCACGATCCTTGGGAAAAACGGGATCGGCATCGCGCCCGGCGCAACGTGGATCGGTTGTGTCAATTTGAATCGCAATCTTGCCAACCCCGCCTTGTACCTGGATTGTATGCAGTTCATGCTTGCCCCGTTTCCGCAGGGCGGCAACCCCTTCACCGATGGCGACCCAACCCGCGCCGCCGATGTATTGAACAATTCATGGGGGTGCCCCGAACTTGAAGGATGCGACCCCAACGCCCTGCTGTACGGCGCGAATCACTTGCGCGATGCGGGCATCTTCGTGGTGGTTTCCGCTGGCAACGACGGACCGAGTTGCAACACAGTCAACGCGCCGTTATCGTTGTACGACTCGGTCTTTTCGGTGGGAGCCATCGATCAGTTTGGGAATATGGCTCCCTTCAGCAGTCGGGGTCCCGTCACTGCCGATGGCTCCGGTCGCAGTAAGCCAGACATCGTCGCGCCGGGCGTGGATATTTTCTCCTCCACACCGGGCGGCGGATATGGATTCGCCAGCGGCACCTCGATGGCAGGACCTCACCTTGTTGGAGTGGTTGCCTTGCTATGGTCTGCGGACCCCTCCCTCATCGGCGATATCGACCGCACTGAACAACTCATCATCGAAACCGCGCAACCCTACAGCGGAGACACATCGTCCGGATGTTTCGAGGGCGGTATGCCGAATGCCGCATACGGCTACGGCATGGTGGATGTGTACGCCGCAGTGAAAGACCTTTTGGATAAATAAAGTTCGCGCAAACGGCGAATGCCCTCTTCGATTTTGTCCGCTTCGTAATAGACAAAACACAAGCGCATATAATTTTTCAACCCGCCGCTACTCGAAAACAACGCGCCCTGGCGGAAATCCACGTTGAACGCGCCTGCTTGTTTGCGAAGCGCGCCGATGTCCATTTCGTCGGGAAATTGCAACCAGAAGAAATATCCGCCATGCGGGACTTCATATTTCGCTTGGGGAAGATGGCGACGCAACGCTTCATCCATGATTGCGATCTGATTCGCGTACTGCGACTTGAGTTTGCCGATGTTGCTTTTCAACCCGCCCGATTCGATCACCCCGCGCATGATCGCGGACGTGAACGGATTCAATCCGCCGCCGCTGTCCATGAGTCCGCTGTTGGCGAAGCGGTTGATGATGTTTGCGTGTGCCTGCATCCAGCCGAGTCTTAACCCAGGCGCGAGAATCTTCGAGAACGATCCCAACGAGATGACATGCTTCGAGTCAACGAACGCGCCGAAGGGTTTGGGCGGTTGTTCAGAATAATTCAATAATTGATACACCTCGTCTGCCACGATGAGGAAGTTGTGCTTTTCGGCGAGTCGCACGATCTGTTCGCGGCGTTCCTGCGTGAGGGTGTAGCCTGTTGGGTTTTGAAAGGTCGGGATGAGATAAAGGAATTTCGGAGGCGAACCAGCCAGTTTCTCTTCGAGAGAGGCGGGGACGAGTCCGTTTTCATCTGTCGCAACGGAGACGACGTTCAATCCGTGATCGGCAAAAATTCGCAATGCCAAAAAATAGGAAGGCTCCTCGACAAGAATCGTATCGCCCGCTTTGGTGAAGAAACTGCAAATCAGATCCAGTCCGTTCGAGATGCCTGTGGTGATGAATAAGTTTTCAGGGTTCACAGAAAATCCATAGCCGTCGCTGAGAAAATTCGCCAACGCCGCGCGGAAATATCCATTGCCCTGCTCGACGCCGTATTGCAAAATGGAATTGTCGTTTTGCGATAACGCCTGTTGCGCGGAATCGCGGATGAGGTCAAGCGGCAACAACGAAAGCGGCGGGTTGCCCAAGCCGAGGTCAATGACATTGGGCGCGATTGGCGTTTGGATGACGGGGAGGGGATTCATGTTGTAAGTATAATCGGGTTATGCCATCCAAATTTGAACCTCAAAAATATCATCGCCGTTCGATTCGTTTGCCCGAATATGATTATTCACAAGCAGGCGCGTATTATGTGACCATCGTCGCGTGGCGCCGCGAATGTTTGTTTGGCGAGGTGGTGAATGGGGAGATGAAATTGAATCGGTATGGAGAAATTGTTCAGTGGGAATGGTTGGAATTACCAAAACGATTCCAATTCATCGAATTGGGCGCATTTGTTATCATGCCAAACCATGCGCATGAGATTTTGATTTTCCGACCAATCGTAGGGGCGACCCGCCAGGGTTTAACCGTGACGCGCGCGGGCGAAACGCCATTGCTTCCCACGAACACCGATGGCATTGACGGGTCGCCCCTACCCCGCGGACCGAAACCCATGTCGTTGGGCGCGGTCATTTCACAATTCAAACCTCGCGTGACCAAACGGTTGTGGAAATTTCCGTCGTTGAATGGAACACCGATCTGGCAACGTAATTACCACGAACACGTAATCCGTAATGAACGGGATTTGCAAAACACAACAAATTACATCGAATCCAATCCGATGATGTGGGGCGAAGATGATGATAACCCGTTGAATATCAAACCGTAGGGGCACGGCGGGTATCGAATGGGTTTGACGATCGACTGTTTCGCCGCGCCCCTGCAATATCCTCCATTTGTTATAATCCCCTCAACATTCACCTCAGGAGAAACAAATGCCCAAGAAGAAGGGTACGGTTGACCTCCCCCTCGACAAAGAAGAGATCATCAAAGATTACCGCCTCGCCTACCAAAGCAGGCAGGCTTCGCTTATTGGGCGGCGCGAGGTGTTGAGCGGCAAGGCGAAGTTCGGCATTTTTGGGGACGGCAAAGAGATCATCAACATCGCCATTGCGCGTCATTTCCGCAAGGGAGATTGGCGCTCAGGCTATTATCGTGACCAGACCTGGATGTTCATGCTTAACGTGATGAGCATTCAGGAATTTTTTGCCCAGTTGTACGCCCACGCGGATGTGGAACACGAATCCAACACGGGCGGGCGTTCGATGAACGCGCATTTCGCCAACCGTTTCCTCAACGCCGACGGTTCGTGGAAAAACCAGACCGAGTTGTACAACACCGCCGCAGACGTGTCACCCACCGGCACACAGATGCCGCGCACGGTCGGGCTGGCGTACGCTTCGGTCCTGTATCGCGGACTCGATGAACTCAAACAATTCACCCAATTTTCGCGCAACGGCAACGAGGTCACGTGGGCAAGTATCGGCAACGCATCCACTGCGGAGGGGATGTTTTGGGAAACGGTCAACGCGATCGGCGTGTTGAAAGCGCCCGCGATCATCACGATCTACGACGACGGCTATGGCATCTCGGTGCCGAACGAGTATCAAATGGTCAAGGGGAACATAGGCGACCTGTTGGAAGGTTTCAAGCGAAAACCAGAATCAAACGATGGCTTCGATCTGTATCGCGTTAGGGCATGGGATTATCCCGCGTTGCTCGAAACATTTCGCGCCGCATCTCAAACCGCGCGCGAAGAACACGTCCCCGCGCTGGTGCATGTCACCGAGGTCACACAACCGCAGGGACATTCCACATCGGGAAGTCACGAGCGCTATAAATCGCCTGAGCGGTTGAAGTTCGAAGAGGAATTCGACGGCGTTCACAAAATGAAAGCGTGGATGCTCGAGAATAAGATCGCAACCGAAATAGAATTCAAACAATGGGAAAGCGAAGATTACGAGATCGTCGAGAACATCCGCAAGATCGCATGGGACTCGTATTTGAATCCGATCCTTGAGGAGCGCGGTCAGGTGATGGATATGCTGGATGAGATCGCGGGCAGTTCGAGTCATGCCGAAGCGTTGAGTCGGCTCAAAGAGCGGCTGGCAAATCTCCCGTCGGTGGCGAGGCGGGATGTCCACAGCGCGGCGCATGAGGCGTTGCGAATCCTGCGCGACGAGGCGAATCCATCAAAACAAATTTTAGTCCAGTGGAAAAATGAACAGGATGCGATCAACGAGGCGCGATACGGCTCGCATCTTTACGACGGGACGGCTGTTTCAGTTGCGGAGGTCAAGCCCGCCTATTCGGGCTCGTCGCCGACGATGATGGGGTTTGAAGTGATCAATGCCGCGTTCGATTCGATTCTGGAGCGCGACCCGCGTGTGATCGCGTTCGGCGAGGATGTTGGTTTTCTCGGCGATGTAAACCAAGGGTTCAAGGGGATGCAGGAAAAATATGGCGCGCTGCGTGTGAGCGATACGGGCATTCGTGAAGCGACGATCATGGGGCAGGCGATCGGCTTGGCAATGCGCGGATTGCGGCCCATTTGCGAAATCCAATATCTCGATTACATTTTGTACGCGCTGCAAATTATGTCCGACGATCTGGCGACGTTACATTGGCGCACCGCAGGCGGACAAGCCGCGCCTGTCATTGTTCGCACGCGCGGTCATCGCTTGGAGGGCGTCTGGCATTCGGGTTCGTTGATGGCGGGGCTAATTAATCTTTTGCGCGGCATGAATGTGCTGGTCCCGCGCGATATGACGCGCGCCGCAGGTTTTTACAACACGTTGTTGAAATCAGATGAACCCGCTGTGGTCGTTGAAGTGTTGAATGGCTATCGCGTCAAAGAACGTCTGCCCGATAATATCGGTGAGTTCACCGTTCCGCTTGGCGTGCCTGAGGTGATTCGTGAAGGCAGCGATGTGACCGTCGTCACATACGGCGCGTGTTGCCGCATCGCTTTAGACGCGGCAGAGAAGTTATCCAAAGTTGGCATTGAAGTTGAAGTGGTTGACGTGCAATCTCTTTTGCCGTTCGATGTTCACGGAATGATCGTCGAGTCGCTGAAGAAGACCAATCGCGTTTTGTTCTTGGATGAAGATGTGCCTGGCGGAACGTCCGCGTACATGATGCAGGAAGTCATCGAGAAACAGGGCGGTTATTTCCATTTGGATTCTCCAGCGAGAACTTTATCAGGCAAAGCGCATCGTCCCGCGTATGGGAGTGATGGAGATTATTGGAGCAAACCGAATGCGGAGACGATCTTTGACGCGGTGTATGAAATGATGAATGAGGTTGATCCGGGGCGGTATCCGGTGATTAAGTGAGCAGTAATCAGTGAACAGTGATCAGTGAACAGTAAAGGAGTTAAGATGAGTGGTTTGAAACATGCGGAGAGTTTTCGGGATTTGATTGTTTATCAGAAATGTCGAGCGATGGCGAAAGAGATCAAAGAACTTTCCCAATCCTTTCCACGGGACGAAAAATTCTCTTTGACCGATCAAGTTCGTCGTTCATCACGCGCGATCGGAGCGAACATCGCAGAATCATGGGCAAAGCGGCGTTACGAAAAACATTTCATCAGTAAACTGACAGACTCCGATGGCGAGCAAATGGAAACACAACATTGGATTGGCACGGCATTAGATTGTGAGTACATTGATCAAAAGACAAACGACCACTTGGTTGCGAAATGCCTCGAAATTGGGCGGATGTTGAACGGCATGATGGACAAAGCCGACATGTTCTGCGGCGAACCACCTCGTTCGGTGCGCGAAGAAGCCGCTGTCTACTTCACAGAATCCGACGATGAAAACACCGATGACTGATAACTTGTCACTGATTACTGTTTACTGATAACTGATCACTCTGGAGATACCATGGCAACAAAAGTACTCGTCCCATTATTAGGCGAAGGCGTTGAAGAAGTAACTGTAATCAAATGGCTGAAAAAAGAAGGCGACTCGGTCAAAGAGTTGGAGCCTTTGCTTGAGGTGAACACTGACAAAGTGGACACGGAAATCCCCGCGCCCGCGTCTGGGACGGTGTTGAAGATCATGGCGGAGGAAGGTTTGCCCGCGAAGGTGGGGGCGGTGTTGGCGTTCATTGGGAAGGCGGGGGAGAGTGTAGATGTTTCAAGTAGTCAAGTTTCAAGTGTCACGGCGTCGAAAGTTGAGTCAAAAGTCGAAAGTCAAAAGTCTGCGCAAGCGCCTGCGACCTTTGACATGAGACCTTCGACCGATTTGGGCTTTATCTCCCCCGTTGTTGCAAAGATCGCGGCGGAGCATGGGGTGAATTTACAAAACGTGGCTGGCACGGGTTTGAATGGACGAATCACAAAAAACGATGTGCTGGATTATGTTGAAGGTCGAAAGTCAAAGGTTGAAGAGCCTGCCCTGAGTCTGTCGAAGGGTCAAGCGGCACAACCTGCAACCTTCCAACCTTCCAACCTTCAACCTGGAACCCTAATCAAACTCTCCCCCATTCGTAAATCCATTGCGGAGCATATGGTGATGAGCAAGCACACGTCGCCGCATGTGTTGACAGTGATGGAAGCGGATATGCAGCGCGTGGCGAAGCATCGCTCTGCCAACAAGGAAATTTTCTCACGCGATGGAATCAACCTCACGTTCACGGCATATTTCATGACGGCGATTGTCGCGGGGTTGAAAAGTTATCCCATCGTCAATTCGTCATGGTCGGACGAAGGCGTGCTGGTTCACAAAGCGGTCAATCTCGGTATGGCGACGTCACTTGGGGAGGATGGATTGATCGTTCCTGTTATTAAGAATGCTGATGATCTGTCTTTATTGGCAATGGCGCGCTCGGTGAATGACCTCGCTAATCGCGCTCGCACAAAGAAATTGCAAACGGATGAAGTGAAAGGCGGCACGTTCACGCTGACTAATCACGGCATCAGCGGGTCGTTGTTTGCGTATCCCGTCATCAACCAGCCCCAATGTGGAATTCTGGGAGTCGGCGCGATGCAGAAGCGCGTGGTCGTCATTGATGACGCAATTGCCATCCGCCCGATGATATATCTCTCGTTTGTATTCGATCATCGGATACTGGATGGCGCGTTGGCGGATAACTTTTTGATGAAGGTGAAGGAGACGCTGGAGAATTGGAGTTGAGGGTAATGGGTGAGGATTAGAGAAATAGAGAATTGGAGATTAGAGATTGGCGGTCAAGTAGCCCTGTCGCGCTGAGTAGTTTACCAACTAAGTTTTGTCCAGAAGTTGAGGATACAGGCGATGCAAGCGAATGCGAGCCTCGGCATTCGAGAACTGCCACTTGATTTTTGTGGCGTCGCGATTGCGAGCAGTTGCCCAGGCTTGGCAAGCTCGATTGAGCGAAGATAGATTGGAGAAGCGGCGATTCAAGCATTGACGTTGCATAGCGGACAGTTCCAATTCTGCCATATTGAGCCAAGAGCCATGTTCGGGTGTGTAATGCCATTCAATCTTAGCGGCCATGCGTCTGGCTTCTTCAGGTTGAAAGGCTTCATACAAAGACCAAATGCCATGGATGTTCAAGTTGTCGCTGACCAAAATAATCTTGTGTGCCTGCGGAAAGTCTTCATCGACCAACTGGCGGAGTTGCTGTGCGAAGGTACGCGCCGTGCGATCTTGACTGACCGCGATCCGTCGCCAGCCTCGCAAGGGCTCACACATCAACCAGAGATTGGCGCTACCTTCACGCTTGTATTCATAATCCTGACGGAGAACTTCTGCCCCTGCGGGAGGCGTGTGCCAGTCAACCCGTTGGGAGCGCAACTCTTTGCCTTTCTCATCCATGCAGACCATCGGATACTGCTGATCATAGGGTCTGTGGTAGACAGCCAAAACATCTTCCATCTTGGCAATAAAGCGAGTGCTGACTTTGGGAATACACCAACTTTTGATGCTCCAAGGTCGCAATTTGTTTTTTTTAGCAGTTGCAACACCCAGGTGTCTGAGATATGCTCAGTAAACCCAAGCGTTACCATTCGATCAGCCAATAGTTGCAAGGTCCAATGACTGCGACCCTCCGGTGGCTGACAACAGGCTAACATGATTAACTTGGCTTCCGCTTCTCCGTCAATCTCAATCGGTCGACCGGTTCTGCTTCGGTCATACAAAGCGGCTTCCAACCCAGAAGCCACAAACCGTTGCCGCACGCGTGAAACCGTGCGAGCGCTCACCATGAGATCCTCGGCAATGGTCTGGTTTGAATTACTCCGTCGTGTTTTGCCGCCACGACTACTCACACTCCGTTCTGCCGCCAGCAACAAAATGCGGGCTCGGGTTTGGACACGCGCTGAACTTTTGCCAGCTCGAACAAGGTTATGGAGTTGTTCGCGCTCCTCGGCTCGCAGTCGGATTTCTGGTCTCGTTTTCATCCTCCCAGAATACCACTCCTTGGACAAAATTTTGTTGGTAAACTACTGAGCGGAGCGATAGCGAAGTCGAAGCGTGAGCGAGGAGCGTATCGAGACCAGAGAATTGGAGAATTGAGTTATGAGTGAACATAAAGATCATGCGAGCGTGAAAATCCACCCGCCTGTGTTGTTGGTGATTCACATAGGGGTTGCGTGGTTGCTGGGCAGGTTTATTATTTTACCCATCGTCGTATCGCCATTGATTCGTAACATTGGGCTGGGATTAGCAGGCATCGGTTTTCTGCTCGGCTTGCTTTCGTTGTATGCCTTTACGAAGGCGCGGACGACGGTGAATCCTCATGGGTCGGTGAGGAGCATTGTCTCGACGGGAATCTATCGCTTCACGCGCAACCCAATCTATCTTGGAATGGTTTTTATGCTGATCGGCTTCCCGCTCGCGTTTGGGAATGTGTGGGGGATTCCGCTTGTGCTGATATTTATCCCATTGATGAACAAACTGGTGATCGAACACGAAGAGGCATACTTGGAGAAAAAGTTCGGGGAAGGGTACGCAGGCTACAAGTCTCGTGTGAAGATGCCTCTGCTACAGAAATCCCGGAGAGCAACAGATAGCCATAGAATAACGCGGTGGCGATCACGAGCGCGCCCGGTGGCGCCCGCGAGGAATCCGCCAATGACCGGATAGGGAATGTAGCGCGCGAACCAACTGGCTTTGAACCAGGCAATGAGCGCCGGTGACGATCGATGTGACAGCAATGGCTCCGACCACGGTGGCGTATGCCGCGCTTGGCTCCGCTTGTTTCATGCTCAAGGCGATCGACGCGGCGATTAATTCGAAGATGCGGCACGCTGATGGCGCCGGGCAGTGAGGCGAGCAGGGCAGTCACGATCCCAATGACAAACGCGCCGAAAAGCATCAAGCCGATTCCCCCGGCGAGGGAGATTTCCATGCTGATGGTGACGATGGCGGCAATCAACCCGGCAGTGAGGCTGGGGAGGAGGACTTTGGGCTGGAATTCCTGCTTGAATTCGCTCAAGTTCATGAATGGACCTTTTCGGATTTGTTGGGTGGAATTAACTGTTTTGTGAGTACAGCATGTAATGAGTTTGATTTGCTACAACCATGAGCGGGTGTTACAATCCTTCCATCACGTTAGCCTGCTGAAAGGGAATTTGGAAATCGTCGCCCCATGCCAAAGTCAGACCTGATTCTGCTCGCGCTGGATGATTCGCCCGTTTTGAGTTTGATGGATCGCGCCCTGCGCGTTAAATATGAAACAGCGGTCGCCAGAGACACCCGCTCGCTAGCGTTGATTCTGCAGGAGAGCGTCCCGGCGCTCATGCTGGTTGGGGAGAAATTCAACGGGCGGGACGGAACACGCATCGCGGATGAATTGCACGAGCGGTTCCCAACCCTGCCCATTTTGCTTTATTTAGAAAAGGCAAAACCAGAACACATCAAAGAAATATTCCGCCTTGGGTTGAGCGGATACCTAGCCCCTCCGCTGAAAACCGTTGAAATTACGGAAATGGTCGAAGCCAGTTTGAAGAACGCCAACCGCACAGGAGATTGGCTCCGCCGCGAAGTGCGCCGCACGACCGCCTCGCTCAAAAAGCGCGCGCAGATCTCCGAAGCCGAGCGCACGAGACTCGAATCGGTATTCAATAACATCCACGACAGCGTGATGATTCTCGATCTGGAGAAGAAAATTCTCCTGCTCAACCCCGCCATGTGCCGCACGTTTGGGCTAGATGCGAATTCGGCGGTGGGGAAACCCGCGCTGGAGGTAATCACCCATCCGGACCTGCTTGCGCTTCTCACGCGCAAGAACGGCAATGACCCTTTGAGTTATTATGAAGTGGGTTTCCCGGATGGGCGCGTGGGCAATGCGCAACTCACAATAATTCAAGAGGTGGGGTACGCCTTGACCATGCAGGATATTACCTACCTGAAGGAAATGGATCGCATGCGCAGTGAGTTCGTTCACACCGTGTCGCATGACCTGCGCTCGCCGCTGACCTCGGTGATCGGGTATACCGAACTGGTTGAACGCGCCGGCGAACTTAACGAAATTCAGCGGGATTTCCTTAAGCGCATACAAGACAGCGTCCAGCACATCACCGCGTTGATCAACGACCTGCTCGATCTCGGAAGCGTGGAGGCGGGCATGGACACGCGGCGCGAATTTGTGCATCTGGACGCCATTTTGCAATATACGCTGAACATGTTGCAAGGCACGATCAAGACTAAAAGCATCCGGGTGCATACCGAGGTTGCCCCCTCCCTGCCAGCCGTTCGCGCCAACCCGATACGCCTGCGGCAACTGCTCGACAATGTTGTCGGCAATGCCATCAAATACTCGGATCAGGATGGGAAAGTGGATATCTCGATCCTTGCCGAGGGCGACCAGATCATCCTCAAAATTTCAGATAACGGTCCCGGCATCCCTGCCGAAGACCAGCCGCACATCTTCGATAAGTTCTACCGTGGCAGTAATATCACTGAAAACATTACCGGTTCGGGGCTGGGTCTTGCCATCGTGAAATCCATCGTGGATAGTCATCAGGGTCGCATCTGGGTGGAGTCTGCGCCAGGCGCGGGCACATCCTTTTTTATTGTCCTGCCGGTAAGATCGGATACACAGCCGCTGAGGAAACCCGCATAAAAAAATCTCCGTTCATCTTTGACGGAGATTTTTTGTAACTACTCAGCTTCGGAACATGTCGCTGCGAGGCGCTCTTGGTTCTGCCGAAGCAGTCCCCAATGCCGGGAGATTGCTTCGTCGGGACCCCGAAAAACATCGGGGCAGGCGAGCAAGAGCCCTCCTCGCAACGACATGTCTGAACAGTTACGATTTTTTAGTTTTATCAGGGAGTTCATTTCTGCGGCAAGCGCGAAAGGATGGAATTCTTCGGCTTACGCGGTTCATCCGGCGGTTCGATGCCGGTGCGCATACTTTCCATCTCGGAGCTGAATTTCAGCCAATCCTCCACAAGAATGACGAGATGCGGGGTCTTATCCTTGAAAAAGAAACGCGAGAGGAACAAGCGCAAAATAACGGGGGAAACCGGGTACCCGTTTAACTCAAGCACCAGCGCGGTCTTCGATGCGAGCGGAGAGAGAACATCCTGCGCCCAGCCAGACATGCCCTTGAGCGGGAACAACTGCCGCATCTCTGTTGTGACGGTGCGGCGAATGCGCCGGTAGGAGATGTTTATTCGCAAGAACGGGGTGACAAATTTCAGGTAGGAGGGATGCGGCTGAACATAGGCCATGAAACGGATGGCAAAAAAGAATACGCCGACAAAAATGGCGAGCGCGCCGACCCCTGCAAATACCTGCCACGGAAGCGGGTTGAACTTGGCAGTGGGTTTGATGTACTCGGCATACGCGAGCGCGAATAAACCAAACCCCATGAAGATCATGGCGAACCACCAGCGGCTGACGATCTGTCGGTAGATGATGAGAGGATACTTTTTCCCGGGGCGGCGAGCCATTCTCTTATTCGTCCTCGTTCATGCGGATGGAGAGACCTTTGTCTGCATCGGCATCGTCCAACCCGCCGTTCAATTGCCCGCTCAGTTTGCGGAT
>Ga0138256_10003225_pt1 | contig 17386 bp, 14 predicted proteins | sample KNB2016incub_MG_FD_105486 | JGI IMG/M metagenome (GOLD analysis project Ga0138256, IMG submission 105486) | Active sludge microbial communities from wastewater in Klosterneuburg, Austria - KNB2014incub_MG | ecosystem: Engineered > WWTP > Activated sludge > Unclassified | place: Austria... | reverse complement strand
CCTGTGGACCTGGTGCCGTCACGATGCGAAGCGAGGCGGCGCCGCGCCACGGCACCGCCTCGTCGTCCTCTGCAGCCTATCGGCGCGAGGGCAGGTACGCCGAGATTCGCGCCAGCGCCACCTCAGCTATTCGGTGCGGGTCCAGCCGTCGATCGGTGCATGGGGTACGGACGGCCGCAGCTCCGCGAGGGTCGACGATGCGTCGGAGGCGCGCGATGCATTCAATCGTCTCCGGACACTGGTCAACCAAAAGGACAGGCGAACGCTACTTGGCCGGCGCCTGATGGATCGTGATGAGCTCGACGATCTTCAGTCGGCGGGTGCGCGCCGGGAGGCGCAAGAAGGTCACTTCTCCCACCGACTTGTTGATCAGTGCGCGGCCGATGGGCGACGACATGGTCACGTGCCCTTCATCGAAGCTATCCGAGTCGCCGAACACGAGCGTGTACGACTCGCGGACCTCTGTTTCCTGGCACACGACGATGACCGTCGATCCGAGTCCCACTCGATCCAGCGGAATCTGCGACATGTCGACCTGGGCGAGCTTGCTGAGCCGCTGCCGCAGCTGTTCCAGACGAGCCCGCACGAACTGCTGCCGCTCCAGTGCCGCCTTGTATTCCGAGTTTTCGCGCAGGTCCCCCATCTCGACCGCTCGGCGGATCTCATTGGGGAGTGTGACGTTGAGTTCGTGCTGCAGCTTCTCAACCTCTGCGCCCAGCTTTTCCTTGAGGGCTTCGAGCATGGGAACCCTGTAGACAATAAAAGGTGAGCGCCCGGCCGCAGTGGGGTGGCCGGGCGCCTTCGCTGCCCGGAAATCTACCCGTCCCACTCGCTGATTTCAATTCTTGGTCCGGTGCGGTCGAGCAGCGGTCGACTAATTGTGCCAGGACCTCTACACTCCGTGCATGATCCGGATCGAACGCCACGAGGATGTGGTGCGCTTCGCCATGTCCACGCGGCGGAGCCGTCTGGCGGGCATGTCGGCCAGCGCGTACCTGGTTGGCGGCGTCTTGATCGACTGCGGCTTTCCCGACGTGGCGCACGAAGTCGATCGCCTGCTCCAGCAAGAGACACTGCGTGGTGTCATCGTGACGCACGCCCACGAGGATCATGCCGGGAACGTGGAGGCGGTCGCGCGACGGGGGATCGCGCTGCTCGCGCACCCAGACACACTCGCGTACGCACGGGCTCCGGCACGACTCCCGATGTACCGTCGCTTCACGTGGGGCGAACCTTCCCCGCTGCGTTCTGCCATCGTTTCGTTCGAGCCCGAAGGGCTGGTGTTGCTCCACACGCCCGGGCACTCGCCCGACCACCACGTCGTGTGGGATGCGTCGACTCGCACGCTCTTTTCCAGCGACCTGTTCATCGGGGTCAAGGTGCGGGTGGCGCACCATTCCGAACGACCGCGCGAGCTGGTGGCGAGCCTGCGGCGCGTGCTGGCGCTCGACCCGGCGCGTGTGTTCGACGCGCACCGAGGCCTGCTCCCCACGCCGCAGGAATCACTGCGAGCCAAACTCGCGTGGACCGAGGAATTGATCGGACGCGTCGAGGCGTTGGCCGATACCGGGATGCCGGTCGAGCGCATCGCCCGTGCGGTGCTGGGCGCCCGGGATGCGAACGACTTCGTCTCTATCGGGGAGTACTCTCGCATCAACCTCGTGCGGGCGGTCTTGGCCGAGGCGGGCGCGCGAGTGCCTGCGTCGGATGGTCACTGAGCCATCGCGAGTGAGCCATGGCCAGTGAGCCGTGGCCAGTGAGCGGTGGCCACTAAGCGGTGGCCAGTGAGCGACTGCGCGCGGGGTTGCCGCGAGTGCTGCGTGTCAGTTGTTTGTCACGGTGCCCCTGATACCATAGCCAGACCATGCGAATCCATTTGCCGCGCCGCTCCGCCACACGTCGCCTGTCGCCTCGTCTCATCGCGGTCGCTGCGGTCGTGGGTCTGACGCCACTCGTGGCGGCCTGCCGCATCAATGAAGCGGTCTCCACCACCGAGCCGGTGACCGGCCCCGGAACGGTCTACGCGCTCGTGTCGGCGAACGACATTTCGCTCCCGGCGACGTTCACGGAGGATGCGTCGCAATTCGAGATTCGTCAGGGAGCGCTGACGCTGGCCACCGACTCGACCTTCATCTTTTCGCTCGCCCTGCGCGTGAGCGTGAACGGCAGCCAGGCGTCCAACAGCACCTCGACCTTGCGCGGGACCTTCGGGCGCGTGGGCAACGTGTTGACGCTCAGGCAGCAGACCGACACGCTCTTTCTCGGTACCTACTCACCGAACAGCGTGAGCCTGCAGCGGGGCAGGGCGCAGGTGGCGGGCGACCGCTTCGTCTTTGCACGGTAGCCGCCGCCTACCTGGTCTCGCTTACTTGGTCTTCTCGTACTCCGCGCGCAGCCGGGCCATCATCGCCTCACGGTGATCGTACAGGCGACGCAAGGGACGACGCGGGCGCTTGGCCAGGGCGTACGACGTGAGCAGCGGGAGCGCCACCGTCGAGTCGAGGTAGCAGACCACGGCGTCTGGAAGCCGGTCGGGATCGATCTTCCCCCAGCTGACCGCCTCGGCCGGGGTGGCACCGGAGAGCCCGCCCGTGTCGGGACGCGCATCGGTGATCTGCAGGAAGTAATCGTGCCCCTTTTCGTCAATCCCGAGCACTTCCTGGATCTGGGGCTCCGTCTGTAGGGCGAAGTTCTTGGGACTGCCGCCGCCCAGGATGCAGATCGCACTCCGGCCGCCGCTGCGCTTGGCGTTGAGGACGATAGACGCCGTTTCGTTGACGTCCAGGTTGGGGTCGATCGTGCACTGGTTTCCATCGAGCGAGAGTGCCGCGATGTTCATCCCGATCGACGAGTCGCCCGGCGAGGAGGTGTAGATCGGCACGCCGCACTTGTGGGCGACGCCGAGCAGCGACTTCGTCCCGATGCCGAGCTTGCGCTCGCGCTCGCGCACGTACTTGCCGCAGAGCCAGTGGAATTCCGCGCTCGACATCGGGCGCTGGAACTCCTTGCCCTGGATGATCGCGCGGAAGAACGCGTCGGTCGACAGGAGGACGTCGTAGTCGAAGAAGATGTCGTAGATGCGCACGACCCCTTCTTCGCGCAGGAGCACGTCCGACGTCTGCGGGTTGCCGCGATGCATCGACAGCCCGAGACCGAAATGGGTGTCGTGATACAGGTTGGCGCCGGTGGAGATGATCCAGTCGACAAACCCCGCTTCGATCAGCGGGATGACGGCCGACATCCCCAGTCCCGCCGGGGTGAGCGCCCCGGTCATGGTGAGGCCGACGGTCACCGACGGATCGAGCATCTTGTCGGTGAACAGCTGGCAGCCCTCGCGCAGGCGACCGGCGTTGTACGCCAGGTATGTCCCCTCGATGAGGTCCACCACCCGTTCCTTGCCGGTGATGCGCCGCGGATCGATCCGGCCACCGCGAAGGAAGCGGTTGCTGCTGGCGGACGGCGGCACCTTGCCGGCCTTCTCCCGCCGCTCGGCCGCCTGCTTCTGCGAGGACTTGTGCCCGGCGGGCGAGGCGCGCTTGACCGGCCCCCCGATGCGCGACGCCTTCATCCCGAGCCCTCGCCCTTCACTCGCCTTCGCGGCGTCTCGTCCGTTCGTCGTCTTCTTCTTCACGTCTATCCGTCCGACCGCCCACGGGCGGCGTTGAGATGTGCGCCATAGGCCGCGATCACTGCCTGCGCGGCCTCTTCCGGATCGTCAGTGACCAGCAGCAGGTCGATGTCGCCCGATGAAATCTTCTTTTCCACCAGCACCCGCGACTGCAGCCACCGGACCAGCCCGGCCCAGTAGTGGCGACCGAACAGGATGACCGGGAACTGCGAGATCTTTCCGGTCTGGATCAGCGTCACGGCCTCGAACAGTTCGTCGAGCGTCCCGAAGCCGCCGGGAAAGATGACGAAGGCGTTCGAGTACTTGATGAACATTGTCTTCCGCACGAAGAAGTAGCGGAAGTTGACGAGCGTGTCCACATACGGATTTGCTCCCTGCTCGAAGGGGAGCTCGATGTTGCAGCCGATCGAGTGTCCGCCCCCGAGCTTCGCCCCCTTGTTCGCCGCTTCCATGATCCCCGGCCCCGCCCCTGTGAGGATGGCGAAGCCCGCTTCGGCGAGCAGGCGGGCCGTCTCCTGCGCGGCGACATATTGCGGATCGTTGGGACCGGTGCGGGCCGACCCGAAAATCGTGACGCCCTTCGTGACCCCCGCGAGCCGGTCGAACCCCTCGATGAACTCGCCCTGGATGCGCATCAGGCGCCAGGGGTCCGTGCGCGTGAAGTCGAGCAGCGACTGACCCTTCTCGAGGAACTTCGCGTCCTCGGTGAGGGGGAGTGGATCGCGGATCGACGCATCGATGATGCGATGGGCCCCACTGGTCCGAAGCGACGTCTGTTCCGACGGCGGCATGCGCCCCGCCGCCCGATGCCCGGTCTCGGTGCGCTCCCGCAGTCCCTCGAGCGCCTCCTTGCCTGCGTCGAGCAGGCGCTCGGGATCCAGCGCGCGAGCGCGCGACTTCCCTCTCCGTTGTCCGGATCGCTTACGATTCGCCATCGAGTGATTACAATCGTGAGGGGTGAACGCGTCGTGAACGCGCAACACGCGCCTCAGCTTAGCGTATCACACGGGAGGGCGAAACGGCCGGCCGACGCCCCCTCCCACACCCTCCCGAGATCGCCTGCGTTGCCCGTCATCATCCTCGTGGCCGATGGGGTCCGCCCCGACACGCTGAGCGCTGCCATGGACAGCGGCGCGGTGCCGCACCTCGCCCGCCTGCGTAGCGACGGCGGCCTGCACACGGTGGCCACCACGTGGCCGTCGGTGACTGGTGTCGCGTACACGCCGTTCCTCATGGGACGATATCCGGGGCAGGTAGGCCTCTCGGGGCTGCGCTGGTTTGACCGGAGCCGCCGCGTCGGCGCGCACGTGGGACACACGCGCAGCTACGTGGGGCTCGGCATGCGCCACATCGATCGCGACCTGGCCGCCGACGCCCCGACGCTGTTCGAACTCACCGACTCCTCGCTGGGCGCGCTCACCGTGATCGGGCGTGGCCTGCGTCACGAGGACCGCCTAGGCCGCGGCGCGCGATTCGTGGCCCGCGCCGCCCTGACGCACTTTCGCGGGAGTGTGCGCGGCTGGCTGGACATCGATCGTGACATCGGGGCCGCGGTGGTGCGGCGCGTGCGGCGCGACGCGCCGGCATTCGTGTTCGCCGCGTTCACCGGGATCGACAAGGCCTCGCACGCTGCCGGCCATGGCAGCGCGCTCGTGCACGAGGCCCTGTCACAGCTCGACGATGTCGTCGCCGAATTGCGCCACGACGCCGAGCGCTCCGGCCGCTGGGACAAGACACACCTGTGGATCGTGAGCGACCACGGTCATTCGGCCGTGACCGGGCACGACGACCTGGCGGTGCGCTTCCGGAATGCGTGGGGCTATCGCACGCTGGCACACCCCTGGACGCTGGGGCACGGTCATGAGGTGGCGGTCATGGTCAGCGGCAACGCGATGGCGCACGTCTATGTGGAGCTCGAGCAGCGCACGCGCCCGTTCTGGCCCGCGCTGCGCGCGCGGTGGGAGGCGGTCGCCGACGCCCTGCTCGCACGTCCCTCGGTGGACCTGCTCGTGCTCCCGCACGCCGACGACGCGGTGGAGGTACGCAGCGCTCGGCGCGGTATCGCGATGATCCGCCGCCGAGGCGGCAGGTACAGCTACCAGCCGCTCGACGGCGACCCACTCGGCATCGGGCCCATGGACTGGGCAGGGTCGCGCGACGCCTTCGACGTCACGGCGGCGAGCGACTATCCCGATGCCGTGGTGCAGATCGCGCAGCTGGCCGCCGCCGCCCGGTCGGGCGACCTCGTGGTATCGGCCGCCCCTGGCTGGGATTTCCGTTCGCGCTACGAGCCGATCAAACACTGCTCGTCGCACGGCGGGCTGCATCGCGACCACATGCTGGTGCCGATGCTGGTGAACCAACCGGTGCGGCAGCCGCCGCGTCGCACGGTCGACGTGATGCCGAGCGCGCTCGTCGCGCTCGGACTCCCCGTTCCACCCGGGCTCGACGGAAGGAGCTTCGTGAGCGAGTCGGCCAGTCTTGCGCTGAGTGGTGTTTCGTGAGAGCGTAGCGCGAGTCGGCAGGCGGCAGCTCTCACACACGGCGAGGACACGATGGAGCGGCGCGCATTCTGGGCACTCGGCGCACTACTGGTGGCGGGTGCGTGCGGCGGCGGCGGGGCGACCGGGGGCGGCGGCGCTCCGCAAGCCAGGTCGGCGCCGACGCGCGGCAACTCGAACGTGATCATCGAGGCCGAAATCGCGGCGTCCGGGGCGACCAGCGCGATGGAGGCCGTGCAGCGCTTGCGGCCCGCCATGCTGAGGAGCCGCGGGGCGGGCTCGAGTGTCAGCAATCCCGGTGGAGACCCGATCGTCGTCTACGTCGACGGCGTCCGGGCGGGCGGCCCCGAGGCACTGAACAACGTGACCGGGCTATCCGTGAAGGAGATCCGATTCATCAATGCCGCCGACGCCACGACGCGGTTCGGGACCGGGCATGTGTCGGGGGCGATCCTGCTGACGACCAAGCGGTAGGGAGCGGGGGCGACGGGAGGGGGACGACGGGTCACGCAGCCCCATCGTCCCCCCGATCGAATTACGGCACCACCGCCGGCTTCGGCTCGATCTTCACGATCCACAGCCCGTTGTACATGTCGTTCACGTAGGCGAGGCCGTCCTTCACCACGACCCCCCACGTCATGGCCGCGTTCTTCACGCGCCCATCCATGTCGGCCGTGTTCAGGTGACCGATCTCCCGCCCCTGTGCCCGCAGGTCGCCACGCAGCTCGCCCGAGATGTCGAAGGTGCGGAAGCCGCCGTTGTACGCGCCCATGTACAGCGTATCGCCGGCGACCCAGATGTTGTGCACCCCGCCGAACTCCGGCTCGTAGTACGCCACCGACTTCGGCTTCGCGATGTCCGAGACATCGATGACCTGCATGCGCCCGTACGCGCGTCCCGCCGAGGCATCCTTCGCCCCCTTGACCCCGCTCGCCGGAAAGACCTCGTCGGCAATGAAGACGTAGTTCTTGTGCCGCCACGCGGTGTGCGTCCCGCGAATGAAGCCCGGCCCGCCCGACGCCTCGACGTCGCGGTACAGGAAGTTCAGGTCGTACTTGTACTGGGAGACTACCTGCGGATTGCTCGGGCTCCCGCCGCGTGTCCCGTTGCCGATGTCGAGGATCACCAGCCCATCGTTCCAGTAGCTGGCGTAGAGCAGCCCGTCCTGGACGTCGATGTCGTGCAGGGTGCGTCCGGCATCGCCGTGGTTGCGCGGCGTGCGCCACTGGGCGACTTCCTTGGGATGGTACGGATCGTTGATGTCGATGACGTGCAGTGCGCCGGTGCCGTCATTCGTCAGGTAGATGTGCGTCCCGAACTTCTCCTGCTGGAAGATGAAAGCGGAGTGCACGCCCGCCGTCACGCCATCGGTGAACTCGGCGATCACCTTCGGGTGGGCGGGGTCCTCGAGCGAGCAGATCACGATGCCGTTCTTGCGGTCGCTCGCCCCCTCGCGGGTGAAGACGAGGAACTTCCCGTCGGGGGTGGTCATCACGTCGTTCACACGCCGGGTGTTGGACACGATGGAATCGGTGATCACCGGCTTGGCGGGGTCGGAGATGTCGATCGTCACCATGACGTCGCCGCCGCCGCCCGACCCGAGGTAGGCGTACTTGCCGTTGGGGTGGAGCCAGACTTCTTCGGTGCTGAAGCGGGTGCGCGGAAGGCGCCCCACGACGGTGAGTGGGCGGCGCACCTCACGCGGCGCGACGCGCACGACGGCCTGCGCCGAGCGCGACCCCTGGGTGGCGGTGACGACGTATTCCCCGGGGGTGTAGCCGGTGAACGCGCCATCCTGCTCGATCAACCCCTCGCCGGGGGAGAATGACCAGGAGGTGCTGAGTCCGTCGAGCGTATTGCCGCCGGCATCCTTCGCCACGATTCGAAAGCGCTGCACGTCGCCCTGCCGCGCCTCGACGCGCGCCGGCGACAGCTGCAGCGACGCCACCTGTGCTGCGACGACCTCCACCGGCACACGGACCGACGCATTCCCCGACGTCCCGGTCAGCGTCGCCCGGCCGGCGGCGGCACCGGACACCATGCCGTCGCCATCGACCCGGGCCACGTTAGGCGCGGACGAGGTCCAGGTGATGCGATCCGAGGCCCGCAGGTCGCCCGTCTGCGAGAACGCCTGCCCACCAAGGCGCAGCTGCTGCCCGCGCGAGAGTTTCACGCCCGCGTGCGTCGGGGTGATCGATACCGCCGGGCCGGCGACCATGCGCACGTTGAACGTCTCGACCTTCGGGCGTGCCCCGGCAACGAGGGCAACGGCGACGACGGGCAGCGTTCCCGTCGCCCCCGACTCCACGAGGCCAAGCGTGTCGACCGTCCCCTCGAAGCGCCCGCCCTGGGCCTGGAAGCGAATGCGCACGCCGTCCATGACCTTGCCCGCGGCATCGAAGGCCTGCGCCGACAGGCGCAACGTATCGCCGGCCACCACGGTCGGATTGGCCGGCGAGATCACGATACGGGCGACCTCGGGCGTCTGGGCACCGAGGGAGGCCGAGGTGCTCGCGAGCGCGAGGGTGGCCGCGGTGAGGAGGGGTCGTCGCATGAGCGGAGATTGGTGGTCGTGAAGGCGCCGGTCGTACCGACCATCCGCGCCGCAGCAGGGGAGAGTACGCCTGAAAGCCGGAGAGGGCGAGGGGGGCGGAGCAGAATTCGCGGGCCCGCGCGTGCGCGGCGACCGCCGCGAGTGGTGCCAGCCGCCGACCGATGGCGGGATCCCCTCGCGCCGGACCGACCGTCTCGTAGATTGGCCGCCTTCCTCACCCGTATCCAGGTACATGACCGTCATCTCCCTCGACGCCCTGCAAACCGTCGCGCTGGCCGCCGTCGTCCTGTTCGCCGGCTACGCGATTCGCAAGCGTGTCTCGGTGCTCGATCGCTTCAACATTCCCGCGCCGGTCGTCGGCGGGTTTCTTTTTGCCGCCATCGCGCTGGCCCTGCGCATGGGCGGCGTGCTCGCCTTCGAATTCAACACCGCCATGCAGTCGCCCCTGATGGTGATGTTCTTCACGAGCATCGGACTCGGCGCGTCGCTGGGATTGCTCAAGGTGGGCGGGCCGCAGGTCATGATCTTCTGGATCCTCGCCAGCGCACTGGCCGCGGTGCAGAACGGCGTCGGGGTCGCGCTCGCCAAGCTGCTCGGGGTCAATCCGCTGCTCGGCCTGATCACCGGCTCGATCACCATGACCGGTGGACACGGCACGGGAGCGGCCTTCGGCAAGCTGCTGGAGGACCAGTACGCCTTTCCCGGGGCGGTGACGCTGGCGGTGGCCGCGGCCACGTTCGGGCTGGTGTTCGGCGGCTTGATCGGCGGGCCGGTGGGGACTGCCCTCATCGGGCGCGACCGGCTGACGCCGAGCAGCGGCGCGAGCGGGCCGACGGGGCTGGAGCAAGCCGCGCTCGAACATGCGGCGCTCGACGAGGAGATCGATACCGAGCCGGTCGGGGAAGCGGCGACCGCGTACACGCTGCTCCAGACGCTGACGATCATCCTCGTGGCGATGTGGGCCGGCGGGCTGCTCAGCACCTGGCTGGGGCAGTTCGTCACCCTGCCGGGATACATCGGTGCGATGCTGTGCGCGGCCGTCATCCGCAACGTGGCCGACGCCTCGAAGCGCCTGCGCATTGCGTCGCGCACGGTCGACGATCTCGGGACGATCGCGCTGTCGCTCTTCCTCTCCATGGCGCTGATGTCGCTCAAGCTCTGGGAGCTGCTCGACCTGGCACTGCCGATGTTCGTGATCCTGATGGTGCAGGTTGCGCTGATGGCCGCCTTCGCCTACTACGTCACCTATCGCGTCATGGGGCGCGACTACGACGCAGCCGTCATGGCGGGAGGACATTGCGGCTTCGGACTCGGCGCCACGCCGAACGCGGTGGCGAACATGACGGCGCTCACCGAGCGCTTCGGTGCCGCGCCACGCGCCTTCCTCGTGCTCCCGATGGTCGGGGCGTTCTTCATCGACTTCAGCAACGCCCTCATCATCACCGCCTACATCAACCTAGTGCGGTGAGTCCGTGGCACCGGTGCGGGAGAACGGGGCGGCCGCGTGCACCACGCGACCGCCCACCAGCGTCAGCAGCGCCTTGACGTCCTTGATGCGCGCCGGCGCGATGGCGAAGAGGTCCTGGTCCAGCACGACCAGGTCGGCGAGCATGCCGGGCTTGAGCTGCCCCTTGATCGCCTCCTCGCCGGCAGCCCAGGCGTTGTTCACGGTGTAGGCGCGCAGCGACGTTTCGAGATCGAGCCGCTCCTGTGGAAACCACCCCGCCGCCGGCTGTCCATCGATTGTCTGTCGAGTGACAGCGGCGTACAGGATCTTCATGGGGTCGGCGGTATACCACGACGCGTTCGTCCCTGGCCAGTCGGAGCCGAAGGTGAGCGTGACGCCGGCGTCGTGCAGTGTGCGGAACGCGTAGGCCCAGCGCGAGCGCTCGCCGATGCGCTCCTCCATCCAGCGCATGTCGTCGATGGCATGGTAGGGCTGCACCTCGGCGATGATGCCCAGCCGAGCGTAGCGCTTCGCCACCTCGGCGTTGCGCAGGACCTGCGAGTGGATGATGCGGTAGCGACGCTCGCGCGGCGGGTTCTCCCGCATCACCTGCTCATACAGCGTGAGCAAGGTGTCGATCGCCTGGTCGCCGATGGCGTGCACCTGCGGCCAGAGACCGGCACGATCGGCCCCGCGAAGGTTGCCGAGCATGTTGCCCGCCGGTTCCATTCCCGATCCCGGTCCGCTGGTGGCGGCGGTGTTGGTCGAGTCCCGCCACTCGCCGCGCTTGCCGGAGTGCAGTTGCGGCTCGTAGAACCGGGCGGTCGAGTTGCCCTGGATGCCGTCGACGAAGCCCTTGAGTCCACCGATCCGCAGCCATTCGTCGCCGAAGCCGTGCGGGATGCCGACCGCCGTGAGTTCATCCCACTTGTCGAGCGTCGGGCGCGCGTAGACCCGAACCGTCAGCTCGCCGCGCGCCTTGAGCGCGTGGTATGCGGGGAGCTGTTCGGGCGGGGTGATGTCGTGGATCCCGGTGACGCCCATCTCGTTCAAGTGCGCGATGGCCACGCGCGCCTCGCGCAGGCGCTGCTCGAAACTCTTGGGAGGGATGGCGGCGCGCACGCGACGCAGTGCCTCGCCGTTCACCCTCCCCGTGGCGGCCCCGTTCACGCACTCCAGCCCCTCGATCGCCTCAGCGCAGGTCAGCCGCGCCGCGGCCAGCGCCGCCGAGTTGGCCAGGAACGCCGAACGATCCCAGCGCTGCAGCAGGAGCGGAGTGTCGCGCGTGACCGAGTCCACGATGTCACGGGTGGGGGAGAACCGCGCGCGGCTGGGCGCGGCACCGGCCGGACCGGCGCTCCCCGCATTCCAATCCTCGTACGCGCCCCAGTCGCCGCCGGTGATCCAGGCGTCTTGCGGCAGGCGCTCGCGGGCCGCCTTGACCCTGGCCGCGAAAGCGACTGGCTCCGCCACGTCGAGCAGGTTCACCCCGAGCAGGAGCGCCCCGGCCTGGTTGAAGTGCGTGTGGTTGTCGATGAAGCCCGGGGTGGCGAAGCGTCCCCCGAGGTCGATCACGCGCGTGTTGGCGCCCCGATGTCGTGCGACGTCGGCGTTGGACCCCACCGTGAGGAGCCGCCCATCGCGAATCGCGACGGCCTGTGCCCAGGGCGTGCCGCGGTCGCCGGTCCAGATCCGGCCGCCGGTCACGAGCAGGTCCGCCTCTTGGCTGGCGAGCAGTCCAGGGGCGACGAGAAGGAGAACAGCGACCAGGAAGCGCATGGCGGATCGGGGTGAATGGTGCGGTATTGTGTCCATTCCCTCAGAAATGCGACAGGGCGCCCTGTTGCTTCGCGCGACATGCGCGTCCGCGCCGCATTGCTCGCGGCGTCGCCCGGACCCTTTGGGGGTTCCAGACGTAGACAAGGCACCGCTATTCCACCCGCTCGAATCCCAGCTGATGCGTCGTTTCGCCCCGTTTGCCGTTCTCGCCACGTTCGTCCTCCCTGCCGCGGCGACCTCGCAGGTCTTGCAGGTACGCCCGGTCACCCCCGAAGCGGCCGCCCCGCTCGTGGGGGTTCTGCGCGACAAGCAGGCCCGGTTCGAGGCGATCCGGCGCACCAACCTGCCACGACTCAACCTGCGTGGAGGTGGTGCGGGGCGGTGCGACGAACAAGTGGGCCGGTTCTGCTACTGGTATGACGAACGCGACCCCGGCGCTCCCGAGGAGCCGTCCACGATAGCCGAGGCGCGCAATACGCTCGTGTCGATGCTCGACTCGGCGTATGCCGAGTTCCCGGATGATCGTTGGACCTCGGGCCAGCTCGTGCGCTACATGACCGAAAGTGGGCGCACCAGCGATGCGGTGCGCGCCGCCGACCGATGTCAGGTTGGGGGATGGTGGTGCCCGGCGCTGCAGGGATTCGCCTTGCACGAGGCAGGGCGTTTCGCCAGTGCCGACAGCGCGTGGGACCGCGCGCTGGCGCTCATGAACGAGGCGCAGCGCTGCGAGTGGCGCGACCTCAAGCTCGTGCTCGACTTCCAGCTGTTGCGCGACTATCGCGAGTCCGACTGCGCCCGTCGCGAGACACTCGAGCGGCGCGTCTGGTGGCTGGCACAGCCGATGCTCTCGCTGCAAGGCAACGACGCGCGCTCGGAGTTCCTCTCCCGCCGCCTGTATACCGTCTTTGTTGAGGACGCGCCGTCGGTGTACGCGATGGGCTTCGACGACGACGAACGTGAGCTCCTGCTGCGATACGGCTGGCCGCGGGCCTGGTCGCAGCACGAGGTGTACGTCCAGGGGCGCGGCTCGCAGCGCGTCATCACGGGTCACGAACCGTCCCCTGCCCCGCCGATGCTCCCGGTGGCGGCGACCGTGCGCAACCCGGCGCTGAGCGACTCGTTAGGATGGCGCGGCAAGGGGCTGCCCGGGGTGCGCGCCCGCTACGCCCCCGAGGTAGCGCGGCGCCTGCTTCCGCTCATGCACCAGTCGGCCATCTTTCGGCGCGGCGACTCGGCAATGGTCGTCATGGCCTACGACGCCCGCGGCGACAAGGCGCTCGCCGCCGCCGCCGAATCGGGGGACCTGACGGCGGCACTGGTCCTGACGAAGGGCGAGGAGGCGGACGCCACCATCGTGCGGCTCCCGACCCCGGGCGTGCAGGGAACGATCACGGCGCGTACGTCGTGGGGCCCGATGCTCATGAGCGCCGAGGTGGCGACACGCAAGGCGAAGACCCTGGCACGGGCGCGCTACGGCATGCGCGCCAGCGACAGCCCGGGGTCGCGCGTCAGCATCTCCGACCTGCTCCTGTTCGAGCCCTACGACGGAATGCCGCGCACGCTCGAGGACGTGCTCCCGCACGCCAGCGCGTCGCAGGTCATGCGCGAGGGAAGCAAGGTCGGGATCTACTGGGAGACGTACAACACGAATCCTGGCGGTGAGGGCATCCAGGTCGCCATCACAGTCGCCCCCGAGGAACAGGAGAGCGGCGGCTGGCTGCAGCGGGGACTCACCGCCCTCAAGCTGGTCCGTGAGGCGCAACCCGTGTCCGTCGGCCTGAGCGATGTCTCGACGCGCGGGCTGGGGTACACGCCGCGCGCGGTCGTCGTCGACCTCGCCACGCTCAAGCCGGGGCGGTACCTCATGCAGTTGGAGATCACCGCCGAAGGGACCATTCCGGTGCGAGGGGAGCGCGTGCTGATGGTGCGGGGGCGATAGCTTTCGCGCTCCCCTGCCAGCCGACGGTCATGAGCACTCCCGATTCGCCGCACGACCTTCCCACCTTTGCCGACATCGAGGACGCCGCCCGCCACATCGCGGCCGCGTGCATCGTAACCCCGCTGCTCGAGTCGGCGGTGATCAACGCGCGTGTGGGTGGTCGCGTGCTGGTGAAGGCCGAAGGGCTGCAACGCACCGGCTCGTTCAAGATGCGCGGCGCCTACAACCGGATGCGACTCCTGAGCGCGGACGAGCTGGCGCGCGGGGTAGTGGCCTACTCGTCGGGCAACCACGGGCAGGCCGTGGCCGCGACAGCGCGCCTACTGGGCACCACGGCCACCGTCGTGATGCCCGCCGACGCGCCGCGCACCAAGGCCGACAAGACACGCGCGTTAGGCGCGGAGGTGGTCTTCTACGATCGCCAGCGCGACGACCGCGTGGCCATCGGCCGTCGGCTGGCCGAGGAGCGCGGGTTGACGATGGTCCCCCCGTTCGAGAATCGCTTCGTCATGGCCGGCGCGGGGACGGTCGCGCTCGAGACCGTGCGCCAGGCCGAGGCGATGGGGGCATCGATCGACGTCCTGATCGCCTGCTGTTCCGGCGGCGGGCTGGCAGCGGGATGCGGATTGGTCATGCGCGCCCTCGTCCCGCACGGCGAGATGTTCGCGGCCGAACCCGTCGGCTTCGACGACACGGCGCGCTCGCTCGCCGCCGGGCATCGCGTGAGCAATGCACCAGGGGCCATCTCGATCTGCGACAGCGTACTCGCCCCCACGCCGGGTGAGCTGACCTTCGAGATCAATCGCGAGCACCTGACGGGCGCGCTGTCGGTGACCGACGACGAGGTGATCGAGGCCATGCGCACGGCCTTTCGTGACCTCGGGCTGGTCGCCGAGCCGGGGGGGTCCGTGGCGCTGGCCGCCGTGCTGGCCGGTCGCCTTCCACTGGAGGGGCGCACCGTCGCTGTCACCCTGAGCGGGAGCAACATCGACCTGGCATCGGCGCTGCGCTGGATGGGGGCGTAGCGCGGGCCGGGCGACAGCAGGACGGGTGGGGCGCGCACGCCGTCGCCGCAGGCGCGCACGCCCGAGCCGCGGGCGCTCACCGAGTGCCTAACGCCACCCCCCAGCGACGGCCGTTAGCAGCGCGCCACGACGACGCTGATGTTGTCGCTCCCGCCGCCGGCGAGCGCCGCGGCCACGAGCGACTCGCACGCCTGCTGCGCGCTGGTGGCATCGCGCAACAATCGGGTCACGTCGTCATTCGGCACGTGCTTGGTCAGCCCATCGCTGCACAGCAGGAGCAGGTCGCCCGGTTCGAGGTCGATGAGACCGACCGACGGATGGACTTCGGAACTGCCAACCGCGCTGGAGAGCGTTCGCCCCATCGGCGAGGCCGCCACCTGCGCCTCGGTCATGGCCCCCGACTCGAGCAGGTACTGGCCGTACGTCTGGTCGCGGGTGAGCTGGAAGAGCCGCCCGCGCCGCAGGTAATAGGCCCGGGTGTCGCCCACATGCACCAGATACGCCCGCGGCGGGACGAGCATGACCAGGGTGAGCGTGGTGGCCGGCGACCACTCCGCGTCACCGTTCGCGCGCCGCAGGGCGAGGTGCGCCTCTCGGACCGCGGCCTCCATCTGTTCGATGAAGTGCTGCTCTTCGTCAACATCGTACCGCTGGAAGCAGCCGGTGGCCCGCACGATGTACTCGAGCGACATCCCGACCGCGCTGCGGCTGGCCGCCGCCCCCCCGGCGCGCCCGCCGACACCGTCGGCGACGACCATGAGATAGGCGTCACCACCCGGCAGTCGCGGATCGAGTTCCGCGCGCTCGAGGTTGGTCGACGTCACTTCCACGAGCTTGCGCATGCGCGCCACCAGGAAGTGATCCTGGTTCTCGGTGGGAATCAGCCCGGTATGCGAGAGCCCCGCCACGTCGACCGGGCCAAGGGTCTCTGCATCCTGCGGGCGCGCATTGTCCGCTGCCGTCATGGGTCTGCTCCTACGCCTCGTTGTCGTCTCCCGGTTCCTTCGGCACTTCGTATTCCGCCGTCGGGAACTGGAACGCCTTGACCAGCGCCGGGTCGCCCGCGTGACCGAGCACGCGCTGGGCAATGTAGTCCCCCACCACCGGGCCGAACTTGAATCCCTCGGCCTGCCCGACCCCGGCCACCCAGGCGTTCGACACCTCGGGCAGGTGATCGATGATGAAGTCGCGGTTGATGCTCGACTCGTAGTGGCAGGCGCGAGTCTCGACCAGCGGCGCTTCTGCTAACTTCGGAAAGCGGGCTTGCACGAAACGCCTCGACCCGTCGACGCGCGTCTGGTTCATCCAGCGCGAGCTGGTGTCGGGGTCGGTCTGGGCCAGGTCGATCGTCGAGGCGTCGGACGCGCGCGCCGCCGCCTGCTGCGCCTCGTCCGTCGCCCCTGGCGGTCGCGGCGGGGCGATCGCCCCCCGCACCCGGAATCCCTTGAGGTCCACCGGGAGGGCAGGCCAGCCCGTCACCCCGGGAAAGTTGTAGCTCGGCATGTTGGGAAAGGTGAAGTGCCGGTCGCCCTCCGGTACGCCGAAGTAGCAGACATAGCCTAACGGGATCCGCATCCGGTTCTCGAGGTGCGCGGGGAAGAGCTTGCGCAGCCACGGCCCGCAGGTGAAGACGTAGCTGTCGCCACGCACGATCGTGCCGTCCTCCAGCACGACGCCCTGCATTTCCCCGTTCACCACCGGTCCGGGACGGGCGCGGCTGATCACCAGCTGCACGCCCTCTCGCTGGGCGATCGCGGCCACCGCCTGGGTCGCCGCCCGCGCCCGCACGACCCCGGCGTCGGGTTCGGTGATCGCGATCCCGATGTCGCGCGCATCGATCGCCGGCCAGCGCTTCATCACCTCGGCGCCGTCGATGACCTCGTGCGGGACCCCGTTGGCCTTCCACAGTTCGAGCGTTCGCGTCACGAAGGGTTCTTCCTTCTCGCGGCAGATCACGTCGCCGGTCCGGTGGAAGAACCTGGTGCGGAACTCCTGGGCGTACTCGTCGTCGAAGTCGCTCCACCGCTGCAGCGCGGTACGGGCCCACGAGGTCCACAGTTCGCCCGCCGTCGCCCGATCGCCGTACGAGGAGCGAATCCCGCGTGTCTCGTCGCCGCTCGAGGCCTTCGAGTTGCCGGGGCCGTAGGCCTCGATCAGCGTGACGCGCGCCCCCCGACGGCGCAGGTTGAGCGACGTCCACCCGCCCCACGCGCCACCACCGATCACGACGATGTGCCCCGAACCTCGCGACAGGCGGGCGGGAGCGATTCCGCGCGCCGGAGCGACCGCCGGGGTCGCTGTCGCGCAGCCGGTGGCGAGGATCGCCCCGGCGCCGACTCCGGCGACCCGCAGAAAGTCGCGCCGGTCGATCGGATCCACCTCAGCCACACGCTCGCCGACTGGCGGCGCGGTCGGAGCTTGCTCGTCGGTCATGTCTCGTCGGGAGTCGAAGTCGGGGGCGAAGATGGACGCCGGACGGCGCGCTCGCAATCGTGCAGCTGGCCCGACCGCTG
>Ga0138256_10003224_pt1 | contig 17391 bp, 18 predicted proteins | sample KNB2016incub_MG_FD_105486 | JGI IMG/M metagenome (GOLD analysis project Ga0138256, IMG submission 105486) | Active sludge microbial communities from wastewater in Klosterneuburg, Austria - KNB2014incub_MG | ecosystem: Engineered > WWTP > Activated sludge > Unclassified | place: Austria... | reverse complement strand
TTGGTGCCATCGAGGTTGAACGAATAGCCGCTCGGCACGACCAGGCCGACGACCTGTCGCGGACAGCCGAGGCGCTCGAGCTTGTGCATCAGCGGTGCGAGCGCCGACTCCGACGAGGACGTGCCGAACACCAGCAGCAACTCCTCGCGGATATAGCGGATGAAGCGCAGCAGGCTGAAGCCGGTGTAGCGGGCGATGAGTCCCAGCACCACCAGCACGAACAGCGCGCAGGTGAGGTAGACGCTGCCCATCAGCACCAGCAGGCGCCGGAGACTCCCGACGCCGTACATGCCGACAGTAAAGGCCATCGCCCCGCCGGCGCCCAGCGGCGCGAGCCGCATCACGAAGCCGATCATCACGAAGAAGGCGCGTGAGGCCACCTCCAGCACCTCGAGCAGCGCTCGGGCGCGCTCCCCGAGACGCAGCAGCGCGAAACCGGTGAGCAGCGCTACCAGCAACACCTGCAGCAGATCGCCGCCGACAAAGGCCGCCACGAAGGTCTTCGGGATCAGATGCAGCACGAATTCGACGGCCGATTGCTCCTGCGCCTGCTGCGCGTAACGCGTCACGACACTCGCGTCCAGCGTCGCCGGGTCGGCATTGAACCCCGCCCCCGGCCGCACGAGATTCGCCACCGCGAGTCCGATCAGCAGCGCGAGCGTCGAGACGACCTCGAAATACACCAGCGCCTTGACGCCCACGCGCCCCACCTTGCTCGCTGCGCCGGCGCCGGCGATACCGAGCACCACGGTGAGGAAGATCACCGGGGCGATGAGCATGCGGATCAGCGCGATGAAACCGTCGCCCAGCGGCTTGAGCTGCACGCCGAACTCCGGCCACTGCCAGCCGATCAGGCCGCCGAGCACGATCGCGGCCAGGACCCACAGGTAGAAGCGGCCGCCCTTCACTGCGGCACGGGGGTCACGCAACTGAAGCTCGTCGCGTCGGTCGGTTCACCGCGGCCCAGATAGCGCGCCACACGCGGATAGGGGCAGATCGGACGGCTCAGGGGCTTGCCCGGTGACCCGACGGTGACGCCCTGGCCGATCAGATACTCGGGCGCTACGCCCCGCTCCACCCAGCGATCGAGCGCCACAACGATGTCATGCTCGGCTCCGCCGGCGACCGGCGCGCCGTTGCCGAAATCGCTCGGGCCGACGCCACCGCCACAATGCGCCATGCCCGGCACCATGAACAGGCGGTAGAAATCCTCGACGGCTCGCGCCTCACCAGCCCGCGCATCCGGATAGGTCGCAAAGAAACCGCGCACCTGTTCGTAGTAGTCGACCGAACTGCCGGGCGCAATGGCCGCGTCCCCCCAGCCGTGGTACTGGATCAGCTTGCCGCCACGCGCGCGGAACGAGCGCAGGTCGGGACTGACTGCGTCCATCAGTACGCCGACCTTGCGGTAGGCGGCGTCGATATCGGTATCGAAGTCGAGATCGCGGAAACTCCAGCCCGTGCCTTCGCGCACCAGCTGGCCGAAGAAGGCGTTGCCAAAGGCGAACTGGCGCGCGCTCTCGGGCGGCGTCGCGACCAGCCAGTCCTTCCAGGAACCGGCGACGGCTTCGGTCCCTGGCGAAAGCCCCGGATAGATCGACACGCCGGTGCGCGGATTGCCCGGACCCGCATAGACGCGGCGCAATGCCGCCAGCTGCGGCGCGGTGAGGCACTGCGGCCCGTCGGGGCCCTGGCACTTGAGCGTGCCCGGATCGAATCGACAGGCGCGCGGGTTCTCGATCAGCCCGTCCCACAGCCCGTCCGTACGATCGCAGGCCTTGAGCGCGGCGCGCTGGATGGCACGCAGCTTCGCTGGCGGTATGGCGCTCTGTGGGCTCTTCAGCAATGCCTGTTCGTTCCATACGCCCGCAGCCTGCAGGCCAGTCATGTTGCTGGCGGGCGCCCCGGCGATGATGCCGTCGAAGACCTCGGGAAAGCGCTGCGCTGCCATGAGCGCCTGCCGCCCGCCGGTCGAACAGCCGACGAAGTAGCTGCGTCGCGCATCGTTGGCGTAGAAGGCGTTGACCACCTGGCGGGCGAGCAGCGCCGTCTCGTGCACGGCGCGATAGCTGAAGTCGATCAGTTTCTCCGGGCGGCCGACCGCCCACTGCGCGCCCCCGGACATCGACCCGCTGTGCCCGTCATCGGTCCCGGCCGTGGCGTAGCCGCGCTGCACTGCATAGGCGAGCGCCGGGGCCACCACCGCACCGGACCAACCGCCGTTGCCCACCTGCAGGTACTTGCCGTTCCAGCCGGTGAGCGGCAACCAGATCTCCACGCCAATCTCGGAATCCGCGCTCGGTCGCGCCAGCAGTTTGACCACGCAGCGTGCCGGCACCGCGATAGGCAATGACGAGCCGACGGCGGCGGCAATCGACTCCGCCGGGGCACTCTGCGCGGACACTACGCTTGCGCGCGGCAGCTTCAGCCCGGCCAGCACCTCGCAGGCGGGCTGGATGGCCGCCTGCTGCGCCTGAATGGGCCCGCCAGCGCTGCCCAGCAGCGCCGCAACCGTGATCGCCGCCAGCCCCCCCGAACCGCGCGCCGTCCTCATCCCGCACCTCGCGTTGCCATTCCCGGTCTGCGCCACTAGCCTTGCGCAGGACCCATGGAGCCGATCGCAATCTTCACCACTGGCGGCACGATCGACAAGGTCTACTTCGATGCCAAGGGGGGCTACGAGGTGGGCGCTCCGGTGGTGCGCCGGGTACTCGATCACGCACGCGCCGACACGGCCATTGCGGTCACCGAACTGCTGCGCAAGGACAGCCTGGACATGACGCCTGCCGACCGCGAGCGCATCCGTGCCGCGGTCGCCGCCGCCGCGCAGCGCCGCGTCATCATCACGCACGGTACCGATACGATGGTGGAGACGGCGCGTGCCCTGCAGGGCCTCCCGGACAAGGTGATCGTGCTCACCGGCGCCCTGCAGCCCGGGCGCTTCAGCGACAGCGACGCACCCTTCAACCTCGGCATGGCGCTGGCCGCCGTGCAGCTGCTGGCTCCCGGCGTCTACATTGCCGCCAACGGCCAACTCTTCGACGCGCGCCGCGTGCGCAAGAATCCCACCGCCAACTGCTTCGAGGAAGCCGCGGGCTGAGTGCCCGGCCAGGCACCGCTCACCATTCGCCGACGTTGGTCATGGACGCCCAGGGCTCGGCCGGCGCCAGCGCGGCACCCTTCTGCAGCAGCTCGACCGAGATGCCGTCGGGCGAGCGCACGAAGGCCATCTTGCCCTCGCGCGGCGGGCGGTTGATCGTGACGCCATGCTCCTGCAGCCGGCGACACGTGGCATAGATGTCCTCGACCTCGTAGGCAAGGTGGCCGGAGTTGCGGCCACCGCCGTAGGACTGCGGGTCCCAGTTGTGCGTCAGCTCGATCTGCGCGGATTCATCACCGGGCGCGGCGAGGAACACCAGCGTGAAGCGGCCCTTCTCGCTCTCCATGCGCTTGATTTCGCGCAAGCCCAGCGCCTCGCAATAGAACTTCAGCGACGCCTCGATGCTGGTCACGCGGACCATGGTGTGCAGGTACTTCATGCCGCAATACTGGCCCCGGCCGCCGCGCCCGGCAAGGGCATGTGAATCCCTGGCGGCACTCAGATCCTGCCAACCAGCTCGAGCGAGGGTGCGAGCGTCCTGGCACCCGGCTTCCACTTCGCCGGGCACACTTCGCCGTCGTGACTGGCGACGTACTGGGCGGCCTGGATTTTGCGCAGCAGTTCCTCGGCGGAGCGGCCGATCCCGAGGTCATGGATCTCGCACACCTTGATCTGGCCGGCGGGGTTGATCACGAAAGTACCGCGCAGCGCCAGGCCCTCCTCCTCGATCATCACGCCGAAGTTGCGGGCAATCGTCCCCGTGGGATCGCCGAGCATCGGAAAACGGACGTTGCGAATCGTCTCCGAGGCGTCGTGCCAGGCCTTGTGGGTGAAGTGCGTGTCGGTGGAGACCGCATACACCTCGACGCCCAGCGTCTGCAGCGTGGCGTAGTGATCGGCGAGGTCGCCGAGCTCCGTCGGGCAGACAAAGGTGAAGTCGGCCGGATAGAAGAACACGACCGACCACTTGCCCTTGAGGTCGGCCTCGGTGACCGGAACGAACTCGCCATTGTGGTACGCGGTCGCCTTGAAGGGCTTGACCGTTGAGTTGATGAGGGGACTCATGATTCCGTGCTCCTGGACTGTCGGTGGGCTGGCGGCATTGCCGGCTGGGGCAGATCCTAAGGCGCAGGTCTCCATTGCACCAATCAATTGTTTTTATCATTTCGATCGTTTCTGTCTATCCTATTGGCCGCGCCATGCCGGCCCTGCCAGCCGATATACTCCCGGTACTCACAGCCGCCGCCGCTGCGGCCATTCCCGCGACCTTTTCAAGGAGCAGCGCCAGTCCCATGAGCAAGAACGTGGTGGTCCGCGACATCCCGCGCGCCGAGGGCGCGATCATCGACAGGCTGGGCGAGCACGGTGTCGCCACCGTCCACGAAGCCCAGGGCCGCACCGGCCTGCTGGCGCACACCATGCGCCCCATCTACCCGCGTGCCGCGGTGGCGGGCTCGGCCGTCACGGTGCTGGTGCCGCCGGGTGACAACTGGATGATCCACGTCGCCGTCGAGGTCTGCCGGCCCGGCGACGTGCTGGTGGTCGCGCCCAGCTCGCCCTGCAACGACGGCTACTTCGGCGACCTGCTCGCCACCTCGCTCAAGGCCCGCGGCGTGCGTGCGCTCGTCATCGATGCCGGCGTGCGCGACGTCGCCACGCTCACCGACATGCGCTTTCCCGTCTGGAGCAAGTGCGTGTGTGCCCAGGGCACGATCAAGGCGAGCCTCGGCGCCGTCAACGTCCCGGTGATCTGTGCCAGCCAGCGTGTGGAGCCCGGCGACGTCGTGGTCGCGGACGACGATGGGGTGGTGATCGTGCCGCGCGCCGACGCCTTCCGCGTCGCCGAGGCCGCCGCCAAGCGCGTCGCCAGCGAGGAGGACAAGCGGCGCCGACTCGCCGCCGGCGAACTCGGACTCGACATGTACCGGATGCGCGAGCAACTCGCGGCACTCGGCCTCAAGTACCTGTAAGCCCGCTGGCGGCGGCGCCGTGGCGCCGCCGCCAGCGATGCACTCAGCGCCCGGCGGGCGCCCGAGCCACCAGCTTCAGCCACAACGTGCGTCCGGGCTCATTCACGCGCAGGGTCTGTACGTAGCCGCCGATCGCACCGCCCATGCCATTGCCACCGGCCCGGCTCACGAACTCGGCGTAGCTGCGATCCAGAAGGTTATCGACACCGGCCGTGACCTGCAGCAGCTCGGTGACGCGCCAGCCCCCATTGAACGAGAGCACGGCGAATCCGGGTGACGCGCCCAGGTCCTTGCCGACGATCGTGCCGCGGTTGAGATCGAAGCGATTCTGCGCCGCCACCGCCCGCAGCAGCAGCCCGGCCGACCACTTCGCGTCCGCGTAGTTGAGGCCGAAGCGCGCCTCCAGTGGCGGGACCTGCGGCAACGCCTGCCCATCGCTGCGGTTCCTGCCGTGCGTGTACGCGAGCGATGCGTCCGCCGACCAGCCGTGAGCGAACACGCGCGCTGCGCCCAGCTCGCCGCCGTAGCTCGCCGCGTCGACATTGCGCACGGCACCGTTCATTTTCATCATCGGGGCATAATCGACCAGGATGAAGTCGTCCACGCGGTTGGCGAACAGCGCCAGCGTCAGTGTCGTGGCGGCCGATCGATGGACGATACCGGCATCGAGCTGCGTGGTCTTCTCGCTGCGCACGCTGTCGAAGGCACTGCGACTCAGCAGCGCCTCCTTGGCGATCGCTTCCCAGTAATCCGGAAAGCGCTCGGCATGGCCGACACCGGCGTACAGCGTCGCCGGCATCTCGCGCAACGGTGCCTCGATGCGCGCGAATCCGCTGTGCCGCCATTCGTTGCGTGTGGCACCGGCGGTCGGATTCGGCATCGACGCCATCATGCCGCCAATCACGGCGCGCTGGTCCTCGCCGTGCCAGCGGTCCAGCCTATAGCCACTGAGCAGGCGCCGTCCCTGCTGCAGTGGCAGCGTCCACTCGGCGAAGACACCCTGCTGCGCAAAGCGCGCATCGTCGTGCAACGGCATGTACATGCCACTGGGCGGCGCCGAGCGCGAGTCGTGCCGGTTCAACTGGGTATCGACGCCGAGTTCCAGCGGCCCGTCCCGCAGGGTCGACAGCGTCGCGGAAGCCCGCGCGCCATAGGTGAAGCGGCGCACGTCGGCATAGCCCATCATGCCGGGCGTGCGCAGCTCCTGGTCGTCCATGACGTGATCGACCGACGTCGCATACACGCGTGCCTCGAGACCTTGCAACCGCCCGTGCAGATCGCGCCGCTCGAAGGCCAGTTCGAAACCCTGCCTGAGGAACTGCGATCCATCCATGGCGCGGTCCGCGTAGGCGGCGTGGCCGTCACTGTGGATGACGGACAGCTCGAGTCGCGTATGCTCGTCGGGCGTCCAGGCCGCGGCCGCATTGACACTGTAGCGGCGGTAGGCCGAGTGCACGGCGTTGCCGTCGCCGTCTTCGTAGTCGTCCGACTGTGAATGGGTCGCGGTGAGCTGCAGGTAGCCCAGTGGCCGGCCCACGCGCAGGTCTGCGACTTCATCGTGCCGCCCGGCGCTGGCCGCCAGCACGCTGCCGCGCACGCGGTAGCCCGGCTGCTCGAAGCGCTCGATGCGCCGTTCGAACAGGACCGTGCCGGCCGACGTGCCCGGCCCGTGGCGCACCGACTGCGGACCCTTGATCACCGTGAGCAGATCGTAGGCCTCGGGAAAGATGTAGGCCGTCGGCGCGTCCATGCGCGCGTTGCAGCCGCCCAGGATGTTGGCGCCGTCCACCACGATGTTGAGGCGCGATCCGGCCATTCCCCGGAATATCGGGTCACCATCAGTGCCGCCCTTGCGCGTGACGGCAAACCCCGCGATGGTCTTGAGGAAGTCAGCGCCATCGTGTGCCGGCAGCGGCTGCCGGGGCACCTGTGGATCGGTCTCGACGACGAGCGGCGAACGCTCCGCCGTGGCGGTGACGACCACCACCGGCATACGCTGCAGGCTCTGCGCATCCGCCCCGCTGTCGGCGTCGGCCGCGCGGACACTCTGCCCGAAGAAGGCGATGCCGGCGAGTACCAGCCAGTGGCTGGCAGTGCTGTGTTTCATGTGTAGGCTCCCTGCCTGTCAATGCGCGTGCGGCGCAGCGCTGGACGGCGCCTCGCGCGACACGACCGGCACCGTCACCTGCTGCGGGTCCGCGCGCAGGAATCTCAGTGTCAGCTCGATCCGGTCACCGACAACCAGGGGCCGCGGCAGATCGAGCAGCATCAGGTGCCGGCCGCCGCGCTCCAGCGTCGCGCCTGCGCCGGCCGGCAGGTCGACGCCGTCGATCGCGCGCATGCGCATGAGCCTGTCGGCCATCTGCACGCTGTGGATTTCGACCCGGCCGGCAGCGGGCGTCGCGACCGCCACGAGCCGGTCGGCCGTAGCACCGGAGTTGTGCAGGGTCAGATAGACGGCGGCCGTCGGGGCGCCAGGCGGCGTCGCGTAGGCAAAGGGGTTGACGACGTGAATCGGATGATCGGCAGCGTGCAGCAGATGGCTCGCCAGCAGCAGTGCTGGCACCAGCGCGCGCGCGCAGGTACGCGTGGACATGGCAGAAGACTCCTAATGACGGAAACGGGGGAAACCGGAACGGTCGATCAGGAGAACTGCGGCGGGCCGCGCGCAAGATGGGCGCGCGCCGGGCGTGAGACGGGCCTGGGAGCGGCGTCCAGGGGAATCCGTGGCGCGGCGGCGGCACCGCCGCGCTCCAGCGCCCGACAGGCGTGCGGCGGCGGGGCACACGCGCCGGCCAGCGCGAACAGGCACGGCGCCTCGGCCTGGGGCACGCCACCGGTATCACTCGACGGCTGCGTGCCGGGAGCCGCGCTCAATGCGGCAGCCGAGCACAGCACCCAACCCGGCTCGCCGCCCGCGGCGAACGGCATCACGCCGGCAGGCAGCAGCAGGCGCGCAATGAGCCAGGGCAGCAGCCAGCTGCAGAGGTTGCGCGCGGTGCGGGTCCGGATCATGGGCGTCAGCGACCCCGCGCCTTCAACAGCTGATCGAGGCGCGGGAACACACGCCGGGCATTGCCGGCAAGGATCTTCTGCTTGTCGGCAGCGCCCATCGACAGGGCGTCGATGTAGCGCTTGGTGTCGTCGTAGTAATGGCCGGTGGTCGGATCGATGCCACGCACGGCGCCGACCATCTCCGAGCCGAACAGGATGTTGTCCACCGGGATGACGCGCGCCAGCAGGTCGATGCCGGCCTGGTGGTAGACACAGGTGTCGAAGTAGACATTGCGCATCACCAGCTCGGCCAGCGGCGGGCGCTTCATGTCCTGCGCGAGCCCGCGGTAGCGGCCCCAGTGGTACGGCACGGCACCGCCACCATGCGGAATGATGAAGCGCAGCGTCGGGAAATCCCTGAACAGATCGCTCTGGATGAACTGCATGAACGCCGTCGTATCGGCGTTGATGTAGTGCGCGCCAGTGGCGTGGAAATTCGGATTGCAGGAGGCGCTGACGTGCACCATCGCCGGCACATCGAGTTCCACCAGCTTCTCATACAGCGGATACCAGTGGCGATCGGTCAGCGGCGGGGCGTTCCAGTGGCCACCCGAGGGGTCCGGGTTGAGATTGCAGCCGATGAAACCCAGGTCCCGGACGCACCGTTCGAGCTCCGCCGCGCTGTTGGCGGCGGGCACGCCTGGCGACTGCGGCAGCTGGCACACGCCGACGAAATTGTCCGGGTACAGCCGCACGACGCGGTGGATCAGATCGTTGCACACGCGGGTCCAGGCGAGGCTGGTGGCCTCGCTCCCCACGTGGTGCGCCATCGCCGAAGCGCGTGGCGAGAAGATCGTCAGGTCCGTGCCGCGTTCACGCTGCAGCTTCAGCTGGGCGCCCTCGAGGCTCTCGCGGATCTGATCGTCGCTGATCACCGGGCCAGTCCCGGGCGTCCGCGCCGGATCCTTCAGGGCGGCGACCTGCGCGTCGCGAAAGGCCTGCAGTTCGCCCGGGGCGGTCGTGTAGTGGCCGTGGCAGTCGATGATCATGCGGCGTTCGTTCCTCGAAGGGACGGAATCATAGCCGAAAGCCGCGCCACCAGCGCGGGCGTCGCGCCGCGCCCTCCGGCCCGGTACACCGCGGAAATTCCCTATCGACATGCGCGCTCGTCGACGCGAATCTGCAATTGAAGTATCGTCCGGCCACCGCCGGCAGCGGAGGGGCGCAGCACCATGGACAAGCCGACTCTGGATCAGCCGGTACCCGGCACGACGATCTTCACGGGCACCGAGGCACGCAAGGGATACGCACTCAACAAGATGTGCTACTCCTTCAACCACCCCGCGAACCGGGCCGAGTTCCTGCAGGACGAGGACGCCTACTGTGCCAAGTACGGCCTCAACGCGCAGCAACGCGAGGCGATCCGCAAACGCAACGTGCTCGACCTGATCGCCGCCGGCGGCAACGTCTACTACCTGGCCAAGTTCGCCGGCATCTTCGGACTGAACGTCCAGGACCTGGGCGCCCAGCAGACCGGCATGACGGTCGAAGCCTTCAAGCAAAAGCTCGTGGACGCGGGGAAATAGCCCATGGCAACCATCCTTGGCAGTGTCTCCATGTCACATATCCCGATGATCGGGATGGCCATCAACCGCAGCCTGCAGCAGGACCCTTACTTCAAGCCGTTCTTCGACGGTTTCGCGCCGGTGCACCGCTGGCTGGCCCAGAACCGGCCGGACGTCGCGGTGATCTTCTACAACGACCATGGCCTGAGCTTCTTCCTCGACAAGATGCCGACCTTCGCCGTGGGTGCCGCGCCCGAGTATTGCAACGCCGACGAGGGCTGGGGCCTGAAGACGTTTGCGCCGCTGCCCGGCGATCCCGAACTGTCGTGGCACATCATCGAGGGACTGGTCGGCGAGGAATTCGACGTCACCACGTGCCAGGAACTGCAGGTTGACCACGCCACCGCGGTACCCGTGGAACTGCTGTGGCCGAACCAGCCGGTGCGCCCGATCAAGGTGGTGCCGATCATGGTGAACACCGTGCAGCATCCGCTGCCCTCGGCCAGACGCTGCCTGGCACTCGGGCAGGCGGTGGGGCGCGCGATCGCCTCCTACCCCAGGGACCTCAAGGTCGTCGTCCTCGGCACCGGCGGGCTCTCCCACCAGCTCGACGGCGAACGTGCGGGCTTCATCAACAAGGAATTCGATTTCCTCTGCCTCGACAAGCTGATCAAGGATCCCGCGGCGCTGACCACCTACTCCAACGTGGAGCTGGTGCGCCTCGCGGGCACCCAGGGCATCGAGATCCTCAACTGGATCGCGGCGCGCGGCGCGCTGCTCGGCGATGTCAGCGAGCTGCACCGCAGCTACCACATCCCGATCTCGAACACCGCTTCGGCGATCCAGCTGCTGGAGAACCGCTCCGCCGGCACGCTGCGCCGCGCGGGCTGAAGCGCCCGGCGTTGCGTCGTCCGATCATGGAGCAGCGTCCCCTCGGGCGCAGCGGCGCGCAGCTCTCCGCCATCGGCTTCGGCTGCATGGGCCTGGTAGGCTGGTACGGCGAGCGCAACGACGTCGAGGCCCGTGCCGCGGTGCTGGAAGCCCTGGAACTCGGCGTCAACCACTTCGACACGGCGCAGAGCTACCAGAACGGCGCCAACGAGAGCTTCATCGGCGGCGTGCTGCGCAGCCGCCGGCACGCCGTGTTCCTCGCGACCAAGTACGGCATCACGCGCGACGCCCAGGGCGCGATCGTGATCGACAACGCCCCTGCTGCGCTGCATCAGGCCGTCGATGCGAGCCTGGCGCGCCTGGGCACGGATTACATCGATCTCTTCTACCTGCACCGCATCGACCGCCGCGTGCCGATCGAGGAGTCGGTCGGCGCACTGCGCGAGCTGGTGCGCGCCGGCAAGCTGCGCCACATCGGCCTCTCGGAGTGCGGCATCACGACCCTGCGGCGCGCCTGCGCCGTGCACCCGATCGCCGCCGTGCAAAGCGAATACTCGCTGTGGTCGCGCGGTCCGGAGGCTGGCATGCTCGCGGCCTGCCGCGAACTCGGCTGCGGATTCGTCGCCTACAGCCCGCTGGGGCGTGGCTTCCTCGCCGGCAATTTCCGCAGCACCGAGGAACTGCCGGCGGGCGATGCGCGCCGCGGCCAGCCACGATTCAGCGGCGAGAACCTGCTGCACAACCAGCGCCTAGCCGATGCGCTGCGCGCGCTGGCGACACGCCGCGGCTGCACGCCCCCGCAACTGGCGCTCGCCTGGGTGCTGGCGCGCGATCCGAACGTCGTGGTGATCCCGGGCATGAAGACGCGTGCGCACCTGCACGACAATCTCGCCGCGGGCGCATGGACGCTGGACGCCGCAGCGCTCAACGAGATCGAGGAGCACGTCGCCTCCATCGGCGTGCGCGGCGCGCGCCATCCGCCGGCAATGATGGCGGCGATCGAAAGCTGATGCGAGCGCGGGGCGCGCACTGCAGCCTACCCGGGATCCAGGAGCGTCAGCCCTCGGCCGCTGAGTTCTCCAGCCGGTCGAGCGTGCGCATCGCCGGCAGTACCTGGCGGACGCTGCCATTGGGCTCGCGTCCCTCGCGGATCGCAGCGAAGAATTCGCGGTCCTGCAGCTCGATGCCATTGGTCGAGACGTCGACCTTGCTGACGTCGATCGGATTGCCCTTGCCGTCGAACAGGTCGTCGTAATGGCAGACGTAGGTGCCGTTGTCGCAGATGTAGCGGAAGTGCGTGCCGAGCGGCCCGTCGTTGTTGAACGACAGAGACAGCGTGCAGATCGCGCCGCCCGGCGTCTTCATGCCGATGCTCATGTCCAGCGCAATGCCGAGCGTCGGACTCCGCGGCCCCTGCAGTGCATGGCAGCGAGCGACCTCTTCTCCTGCTTGATACTGAAACAGATCGACCGTGTGGCAGGCATGGTGCCACAGCAGGTGATCGGTCCAGCTGCGCGGTTTGCCAAGCGCATTCATGTTGGTGCGGCGGAAGAAATAGGTCTGCACGTCCATCTGCAGCACCTTGAGCTCGCCGGCCACGACGCGCCTGTGGATCCACTGGTGGCAGGGGTTGAAGCGGCGCGTGTGCCCGGCCATGGCAATTCGGCCGCTTTCCTGCTGGACGCGCACGACCTCCTCCGCGTCCTTGAGATTGTCCGACATCGGAATCTCGACCTGCACGTGCTTGCCCGCGCGCAGGCACTGGATCGTCTGGCTGGCGTGCATCTGCGTCGGCGTGGCCAGGATCATCGCCTCCAGCCCCGGTACCTCGAGGCTCTCGGCCAGATCGCCGGTCCAGTGCGGGATCGCGAATTTCCGCGCGACTTCCTTCGTGGACTCGGGGTTGCCGCCGGTGAGCGTGATGACCTCGACCCCGGGAATCTTCTGGATCGCCTCGAGGTGCTTGATGCCGAATGCGCCCTGACCTGCCAGTCCGACCTTCATGTCATTGACCTCTCAAGTCCGCCGTTTTCAGGGATTGCTCTTGATGACGATGTGCCCGAGTGCCGTGTTCGAGGCCGGGATGTGGTAGAAGCGGTGCAGCTCCTCGACGTGGTCGCCGAGCGCGCCGCGCATGATCAGCCACATCACCAGCTCGATGCCTTCCGATCCGGACTCGACCAGGTACTCGATGTGCGGCATGCGGCGCAGGCGCTCGGGATTCGCGATCAGGTCATTCATGAACGCCCGGTCGAACTCCTGGTTCACGAAGCCGGCGCGCGGGCCCTGCAGCTGGTGTGACATCCCGCCGGTGCCCCAGATCTGGACGTTCAGGTCCTCGGGGAAGCTCTCGACAGCGCGCCGTATGGCCTCGCCCAGCAGCCAGCACCGGTTGCTCGATGGCGGCGGATAGGTCACCACGTTCACCGGAATCGGGATCACGCGCGCCGGCCAGGCATCCACCTTGCCGAACATCATCGAGAGCGGCACGGTGAGGCCGTGATCGACCTCCATCCTGTTCATGATCGTCAGGTCGAATTCATCGAGGATGCAGCACTGCGCGATGTGCCAGGCGAGGTCCGGATGCCCCTTGACCACCGGCACCGGCCGCGGCCCCCAGCCTTCGTCGGCTGGCTTGAACTCCTCGGCGCAACCGATCGCGAAGGTCGGGATGATGTCCATGTCGAAGGCCGACGCATGGTCGTTGTAGACCAGCACGATCACGTCGGGCTTCTGTTCCTTCTCCCAGCAGCGCACCCACTCGTAGTCGTCGAAGATCGGTTTCCAGTACGGCTCCTGGGTGCGGCCCAGGTCGAACGCGGCGCCGAGCGCCGGGATGTGGCTCGAAGTGACCCCGGCGGTGATGCGCGCCATGTCAGCGGCCCTCCTTGATCGAGCGCCAGCCCTGCGGGTTTCGCCCGCCCTTGAGCATCATCCGGGCGTATTCCTCCTGCGTCATGCCGGTCATCGAACCGGCGGCGAACTGGAAACTCTTGCCGTCGGTGGAAAACAGCTTGGAAAGGAAGTAGATGTTGCCGCCCTCGTCGAGCGCAGCGTTGTAGTCGCGCTTGAGCACCGCCTGCTTCTGCGCCTCGCTCATCTGCCACTCGTCCAGATAGGCACGCTCGCCCTTCTTGAAGCGCTCGCGGTTCTCCGGCTTCATCAGGCTCATGCAGAACTGGTTGAGCCAGTAGCCCTTGCGGGCACGCTTCGCGGTGAACACGCGCGTGCCGGGAATGTCATCGAACGCGGCCAGGTATTCGTGGACGTTGCTGCGCGGTGTGCTGCTCATCGGCGTTGCGCTCTCCGTCAGATCAGGCGGTGAATTGGTACAGGCGGTGCGGGTTGTCGACCAGCACCAGCCGCTGCGTCGCGGGATCCGGCATCATCAGCGGCAGCAGGTCGACCAGGTCGCCATCGTTGGGCATGTGCCTGGCAATGTTCGGATGCGGCCAGTCGGTGCCCCAGAGGATGCGCTCGGGTCCGGCCGCAATCAGCGCCTGCGCGAACGGCACGGCCGAATGGAACGGCGGGCCTTCGGCAGCGGCGATGCGTTCCGAGCCGCTGATCTTCCCCCAGCATTGCGGGTTGCGGCGGTGCAGTTCGAGCAGCCCGCGGAACGGCTCCTGCTCGAGGCCCGCCTGCGTCGGCACGCGCCCCATGTGGTCGATGATGAACGGCACCGGCAGGCGGCGCAGCATCGCGTCGTACTGCGGCAGGTCCCGGGCGTCGAAATGCAGGTCGAGGTGCCAGCCGAGCGGGCGGATCTTCTCGATGGTACGTGCGAATTCGCCCGGATCCGGCACACCGCCAAGATGCGCGACGAAGTTGAAACGCACGCCGCGGAACCCGGCGTCGTGCAACCGGCGAAACTCGCGTTCACTGAAGCTGTCGTCCGAATTCGCCACACCGCGATACGTGCCACCGCTCTGCGCGATCGCGTCGACGATGACCGTGTTGTCGCTGCCGTGGCAGCTGGCGTTCACCAGCACCGCGCGCTCGAGGCCGAGCGTCTTCTGCAGTTGCCTGAAGTGCGCCAGCGGCGCGTCCGGCGGCGTGTAGCTGCGATCCGGTGCATACGGATAGCGATCGGCGGGGCCGAAGATGTGGCAGTGCGCATCGCAGGCACCTGGCGGTGGCCGGTAGGTCGGCTGGCGCGTATCCGGATCGGGCGCCTGGCAGGCGGGTATTGCTTTCATTGGGTCCTGGTCACCGTCCAATTTGCTATTTTATCCACGCCAGATGCTGTATACAACGATCGAGGCCTCTTCATGACCGCGCCGCCCTCTCCCGCTCCCGCCCTGCGCAGCGACTTCGGCCACCTGATCGACGGCGAAGTCGTCGGCAGCCCGCTCGGCTTCGAGGTGATCAACCCCGCCACCGGGACTGCCTTCGCCCGCTGCCCGCAGGCGACGCGCGCGCAGCTCGATGCGGCAGTCGCGGCCGCGCGCCGCGCAGCGCCGCGCTGGGCCGGCCTGCCCGCGGCCGGGCGGCGCGACTACATCCTGGGCATGGCGGCGGCGCTGCGCAAGCAGGTCGAGCCGCTCGCCGAACTGCTGACGCGCGAGCAGGGCAAGCCGCTCGGTCAGTCGCGCGACGAGATCGGCCGCGCCGCGACGCAGGCCGAAGGCATGGTGCAGATCGAGATCCGCACCGACACCGTGGTCGACGACGCACAGCGGCACATCGAGCTGGGCTGGTTCCCGCTGGGCGTGGTCGGGATCATCACGCCCTGGAACGCACCGATCAACCTCGCCGCCGGACCGCTGACCGCGGCGCTCTACACCGGCAACTGTGCAGTGCTCAAACCCTCGCCGTTCGCGCCGCTGGCCACGCTCAAGTTCGGCGAGATCCTCGCCGCGATCTTCCCGCGCGGCGTCGTCAACGTGCTGGCCGGGGACGACGCGTGCGGTGCCTGGATGAGCGCTCACCCGGGTATCGACAAGATCTCCTTCACCGGTTCGGTGGCCACCGGCAAGCGGGTCATGGCGAGCTGCGCCGGCACGCTCAAACGCGTCACCCTCGAACTGGGCGGCAACGACGCTGCGATCGTGCTCGACGACGTCGATGTGCTGACGATCGCGCCGAAACTGTTCTTCGCTGCCTTCGTCAACAGCGGCCAGGTGTGCATGGCGATCAAGCGCATCTATGTGCATGCGAAGATTCATGACGCACTGTGCGCGGCGCTGGCGGCGGAGGCGCGCAAGGCGAAGGTCGGCGACGGGCTCGACCCCACGACCCAGTTCGGCCCGATCCAGAACCGCCGCCAGTACGAGCGTGTACTCGGCATCCTCGAGGACACCCGGCGACGCGGGGCACGCTTCCTCGCGGGGGGTGAGGTACCGGCCGGGCCGGGCTACTTCCTGCCGCCGACGATCGTTGCGGACATCGCCGAGGACAGCCGGCTGGTTCAGGAGGAGCAGTTCGGGCCGATCGTCCCGGTGCTGAAATTCACCGATATCGACGATGTCGTGGCCCGCGCCAACGACACACGCTACGGCCTGGCCGCCTCGGTCTGGAGTTCGGATCCACAGCGTGCCCGGGCGATCGCCGCCCGGCTCGAAGTGGGCACGGCCTGGATCAACCAGCACCGCGCCACGGCTGCCAACGTGCCGTTCGGCGGCGCCAAGGAATCCGGAATCGGCCGCCATTATGCGGAAATGGGCCTGAAGTCGAATATGGAGGCGCGCGTCATCAGCCTGCTGCGCGGCTAGGACACGCATCCGATGAATGACTCGCCGGACGAGCCGGGTTCTGCGCTGCACGGCCGCACGATCGCCGTCGCCGAGTCGCGCGAACTCGAGGTGTTCGCGACACTGCTGGAACGTCGCGGCGCGCGTGTCTTGCGCTACCCGCTGGTCACGATCCTCGATGCGCCGGACCCGACGCCGGTACTGGCGTGGCTGCGACACTTCGCCACAGGCGGCTGCGACGACCTCGTCCTGCTGACCGGCGAAGGCCTGCGGCGCCTGCATGCGTGCCTCAGGCGGCACGAGCCGCGGCTCGAGGAGGATTTCCTCGCCGCGCTGACCACGGTCCGCAAGCTGACACGCGGGCCGAAACCGGCCCGCGCGCTGCGCGAGCTGGGCCTGCAACCCGAACTGGCGGCCGAGGCTCCGACAACGGCTGGCGTGATCGCCACGCTGGCACGACTGGAACTGGCCGGTCGACGCGTCGGCGTGCAACTCTACGGGGAGCCCAACCCCGCGCTCATCGGCTTCCTCGAGGCTGCTGGTGCCCTGCCGCTGCCGGTTTCGCCTTACGTCTATGCCGCGGCGAGCGACGCGGCGCAGGTCCGCGAACTGCTGCAGCGCATGCAGCGGGGCGAGGTCGATGCCATTGCCTTCACGTCCAAGGCACAGGTCGAGCGCTTGTTCCGGGAGGAACCCGCCGAGGCCGTGCGCGCGGCGCTCGCCAACGTGGCGGTGGCGGCGGTGGGCCCGGTGGTGGCAGCGGCGCTGGCCGCGCATGCGGTCGATGCCACGGCGACGCCGCAGCGCGCCTGGTTCATGAAGCCGCTGGCATCCGAGTTGGCCCGCGTGCTCGGGCCGGCGCCTCAGGAATAGAAGCGCTGCAGGAACACCAGGAACTGGTCGAGCTCGGCCTTGGTGAAGCGGCTCGCCATCTGCCGTTCGAGCTGCCGCACCTTGTGCATCAGGCTCTCGAATTCGCGGGCACCACCGGCGGTGAGGAAGATGCCCTGGCGGCGCCGGTCACGCGTCGAACGCCGCCGCTCGATGAGGGCGGCCCGCTCGAGCTGGTCGAGCAAGGCCACCATGCTGGCCTTGTCGACGCCTAGGTGCTTGCCGAGATCGATCTGGCAGATGCCCGGGTTGGCGTGCGCCAGCACCAGCAGGCTGAACAGTCCGGG
>Ga0138256_10003223_pt1 | contig 17391 bp, 17 predicted proteins | sample KNB2016incub_MG_FD_105486 | JGI IMG/M metagenome (GOLD analysis project Ga0138256, IMG submission 105486) | Active sludge microbial communities from wastewater in Klosterneuburg, Austria - KNB2014incub_MG | ecosystem: Engineered > WWTP > Activated sludge > Unclassified | place: Austria... | reverse complement strand
CTGCCTTAATTTGAGTTTTGATCAACTTCGGAGGGAAGTAAAGTGACCAAGGTACAAGTCTATTTTTGTATTTTAAGCACACGTCTTCGGCGTGTGCTTTTTTATATGTCAAAATTGAAGGAGACGACTAATGGTGAAGAAAATAATGTTTCAAGGTACTGGTTCTTCCGTTGGAAAAAGTTTGATTGTAGCAGCTGTTTGTAGAATTTTGAATAATCACGGTTATAAAGTAGCCCCGTTTAAATCACAAAATATGTCATTGAATTCATTTGTCACTAAAGAAGGCAAGGAAATGGGCCGTGCACAAGTGGTTCAGGCAGAGGCCGCGAGAATATTGCCAATGGTAGAAATGAACCCGATTTTACTCAAACCAACGAGCGACATAGGCAGCCAAATTATCTTAAATGGCGAAGTATTTCTAAATATGGAAGCAATGACTTATTTTTCTGCGAAAGACTACTTGATACCTCATATTGAAAAAGCGTTTAAAACGTTAGAAGATCAATTTGAAGTAATTGTCATTGAAGGGGCTGGTTCGCCGGCAGAAATCAATTTAAGAAGTCGTGATATCGTCAATATGGGGCTCGCAGAAATCATCGATACCGATGTCCTCTTGATTGGCGATGTTGACAAAGGTGGGGTATTCGCATCACTTTATGGCACGTTTTTGTTATTAAGTGATGACGAACAAAAACGCATTAAAGGGTTTGTTATTAATAAATTTAGAGGTGATGTAGACCTCCTTATGCCAGGCGTCAAAATGATGGAAAATTTGATTCAAAGACCTTGTTTGGGCGTAATTCCCTTCATTGAAGATTTGAAAATTGACGATGAAGACAGTGTGACGCAACGTTTTGATCTTAAAACGAACAAACCGATAAAAATTGGGGTAATCAAGTTACCATATATGTCGAATTTCACAGATTTTACGGTTTTCGATCTTGAGCCGGATGTAAGTCTTGAGTATATTAGTTGTTCAGATGCACTAAACACATGTGATTTGATTGTTATCCCAGGTAGTAAAAACACGATACATGATATGCGTTATTTAATTGAAACAGGCCTGAACCAAGCGATTTATAAAGCGCATAGAAATCAGATGCCCATTATCGGTATTTGTGGTGGGTATCAAATCTTGGGTCAAACAATAGAGGATATCTTTGGCGTTGAATCAATAGATAGCCGCATTAATGGGCTTGGATTACTGGACGTTAAAACAAAGATGGCTCAGGTAAAAACAACGCGACAAGCAACAGGTAAGGTGGTTAATCCTTTTTATAGTCTACCAATCACCGATGACAGTTTAACAGGCTATGAAATTCATATGGGTGAAACCATTTTCATGAATGAAACGATCAAGCCATTTATGACAACGGACTTAGGCATGCCTGATGGCGCGGTCAGTGATTCGGGTACAGTCCTTGGGACTTATTTCCATGGAATTTTCGATAATAATGCATTTAGACAAGGGATTCTTGATCGTTTGAGACGTGAAAAAGGTATCTTAAAAAGCCACGAACCAGTGGATTTTGAAGCTTTAAAAGATATGGAATACGAACGGTTGGCGGCACATGTTGAAGCAAATCTCGATATAAATGCGATTCTCAATATACTCGATCAATCGCGTTAAACAATGTCATCATTGCTAGGGGATAGAATGCTAATAAAAATTGGAATAGCAATTTTACTTGATTTATTAATAGGTGATCCTCCTGATTGGCCGCATCCAATTAGGTTTTTCGGATGGGTTATAGCATACCTTGAGAAAATGGTTAGAAAGCATGTTAAAAATTTATATTTAGGCGGATTTGTACTTCTTGTTGGGTCCATAACCAGTGCTTTGTTACCCGTTTTAATCATGAAAGCTATAGCCCCTCCATTTCTTTACAATATTTTAGAAATTTATTTGTTATACACTTTTTTAGCATCCAGATGTCTTTTGGATGAAGCACTTAAAGTCAAAATTGAACTTGAGTGTGGCCAATTAGAATCTGCACGGGTAAAGCTTTCTTACCTCGTTGGTCGCGATACGCAGTCTCTGTCTCAAAGTGATGTTACACGTGGTGTTATTGAAACGGTGGCTGAAAATACAATTGACGGCGTTTTAGCCCCTTTGTTTTTCATGATTGTTGGCATGCCATTTGGCGTTTCTCTAGAATTCGCCCTTATCTATAAAGTCGTTAACACCTTAGATTCAATGGTGGGTTATATCCATTCGCCATATAAAGAGATTGGTTTTGCCTCAGCAAAAATGGATGATTTTTTGAATTTTATTCCTGCAAGACTGGGTGCAATGGCGATGCTGCTCACGGGGCATCTGTTTAAGTATGATATCAAAAATGGTTTAAAAGTATTTGCTAGGGATAGAGACCATCATAAAAGTCCGAATTCGGGTCACCCTGAATCAGCGATAGCAGGTTTGCTTAGAATACAGCTTGGTGGCTCAAATTTCTATTTTGGCAATCTGGTTATAAAACCTACAATTGGTGATTCCATTGTACCTATAGAACCACAGCATATAACAGAGACAATTAAAGTGATGATTGGTTCAGAACTAATGGTTTACTCGATTTTATGTTTGATCACATTCCTTTTTTAAGGCAATCAAAATATCTTAATAAAATAGAAAGAGGCATCATGAATTTTCACGGCGGGCAATTCAAAAGAGACAATTTAATGGACTTTAGCATTAATATTCCTAATCTACCTCTTGAAGCGGGTTATAAGCATCTGTTGATTCAGTCTATAGATAAGTTGATTGAGTATCCTGAAATAGACGGTAGACAAGCAAGAGAGGCTCTCTCGGATGCTCTCAATTGGCCAGCGCATCAAATTGTATTAGGGAATGGCGCAACCGATTTAATTTACTTAATCTCACGTGCTATGGTGTTCAAACGTGCGATGATTCTACAACCGACTTTTACAGAATACGATCAAGCTCTAAAACAGAGTGGCACAAGGGTTTTTAATCATCTGTTGGAGGGTACATTGGGGTTTCAATTAAACACTGAAAAACTCGCTGTCGCAATCAACGACAATCAATGTGAGGCGCTTTTCATTTGCAACCCCAATAACCCTACTGGGCAGTTCTTTACAGCTAATGAAATTGAATCAATATTGAAGCGTGTAACGTCAACTTCGTTTTTAATGGTCATCGATGAATCTTTTATCGCATTCAAAGATCGACATGCGCATCATGAAGCTATAAAACAACTTATGTCGCGGTTTAATATTTTGGTCATACGATCAATGACCAAGACATTTTGCGTACCTGGTCTTAGAATTGGTTATTTATTTGGCAGTGAAAAAAGTATCAAACGCATCAATAAATTTAGAGACCCATGGGCACTAAATCGATTTGCACTCGAGAGCATCCCTTACTTTTTAAATGAGAAGCTTTACCTTGAACAATTGCGTTACTGGTGTGACGTGGAATCAAGATTTTTGAAGACCGCTCTCGAAAATTTTGAAAGAATTGAAGTCTTTGATGGTCAAGCAAACTTTATTTTGATCAAACTAGACCATCTAAATCCCATAAAATGGCATGATGAGCTCATTCAAAAAGGTTTTTATTTAAGAACTTGCATGGATTTTATTGGTTTAGAACCTTGTTATTTTAGAATCGCAGTTAAAGATCGATTATCAAATAAAGCATTAATTGATGCTATGAAGGAGACCTTAATATGAAACTTAAAATTAGAAAAAAAAGCAAATTTCAAATCCAATCAAAATATTCAAGTTACACAAAGAAAATCATTTCAACACTATTGGTGATGGTGTTAATCGTATCTGCAATTCCTATGACGTTTGGCGCATCCATCGAATTCAATGGTACGTTAAAAAAATCGACGACTGAAACGCAATATGAAAGAATGATGATTGCTTCAGTTTCTTTAAAAGATTATGGATTGAATGCATCTATTTCAGGTAATACAATCAAATTGACAGATGGTAATGTCACCTTTATATTTACAAATAATTCAAATGTAGTCAAAGTCAACTCAGCAACGATGACACTTGATTCAAAGCCGTATATCAAAAATAAAATCGCATATGTCCCAATGAAATTCATCTTCGAAACATTAAATTATTCAGTAGGGTACAATAACCAATCAAAACAAATTACCGCTAAATACAATGGCAATTTTGTTTTTCCAATTACGATTAAAGATGGGTCAAAAATCTACAAATTCACGAAACCAGCTAAACGTATTGTCTCATTAGCACCTTCAATTACTGAAATACTGTTTGCAATTGGTGCAGGTGATATGGTTGTAGGTCGTACAAAATATTGTACGTATCCAGCACAAGCGACTGCTGTCAAGTCAGTTGGAACGCTTTATGAGCCAGATCTTGAATCCATTATTAATCTTAACGCAGATGTCGTAATTGCGGCAACACACATGAATGAGGATGTGATGAATGCACTTACAAAAGCTAAAATTGCGACTTTAACGCAAGAGTCACCAGCTAAAATAGCTCAAATATATACCTTGATCGAACAACTGGGCAGGTTGACTAATAAAACGTATGAATCCCGTGCTTTGATTGCTTCAATGAAAAGCAAAGAAGACCGTGTTAACAATATTACGAAAATGATTCCAACCTCTCAGCGTAAAGAAGTCTATTATGTTGTCGGGACAGGAAAAAGTGAATATACTGCGGGCAAACAAACGTTTATACATGAAATTATAATTGGTGCTGGACTCATCAACATCGGTTCAGATGTAGACAAATGGTCATATAGTCTTGAAAAACTCATCGAACATAATCCGGCGTTTCTTTTAGGCGCGGATTACAGTTTTTCAACGATGAGAGACAGCAAAAACTACTCAAGTTTAACCGCCTTGAAAACAGGTAAAGCGATTGAAGTCGATACAGATGTCTTCTCTATTCCGGGTCCGCGTATCATGGATTACAGTATGAAGACACTTATTGTAAAATTGTATCCTGAACACGCTTACAAACTTAGATTTTAGGCGCTCTCATGGGATATGGTATCAAAAGAAAAGCAAACTTTATAAAAATAGCGCTGCTTATCCTTATACTACTTGGTTTTGCAATATTTTCAGTGACACAGGGAACGGTTAAAATCCCTGTGTCAAATGTCCTAAGCATTATTTTATCAAGTGAAGCAGAGGCCTCAATCAAACCAGCACATATTTTCATTGTTGAGAATGTCAGACTACCCAGAATATTGTTATCTGCATGCGTTGGTGGCATGCTTGCCGTAATAGGAACTGTTTTTCAAGCACTTTTCAAGAACCCAATGGCGGATCCTTATGTAATGGGCGTATCCTCTGGCGCTGCATTTGGTGCAACGCTTGGTATCGTCTTTGGTGTTGGTGTATCTCTTGCGAGTTTGAGTTTGGTTTCAATGATGGCCTTTGTAGGGGCTATGGTCACTTTAATAGTCGTGTACACACTGGCATCCGCGGGTGGTAAAATAGCCACGACAAGTATTTTGTTAGCAGGCATCGTTGTAAATGCGATTTTGTCTTCTTTAATTTCATTTATTATGATTATGTATCACAATGAAATCGATCGAATCGTGACATGGACCATGGGCAGTTTTAATGCGGCATCGTGGGAACACTTAAAGTTGATTGTTATACCAATGGTCATTGGTATTGCTTACATGATCAGTTTATCTAGAGAACTTAATGTTTTGAATTTGAGTGAAGAAGATGCCAAAAATATGGGTGTTGATGTAGAGCGTGTTAAGAAAATTGCCTTAGTGGTAGCCTCCTTGCTTGCTGCTTTTTCAGTTTCAGTCAGTGGTATTATAGGATTTGTCGGCCTCATCGTCCCACATTTTTTTAGGATGATTTTTGGTTCGGACCACAGGCTATTACTTCCGGTTTCATTTATAGGAGGTGCGCTTTTTATGTTGATTTGTGATACGCTGGCGCGTAGCATTTTGCCCAATATGGAAATTCCTGTAGGCATTATAACGTCGATTATTGGTGGCCCATTCTTTTTGATATTACTTCATAAACATAAGAAAAAAATGGAAAATTAACGAATGGGGCGATCCATTAAGAATGATGTAAAATGTGAAAGTAAGGAGATGAGTACATTGATACAAGTGAATAAACTTAACTTCAGTTATGGCAAAGAAGAGGTTTTAAAACAAATTGATTTTGCAGTGAACAAAAGCAGTTTTGTTAGTGTTATAGGGCCAAATGGATCCGGAAAAACGACATTGCTTAAAAATCTATGCAAATTGCTCAATCCTGAAACAGGTCATATCAAAATAGATCAACAAAATCTGACGCATTATAAAGCAAAACCGCTTGCAAGAACCATTGCCGTCGTCCATCAAGGGGCTAACAGCACCTTTGATTTTAACGTTGGTGAAGTCGTTTTGATGGGCCGATACCCTTACCTTAATCGATTCCAAAGTGAATCAAAAGTTGATCTTGAAATTGCCGAAACGGCAATGGCTCAAACCTCGACACTTCACTTGAGGGATAAGAATTTACATGGTATTAGTGGGGGGGAACGTCAACGTGTTATGATCGCCCGCGCATTGACCCAACAACCTGATCTACTATTGCTTGATGAGCCAATATCTCATCTCGATATCAAACATCAACTTGAAATACTTAAATTATGTAAATCACTTAATGAATCACATGGGTTAACGATTTTCACAACGCTCCATGATATCAATTTAGCAAGTCGTTTTTCTGACTTAATCATCATGATGAAAGAAGGGCAAATTGTCAAAATAGGCGCGCCGAAAGACGTGATTACAATTGAGACGATTAAACATGTCTATGATATCGATGTGAATATTGTTTTGAAACCTTATCCAATGATTGAGGCAATATAAATAAGGGAAAAGAGGTTAATTGGCTATGATTCATTTGATAATTGGTGGTGCAAGAAGTGGTAAATCGACATATGCTGAAAAATGTGCCATAGAAGTTTCGAAACAACGTTCGACACAAGTGCTTTACCTTGCAACCGCTATCGTGACGGATGTGGATATGGCAGTACGCATTGAAAAACACCGTTCAAGCAGGCCGCAAATATGGGCGACCATTGAACGGTACAAAGGGTTTGATGCAATGATTCACGATGTACGATTTATAGAGGCAGGGGTTATGTTGTTAGATTGTTTGACAATAATGATGACGAATTTGATGTTTGACGCACCCATCGATTACGAAACGACGACGCCTGAAGCGCTTGATTGTATTGAAGAAAACATATGGAGCGAGATTACAACACTTATTGAAGTTTCAAGATTATATGATAAAACATTGATTATCGTTTCAAATGAAGTCGGTATGGGCCTTGTGCCGCCTTATAAACTTGGTAATTATTTTAGAGATATTTCGGGTCGAATGAACCAACGCATCGCAAAAATTGCAGATGAAGTGACCTTTGTCGCAGTTGGACTCCCTTTAAAACTGAAAGGGGGGCATTAACTTGTCTGGATTCATGCTAATGTTAGCATTCTTCACGCGGCTACCATTTGGAAAAAAAGTTGTTTATACAGAAAAAAAATTTATTGAAGGCCTATGGACATTTCCTTTTACTGGAAGTGTCATTGGGGCTTTTTTGACGTTACCGTACTTAATCATCGGAATCGATTCGGCTTTTCGTGGGGTAATCGTTATTTTGACTTATCTCTTTTTGACAGGGGGCATTCATTTGGATGGTCTAGCAGACAGCTGCGATGGTTTGTTTAGTAACCGTTCTAAAACACGCGTACTTGAAATTATGAAAGATTCACACATTGGAACATTTGGCGTCATTGCATTAATTCTGTATTTTTTATGCTTTTATGTAGGGGCTATAAAAGTGGCATGGCTATGGCTATTGATGATGCCATTTGTTGGAAAATCGTTGGGTTATATTTCGGCTGGTTTTAGCCGTTATGCACGTGATGATATCGGGATGGGCTACCTTTTTATCAATCAAATCACTAGAAAACATAGTTTGATTTATTTTACACTTCTTATCATTATTATCATGTCTACATTAGGCATTTATGGTCTTTTCGCTTTATGTGGCGCAATTCTGGCGATGCTTTATCTAATGAACTTGACGAAAAAAGTAATTGGCGGTCAAACCGGAGATACGGTTGGTATGACCATTGAAATCAGCCAAATCGCTTTTTTACTTGGTGGTGTGCTGTTCAGTTAGTCATATAGGAGGATTCAAATGGGTTTGATGATAGCAGGGGTCTCAAGTGGATCAGGAAAAACAACGCTAACGATTGGTTTGATGCGTGCTTTAAAAAATAGAGGGGTTAAAGTCGCTGCTTTTAAGGCTGGGCCGGATTATATTGATCCTATGTTTCACCGACTGGCTGTTCAAGAGGCTTCTTACAATTTGCCATCATGGATGGTTACTGATGATACACTAAAGTACTTGTATGAGAAACGATCACGAGGGCAAGAATTTAGTATTATTGAAGGTGTAATGGGTTATTTTGATGGACACAGTTTTGAGACTATTGAAGGCAGTTCAGCACACCTAGCAGAAGTTCTTGGAATAGGTGTGGTAATTGTTATGGATGCAAGTCATATGGCGCTTACAGCTGCGGCATTGATTGAGGGACTCATGCATTTTCATACACCCAATCAGATTAAAGGGGTCATATTCAATAAAGTCAGTTCAATAAGTCACTTTGAAAGCCTTAAAAATGCAATTGAACAACATCTTAATATTAAATGCTATGGTTATTTGAAACCGTCAATTGGTATTCAAATTGAAAGCAGACACCTTGGCCTCATTCAAGCACAAGAAAATATTAACATAGAAGATAAAATAGAAAAGATAGCGGCGCTTGTGACTGAAACAGTGGATTTGGATAGCCTCCTTTATGATTTTAAGAATGCAGTTGACCAAACTAACTTTGTTGCCTATGATAGTATCGGATGTCAAGCTTCACTATCAAAAATCAGAGCAGAGGTTGAAAAGCAAGGGGGTCTCAGACTTGGTATTGCAAAAGACAATGCATTTTCTTTCTATTATGATGAAAATATTGAGACGCTTCGTGAATGTGGCGTAACGCTAATTCCCTTTTCACCCATCTATGACCATCAACTGCCTGATGCAGTTGACGCCATTTACTTGGGTGGCGGTTATCCTGAAGTTTTTGCCAAAGTGCTCAGTGATAATCAAACGATGCGAGAATCAATCAAAACACATGCAAGGGCTGGGATGCCTATTTATGCAGAATGTGGTGGTCTAATGTACCTTATGAAAACACTTAAAAATATGAGTGGTGAGGTCTACGAGATGGTTGGCATTTTTGATGGCCATTCGAAAATGACAAATCGTCTTCAACATTTTGGGCATGTGGATGCACATTTGCAATTGCCAATAAAGAACAATAGCGACGGGGTGCGTTATCGTGGTCATGAATTTCACCAGTCAGTCGTTGAAACAAACGCAGTTGATTGCATCATTGAAGTCATTGGAAAAAAGGATACTTGGCAGTGTGGCTATCACGCCCAAAACGTACTTGGCACGTATGTTCACAATCACTTCTATAGTAATCTGGATTTTTTAGAATGGTTGATTCATTTTTTAAGTCAAACAAAAGCCATTTAATGGGAGGATAGCCATTTTATTTCTAATTGAGAATTGTTTTTATTAAATTGCATGAAAGTATTGTGTTTCATTAGTTTTTCATTTATCATACTTAATTAGGGTGACTAAACAAATCGAATTGAAAAATCGTAAAAGGTGCCATTGAAGAACCGATATTAAAATTAAAATCATTAATAACAAAAACCAAATTTTAGATAAAACATTGATTTTTAATAAGAAATTAAATTTTTATTTCTATTTTTAAGGTTTTTGGTATAATATTAAAGAGGAATTATAGAAATTATAGAAAGAGGGATAATATGGCAGAAAAGAAACAAATATTAATTCTTGGCGGTGGATACGCAGGTGTTGCTGCTGGTAAAAAATTGCACAAACTTTTCAAAAATGATGATTCTGTTGAGATCACATTAATTGACAGAAAATCTTACCACACTTTGATGACTGAACTTCATGAAGTTGCTGGTCATCGTACAAATCCAGATGCGATTCAAATTGACCTCAGAACAATTTTTGCGGAAAGAAAAGTTAAAGTTGTAACAGATTCGATTAATCATGTCGATTTTGAAAAAAAACAACTTGTATCTGACAAAAAAACGTACAAATTCGATTATCTTGTTTTAGCATGTGGCTCTGATTCAAACTCATTCGGCATCGAAGGCATTGATCAACACGCCTTTACACTTTGGTCTTATGAAGATGCTGTAAAACTACGTGCACATATTGAAAATATGTTCCAACTGGCTGCCATTGAAGAAGATGCAGAAGTTAGAAAACAACTTTTAACATTTGCAGTTGTTGGTGGTGGATTTACAGGCGTTGAGATGGTTGGCGAACTTGGCGAAGCTAAAGATCACTTATCGGTTAAATACGGCGTAGATAAAAAAGAAGTTACAATTTACAACATTGAAGCGACACCAAGAATCCTTAACACATTAAAAGATGAAAAACAAATTACTAAAGTTGAAAACAGATATAAAAAAATTGGCGTTGAACTTCTTAAAAATGCAGCGCTTGTTAAAGCGACAGAAGATGGTTTTGAACTTAAAGACGGTCGCGTCATCAAGACAAAAACACTCGTTTGGGGTGCTGGCATTAAAGTTAGCAATTTCATCGGAAAACTTGGCCTCGATGCAGGTAGAGCAGGAAGAGTTATCGTTAATAAATATATGCAATCACTAAAATACGAAAATGTATTTTTAGCAGGCGATAATGTTCACTATGAAGATAAAGATGGTTTCTTACCACAAATCGTTGAAGCAGCTGAGCAATCAGGCCATACAGCAGCGGTTAATATCGCAGCGATGATCAACAAAACGGAAATGCACGAACACAAACAAAACTATCATGGTTTCATGGTATCAATCGGTGCAAAATATGCCGTATCTGACAATAATGGCTTAAAATTTAATGGCTTCTTAGCGGTTATGGTTAAGCATATGGTTAACTTCTACTACTTATTCTTAGTAAGTGGTGTGGCACAACTTTCTGAATATATCATGAATGAATTCTTCCATATTAAAAACAGACGTTCTGTCTTTGGCGGTCACTTTTCTAAAGCGTCCCCTAACTTCTGGCTTGTACCACTTAGAATGTTCCTTGGTGTTATGTGGTTAATCGAAGGTTACAAGAAAATTGATGAAGGTTGGTTGTCTCAGCCTAAAATGTATGCATCTGATGCCGTTACACAAGCATCTGAATGGGTACAAGAAGGTGCCGTTGCAATTAAGCCGCTTATTGAAAACATCCCGGGTGTTGTTCAATGGATGATTGATAAAATTGTTGCACCAAATGCAGTTATGTTCCAAACGGGTATGGTTTTTATGGAAATCATCTTCGGTTTATGCTTAATTGGTGGCTTGTTCACATTTATCTCTTCAATCATGACAACGGTTATGACAGTGGGTATCACATTAACAGGTATGTCTGATGCTTCTATTCTTTGGTTCTTCTTTGGCGGTATTGCAATGATTGGTGGCTCAGGAAGTACTTTCGGTATGGATTATTATGTATTGCCATTCCTTAAAAAATGGTGGAAAGGCACAAAGTTCGCTAAAAAATCCTATTTATTCTTCCACTAAAACGCGACTCAAAAATGAAAAATCGTATCTGTGAATGCAGATACGATTTTTAAATGATTATGGAAAAGCAGGTTATGATGAAAAAAAATGATATGATTCTCATTGGAATCGTACTAATCTTAAGCCTCATTGCACTTGGAACTATAAAATGGTTTCAAAGTCAAAATGACGCCGCACAGCAGGTTCTTATCAAACACGATGGTGTCGTTATCCAGGCTTATCCATTTACTGAAAAGACAAACGAAACATTTCTTTATGAAGAAAATGGTGAAATGAATCGAATTGTGATTAAAGAGGGTATCGTATCAATGTCTGAAGCCAATTGTCGAGATCAGATATGCGTAAAAACACAAGCCATTTCACAAAACGGTGGGATTATCGTATGCCTACCACATAAAGTTACTGTTGAGATCTTTTCAGCGGATACAGTAGAGGATGGCCTTGATAGTATTGCTGATTAAAAGCGTTTCAAAAGCCTTTCAAGGCGTTTCAAAGGAGTCCTTATGAGTGAAAATCCTAAAAGAAAAAATGCAAACTCAAAGACTAGGATGCTCGTTTTTATATCTGTTCTAGTTGCACAAGGGATGATTTTGTCTTTTATTGAAAGCATGTTGCCGATTCCGTTTATTGCACCTGGTGCAAAATTGGGGCTAGCAAATATTATTACATTGTCTGCAATTTATTTGTTGACTTTCAAACAAGCAACCGCGGTTGTACTGTTACGGGTTATACTTACCGCAACGACATTTGGATCGTTATCTAGTTTCTTGTATAGTTTTTCAGGAGGTGTTTTAAGCCTATTGGTTATGGCGGCCATCTTAAAAGTATTTAAAGGTGAAATCAGTTTGATTGGTGTCAGTATTGCTGGATCGGTCGCACACAATTTAGGTCAACTATTTGTTGCTGCAATTATCATTCACAATGTCCTGATCTTAACGTATCTGCCGATTTTACTCATTGTTGCAATTCCAACGGGTATTTTTGTCGGAATTGTGGCCAAAATCTTAATTAAATATCTAGAGCGTGTAAATATTAATCGGTAGCGCTAAGATGTATTGGAGAGAATTTATGGCACTTACTGTAAATAACAAACAACCGAGTCTTGAAATACAGCAAGCGCTAGAGACTGAATTGGATAAAGTTAAAAGTGTAATCAAAACATATTCCAAGACTAAATTTAGCGGCATAAAGGAAGTTATCGATGATGTTATCGATTTGAATGGTAAAATGCTACGTCCACAAATGACCGTGCTTGCTGCACAGTTCGGCAGCTACAATTCAGATAAAGTAGTCAAATTGGCTGCTGCAATTGAAATGCTTCACATGGCAACGCTGATTCATGATGATATCATTGATGATTCAAAATTAAGACGCAACAAAGAGAGCACTCAAAGTAAATATGGCAAAGATATGGCTGTCTATGCGGGCGATTATTTGCTCTCTAAATCTATGTCCATGTTAAATGGCAAAGATTATGATGCGGACCATATGTCCAAACTTGCGAAAACGATTGAACGCATTTGTGAGAGTGAATTGCTACAATATAATAGCAAATTTCAGTATATGACCGTTAGAAACTACTTGAGAATTGTGAGTGGTAAAACAGCCGCACTATTTGCGACGAGTATGTATGTAGGTGCGTCCGAAAGCGATTGTAAGGAAGCTTTTTCCAAAAATTTAGGTCATATTGGATTCGACTTAGGCATTGCTTTTCAAATCATTGATGATATTTTGGATTTTTCTGATAATCAAAATATTGTTGGAAAATCAGTCAGAAATGATCTTAAAAAAGGGTATTATACGTTACCCGTCATTTATTCAATTCAAGGCGAGGCAGAATCCGTTTTAGATTGTGATGAAGAGGCTTTGATGGCGCTAATTATTAAAAATAAAGGGATAGAAAAATCTAGAATCCTTGCTAAAAAATTTACTAAACGCGCCTACAAGCGCATTGACAAACTTCCTGATAGCATTTATAAAGTGGCTATTGAAAATATGGCTAAAACGCTTCTGGATCGATCATATTAATAAAAGAAATTCAATAAAAGCGTACTTTAAAAGGCTAGGTAAGCATTTAAAGTACGCTTTTTTGTTGGTTTGGGTGGTTATATGGATGTATGAATTGGAAATGCAATGTTTTCAATAAATAGCTGAACGATTGCTTCTAATCCAACACGGTCTGCTTCTGTGAAGCGACCTTCTTCAGGGCTATCGATATCAAGAACCCCAATAAGTTGCCCCTCTTTAACGAGGGGGATAACGATTTCACTATTTGATAGTAGGTCACATGCTATATGTCCAGGGTACTGGTGTACGTCCGGTACAACTATAGTCATTTTAGACGCGGCACTGTCACCACAAACGCCTTTGCCAATCATGATTCGCGTTACTGCTGGTCTGCCCCAAAAAGGGCCTAAAACCAGTTCTTGCCCGTTATAGAGGTAGAAACCTGCCCAGTTGAGCTGTGGCATTAAAAAACCAAGTGTAGAGGCTGCGTTTGCAGCGTTTGCTATCCAATCCGTTTCGAGGTTGAGTAGTTTAACAAGTTCCTTTTTTATATAGGGGTATAAAACCTCAGGAGCATTGCTAGGTGATGGATACATACAAGCCATAAAAACCTCCAATATTTTTAAAAATAGTATAACGTAATTGAAGCGATTGAACAATGTAAAACCAATTAAAAAAATATAATATCTCACATCTCAAAAAGATATTTCGAACGGCGAAATATATGGTATAATTACTTCTGGTGATATTATGAAAGCGACAATGAAAGTTTATGCTGATTTTTTTAAAAACATCTCAAATAATTTAAAAACGTATTTAGGGATTATATTTTTTGTCACAATTGTAAGTTCGGCTTACAATGTCTTGTTTAGTATTTATTTGAAAAATCTAGGCTTTAACGAAGCTTTTGTAGGTCAAATATTATCAATAAATACGTTAGGGATTGCTCTGGGTGCAATACCTGTAGCAATATTAGCCGACCGATTAAACAAAAAAACAACTGTGATCATGGGCCTTGTTTTGATGATTATTAGCAATCTAATCGTACTGAATGTACAAGTGCCAATAGTGATGCAGATTTTTGCGTTTATTTTTGGTCTTGGAAATGCAACCATTATGGTTTTACAAGCGCCGATTATTTTTGAAAATACGCCAAAAGAGCATAGGGTGACGGCATTTAGTATGTCTTTTGTTTTGATGAATATTGCATTTGTGATAGGCAGTTTGGTTCTTGGCCATTTGTCTCAATTACTTACAACTGTGACAGACGCAACAATGGCAAATCGAATCGTCTTAAATGGGGCCAATTTTTTAATTGTCATTGGCATCATCCTAGCGGTTAATTTTAAAGGCAAACACATGTTAAATTGTCAAAAGGATGAAACGATTCTAAGCGCATTTCAAAATAGTTTTAATGGCTATCGAAAATTAACATCGGGTAGTACGCTCTTATATTTAGTTCAAGTGTCATTGATTGGTTTTGGTGCGGGAATGGTCGTTCCGTTTTTTAGCATCTATCTGAAATTCAGTTTAGATGTCAATGATGGGATTGTTGGAACGATTATGTCAATTAGTCAAGTCGGAACCGTTATTGGTGGGCTGATCGTACCGCCACTTGCAAAAAGACTTGGTTCGGTAAAAACAGTCATGATTTGTCAACTATTATCGATTCCATTTTTACTTTCGATTTCATTTCCTCAAGGAATCATCATTGTTACCATATCGTTCTTTTTCAGATCTTCATTAATGAATATGGCAAGCCCGATTATTGGAAATTTGGCAATGGAGATTGTTGACGATGCCTCGCGGACTTATATGAGTAGTATGATTTCAATGGTTAGCAATTTGTTCAGGGCCCTAGGCATATATGTCGGTGGCATCATAATGTTCAAATTCACATACAACACACCGTATTATTTTACGATACTCTGTTATCTCATGGGAACCTTTATTTTATATAAAGTATTTAAAGATGTTGAAAAACGAAAACACGCTCATAATGGTATAATCGTCGAATAAGAAGGACAACCCTAGATAAAAAAGACCCCCTGATCTAATTAGACAGGGGGTTCATTAATATTTTATATAATAAGGGCTAGAGAATTTCAAGAACTTCTATGCGTACAATGCCATTTGGAGAAATCGCTTCAACTTTATCGCCTATTTTCTTGCCCATTAAAACACTACCAATAGGGGATTCATTAGATATCATGTTGTTTAGTGGATCAGACTCGATTTTTGTCACAATCGTTAGTATTTCTATTTCATTAGAATCCAAATACTTAGCTTTGATTTTCGAACTTATTGTGATGGTATTTTTGTCACTTGGCTCGGGTACTAACTCGTAGCTCTCTAAAATCTCTTTAAGTTTTAAAATATCTGTTTCATTATGTGATTGTGCTTCTCTAGCGGCATGGTATTCAGCATTCTCTGATAAATCTCCGAAACCTCTCGCACGTTTAATTTCCTCAGAAATCTGGTGTCTTTTTTCTATGAGTTCATCAAATTCTAGTTGCAATTTGGTGAGTGCTGCTTCAGTCATTAAAGTTTTCTTCATTACGACAACTCCTTCTGTGTTATGAATATGTAACATATACTATAGTAACAAATTAATGGTTGTTTGTAAATAAGAATAAAGCCAATTGTTTAATAATTGGTGCATCCCATAAATCGGATCATGTTTGGTGCTTTAATTTTTGTGAGAGCCTGTTATAATGGTTATTGAGACTACATTTATGAGGTGAATGATGCAAGTCATACTAGATGAATTAATTGAGCAATTTAAGACGCATACGATTAATGGAAAAGTTGCCAATTATATTCCTGAGTTATGCAAAACAGACCCTTCACTACTTGGTATTTCCATCTTGGATAATGAAGGGAAAATGTCCCATTCTGGAGACTATGAAAAGTTATTTACGATGCAGAGTATTTCTAAACCGATTGTCTTGTTACTAGCACTCATTGATAACGGCGAGGCATACGTATTTTCAAAAGTAGGAAAGGAACCTACAGGGGATCCGTTTAATTCGATTGTTAGACTTGAAACATACAATGAACACAAGCCTTTAAATCCCATGATAAATGCAGGCGCAATCTCAGTATCGGGGCTTGTATTCGGTCAATCAGCTGACGAAAAAGTTGCGCGCATTGTTGCTTTCATTCAAAAGATTACACATAATCCAACAATTGCTATTAACAACGATGTTTATCTGTCCGAATTAAAAACGGGCCATAGAAATCGATCCATGGCTTATTTTTTAAAAGATTTTGGGAACATTGAAGGCGACGTTAATGAAACCTTAGAAGTTTATTTCAAGCAGTGCTCGATTGAGGTGACCACAAAGGATTTGGCTTATATTGGGTCAATTTTAGCAAATAATGGCAAAGACATATTTACGGGGGAACAAGTCTTCTCAGAACGTTATGGTCATATTGTGAAATCTTATATGGCGACATGTGGCATGTACGATGGTTCTGGTGAATTTGCCATCAATGTGGGTATTCCAGCAAAGAGTGGTGTTGGTGGTGGTATCATGTGCAGCGTGCTTAATCGCATGGGTATAGGCGTGTTTGGCCCATCACTTGATTTAAAAGGAAACAGCTATGCAGGTCTAATGATTTTGGAAAGTCTTTCAAAAAAATTAGGTTTAAGTATTTACTGATAAATTACGTGTGTTTTGATTTTGACTAAATGTTCAGCATGGTTTATAATTTAATAGAATTAAAT
>Ga0138256_10003222_pt1 | contig 17391 bp, 14 predicted proteins | sample KNB2016incub_MG_FD_105486 | JGI IMG/M metagenome (GOLD analysis project Ga0138256, IMG submission 105486) | Active sludge microbial communities from wastewater in Klosterneuburg, Austria - KNB2014incub_MG | ecosystem: Engineered > WWTP > Activated sludge > Unclassified | place: Austria... | reverse complement strand
GCCGAGATCAAGCCCCCTCCTGAGCAGCGATCGCTCGCTGCGGGTGCACAAGGAGGGGCACGGGGAGGTTTCCGCTTCGCGGGGTTCCCGGCGTGACTGAGGTGTTACCTCCCCCAAACCCCTCCTTGCCCGGCGCGTGGAGTGGTCCACGCGCAGGAGGGGGGTTCATGCGATCAAGCCCCCTCCTGAGCAGCGATCGCTCGCTGCTCCGCACAAGGAGGGGCACGGGGAGGTTTCCGCTTCGTGGGGTTCCCGGCGTGACTGAGGTGTTACCTCCCCCAAACCCCTCCTTGCCCGGCGCGTGGAGTGGTCCACGCGCAGGAGGGGGTGTCATGCGATCAAGCCCCCTCCTGAGCAGCGATCGCTCGCTGCGGGTGCACAAGGAGGGGTACGGGGTGGTTTCCTCTTCGTGGGGTTCCCGGCGTGACTGAGGTGTTACCTCCCCCAAACCCCTCCTTGCCCGGCGCGTGGAGCGATCCACGCGCAGGAGGGGAGTTCATTCGGTGACAGAAGGATCACGCAGCGCTGCACGGATCATGTCCAGCACGGCTTCCGGATCGCGGAGGAGTTCATGGTTCTCGATCCGGAGCACACGTATGCCCAAGTGACGCAGTTGTTCGTCCCGCATACCGTCATTCGCCGCACCGAGGACCTCTGCATGCCCCGCGCCATCGAGTTCGATCGCCAGGCGTTCGGCCGGACAGTAGAAGTCGAGCACGATGGAAGCACCGATGCTGTGCTGTCTTCGGAACTTGAAGCCGTCGAGTCGCTTTGTCCTCAGCAGGGACCACAACGCATCTTCTGCCGCTGTCGATCCCGATCGGAGGCCACGCCGAAGGGCAAGAAGCTCACGTTGGTTATGGATCCGGGTCATGGCCGATCATGAAGATAGGGCCTGAGGTGATACCTCCCCCGGCTTTGTCCGCCATAGCGAAGCGACAGCGGGCCCTCCTTGCCCGGCGCGTGGAGCGTTCCACGCGCAGGAGGGGAGTTCACGCGATGCGGCATGTTCACATGGTCACGCGTTCACAATGTGCCCATGCGCCCGTCCCGCAGGGCGGGACAAGTCGCGCATGCGAACACGCCCACACGCTCTGCCGTTCCTTTGCACCCCATGCGCCGCACCATCCTGCTCCTGCTGGTCACGCTCGTGCTCGTGCCCGTCGTGTCCTACTTCGCCGACGCCCCGCTCACCGCGCTGCAGCGGGAGACGCTGGGGGTGCTGCTCCGCATCTACGTCGCCGGCGCGCTGCTCACCTTCGGGGTGGCGGAGCTTACGCGCAACTGCAGCCAGGTGGACAAGCTGTGGAGCCTGATGCCGCCGGTGTACGCCTGGGTGATGGCCGACGCCGCCGGCCATACGCCGCGCGCGCTGCTGATGGCGGCGCTGGTGACCGCCTGGGGCCTGCGCCTCACCTACAACTTCGGCCGGCGTGGCGGCTACAGCTGGCGCTTCTGGTCGGGCGAGGAGGACTACCGCTGGGAGGTGCTGCGCCGCAACCCCATCCTGGCCCGGCCCTGGGTGTGGCGCCTGTTCAACCTGGGCTTCATCTCCTTCTACCAGCTGGGGCTGGTGCTGCTCTTCACGCTGCCCATGCTGCTGGTGGTGGACGCCTCCGGCGCGCTGGGCGTGGCGGACGGCGTGCTGGCCGCGGCCATGTTGGCCTTCCTGGTGATCGAGACCGTGGCCGACCAGCAGCAATGGGACTTCCAGCGCGAGAAGCACCGCCGCCTGCAGGCCGGCGAGCCGCTCACCGGCCGCTATGCGGAAGGCTTCGTGCACGACGGGCTGTGGGCCATCGTGCGCCACCCCAACTACATGGCCGAGCAGGCGCAATGGCTGGTGTTCTACGGCTTCAGCGTGGCGGCCACCGGGCGCTGGGTGAACTGGAGCCTGTGCGGCGCGCTGCTGCTGGTGCTGCTGTTCCAGGGCAGTGCCGACTTCAGCGAGGGCATCAGCGCCGGCAAGTACCCCGGCTACCGCAGGTACCTGGCCCGCGTGCCCCGCTACCTGCCCTGGCCCAGGCCCCGCGTGTGAAGCCGCGCCGATCGCCGTACACTCGCGGATGATGCGCCACACGATCCTCGCCCTCCTCACCGCGTCCGCCGCGCCCCTGGCCGCGCAGGACGTCACCGCCTTCCTGGACTACCGCGACCGGCTGGTGGTCTTCGACAAGGGCAGCTTCAGCGTGGTGGAAGGGGTGCGCCCGGCCGCCTTCCAGGTGGGCGGCAACTACGTGGCCTACCTCAACGCCATCGGCGACCTGAAGCGCCACGCCAACGGCCGCACCACCACGCTCGACCGGAGCACCGGCGCGCAGATCAGCGTCACCGACCACCTGCTGGGCGTGAAGCTGGCCACGGCGCTGAAGCTGCACGACGGCAAGGAGCTGCGCACGGTGTGCATCAACACGGGCCTCTACGTGGTGGAGGACAGCCTGGCGGCGTGGGTGGACGAGGCGCAGCGCACCATCCACATCTGGTACAACGGGCGCGACGAGGTGCTGGCGGACGGGCTGGCCATCGGCGCGGTGCAGGACTGGAAGAGCGGGGACAACCTGCTGGCCTGGGTGAGCACCATCGAGCGGCGCTTCCGCATCTTCCACCGGGGCGTGGTGTACGATGCGGCCGATGTGTACGATGCGGGCATCGACTTCCAGGCGGGCGCCGACCTGGTGCTCTACCTCGATCCGCAGGGCAACGGCCTGAAGGCCTTCCACAAGGGCACCTTCTACGACCTGGAGCCCATCGCCCCGCAGCGCTACGCGGTGGGCAAGGGCATCGGCGCCTGGCTGGACCGCACGGGTGCGCTGAAGGTGCTGGAGGACGGGCAGATCTACACGGCCACCGATTTCGCGCCCACCGAGTTCCACGTGCGCGACAGCCTGGTGGTGTTCCGCGACCAGGACATGCTGAAGGTGTTCCAGGCGGGGCGGGTGCACGAGGTGGAGCGCTACTGGCCCGAGCGGTGGGACGCCAGCTGGGGCATGCTGGCCTACACGGCGGTGGACGGCACGGTGCGCGTGTGGCGCAAGGGCCGGGGCGAGGTGGCGCTGCGCGAGCGCACGGCCACGGGCTTCAGCCTGCAGCGCGGCATCCTCACGGTGACCATGCCGCTGAACGCCGTGCGCATCTGGTGGAAGGGGCGGGTGTACACGCAGTGACGATGCGGCATCGGCCACCCACGGGCGGGTTCGACGCGCTGGTGATCGGCGCGGGCATCAGCGGCCTCACGGCGGCGGCCATCCTGGCGCGGGCGGGGCTGAAGGTGTGCGTGCTGGAGATGGACGCCCGCCCCGGGGGCTACCTCGCCGGCTTCCGCCGCAAGGACTTCCGCTTCGACAGCGCCATCCACTGGCTGAACCAGTGCGGGCCGCGCGGCTACGTCACCCGCGTGTTCGACCTCATCGGGCGCGACCACCCCGTGGCGCGGCCGCAGCGGCGCATCCGCCGGTGGAAGAGCCCGTCGGTGGACCTGCTGCTCACCGACCGGCCGGACGACCTGAAGGCCGAGCTCATCCGCCGGTTCCCGCATGAGCGTGCCGGCATCGAGCGCTTCTTCCGCGACGCCTGGAAGCTGGGCCGCTCCTTCGACCGCAGCAGCGGCCTCATCCGCGCGCAGGAGACCATGGGCCCCGTGGAGCGCGTGGGCTACATGCTCCGTCGCCTGCGCTTCGCCCTGCCCTTCATCAAGCACCTGGGCTACCAGGGCGATGCCGGCGTGAAGAAGGGCCTGGACCGCTACTTCAAAGACCCCGGCCTGCACAAGCTGTTCAGCAGTGAACAGGAGCTGCTGGCCTGCCTGGTGCCCATCGGCTGGGCCTACTTCGGCGACTACCAGAGCCCGCCCAAGGGCGGCAGCCAGGTCTTCCCCGAATGGCTGTCCCACGTGGTGACGCGCCTGGGCGGCGAGCTCCACTACCGCTGCCGCGTCACCCGCATCCTGCTGGAGGGCGGCCGCTGCGTGGGCGTGGAGGGCGAACAGCGCGGCACCCCCTTCACCGTGCGCGCCCCGCAGGTGATCGCGGCCTGCGATGTGGAGACGCTCTACGAACGCATGCTGCCGCCCGAGGCGGTGCCGGAGAAGCTGAAGGCCAGGCTGCGCGAGGCGGTGCTCTACAGCAGTTCGGTCACCGTGTCGCTGGGCCTGGACGTGCCCGCCGAGGCGCTGGGCTTCCACGAGGAGCTCATCTACCTGCACCGCGACGATGTGCCGCGCGACGCGCACGGCGGCACGGACCCCGCGCAGAGCGGCATCAGCATCCTGGCGCCCAGCCTGCGCGACAAGAGCATGGCGCCGCCGGGCATGGGCACGCTCACGCTTTACATCCCCGCGCTCTTCACCGACCACGGCACCTGGGCCACCGAGCGCGACGCCACGGGCGCCATCGTGCGGGGTGAGGCCTATGAACGGCTGAAGCAGCAGGTGGCCGACGCGCTGATCGACCGCGTGGAGCGGGCGCTGGCGCCGGGGCTGCGCAGCCACATCGTGTACTGCGACGTGGCCACGCCCATCACCCATTGGCGCTACACCGGCAACCGCAACGGCAGCATGATGGGCGCCAAGCCCGGCAAGGAGAACTTCAAGGCCGGCATCGCGCACTACCGCACCCCGGTGCCGGGCCTGCTGCTGGGCGGCCACTGGGCCGACCTCGGCGGCGGGGTGCCCATCGCCGTGAAGTCGGGCGTGAACACCGCCCTGATCGTGCTGAAGGACCGCCGCCATGCCGCCTTCGCCACCTGGCGCGACTACCTGGACAAGGGCCTCGACGTGGAGCGCGTGCGCACCGGGCCGGGGCTGGTGCCCTATGCCGAGGACTGGGTGCAGGCGCCCACCCCGGCGGAGAAGCGGGCCCTGCGCGGTGAGGCCGGTGCGGAAGAGGAGGGGTGATCAGCCCAGGACGTCCTTGCGCGATACGTCCACCACGAAGCGGCCCCGGAGGAACTTGCGGCCCAGCAGCACCTGGTGCTTCATGTCGCTGCGGTCGAACAGGGTGAACTGCGTGCGCACCGTGTGGCCGTTGAGGCGCACGCGGGTGCTGATGAGGTAGCGGCGCGTGGTCTGTCCGGTGCTGCTCTTCACCGTCACCCGCTTGAAGCGTTTGAAGAGCTTGGTGCGGCGGCGGCCGCCCATCTGGAAGGTGACGGCGAGCATGGGCACGCCGTCCACCTCACGCTTGCGGATGCGCTGGTAGTGCAGGGCGCTGCGGTAGGCGCCGGTGTCGATCTTGGCCTGCACACGGGCGATGCCCAGGCCGGGCAGGGCGATGTGCTCCAGCCGACCGATGAGCACCGGGGGGCGCGTGGGCATGGCGCGAAGGTGGGGGGGCGCGGCGGTCGTGTCGGGGAGGGGCGGCGACCAAGTTCCCATGCGCCGCTGTTGATGGGTGTGGCACGACCCTTGCCGGACGCCGCCGCGCCGGCCGGTGCCGTCATGCACCTGACGGATGGCAGCTTGCCGCACCGGAAAGAACCCGATCTTTACACCCAACGCCCCAAACCGCCCGCGCCGGGCCCACGGCGCACCCCCATGAAGAACCTGTACACCCTGAGCCTCGCCGCCGCCCTGATGCTGGGCGCGGCCACCGCCCACGCCCAGACCCCCGCCCGCAACGCCTCCGGCGCCCCCGTGCCCATGGAGAGCTACGGCAAGGCCATCACCCCCGACGGTGCCATCGGCGCGCACGACCTGCTCGACCGCATGAAGAGCAGCGAGAGCGTGACCGCCAAGGTGGCCGTGGAGGTGCTCACCAGCTGCGCCAAGAAGGGCTGCTGGATGGACGTGGCCCTGCCCAACGGCGAGGTGATGAAGGTGCGCTTCGTGGACTACGGCTTCTTCGTGCCCACCGAGGGCCTCACCGGCAAGCGCGCCATCATGCAGGGCGTGGCCACCAAGGAGGTGATCGACGTGGCCACTTTGCGCCACTACGCCGAGGACGCCGGCAAGGGCAAGGAGGAGATCGAGAAGATCACCGAACCCAAGATCGCCTACACCTTCCTGGCGGACGGTGTGCTCATCGGTGACTGAACCGCGCTTGGACCTGAACGTGCGGCCCGGGGCGATGCTCCGGGCCGTGCTGTTGGCGGCCGTGCTGTGGGTGTCGCCCGGGGCCGCGCAGGCGCAGCGGGTGCACACGCTGGACCCCGGTCGCGAGGCGGTCTTCGTGGGCGCCGGCCTGGTGCTGAACGGCACGGCCCTGCTGCTGCCCACGGACACCGCCGGTCTGTGGGCCCGCCACAGCACGCGCGACCGCGCCACGCTGCCCGGCTTCGACCGCATGGCGGCCTACCGCTGGTCGCCCCCGGCGCACCGGGCCAGCAATGCGCTCTTCGTGTCGGCCCTGGTGTTGAGCGCGGTGGGCCCGGCGCTGGCGTACGCCGACGACCGGCCCGGTGTGCCGATGGCGCTCGTGGGCGAGAGCTTCCTGCTGTCCGCCGGCCTCACCAGCGTGGTGAAGGCCGTCACCCACCGGCCGCGGCCGCTGGTCCTCAACCCGGACGCCCCGATGCATGAGCGGCGCGAGCGCGACGCCTACCGTTCGTTCTGGAGCGGCCACGCGGCCAACACGGCGGCGCTGACGGTGAGCGCGGCCATGCTGGTGCAGCGCGCCGACGTGGACCCCGCGGTGCGCACGGCCACCTGGGCGGGCGCCGTGGCGGTGCCGGTGCTCATGGGCTGGCTGCGGGTGCGGGCCGGGAAGCATTTCCCCACCGATGTGTTGGCAGGTTGCCTGGCCGGGGCCGTGGTGGGTTGGGCGGTCCCCTACTTTCACCGCCCCGAGAACCTGCCCTGACCATGTCCGACGCCCCCCGCTTCGCGCTCGCCATCCACGGCGGCGCGGGCACCATCGCCCGTTCCGAGATGACCCCCGCCCGCGAGAAGGCCTACCGCGACGGGCTGGAACAGGCCCTGCGCATGGGCGGTGCGGTGCTGCGCGAGGGCGGCACGGCCCTCGATGCGGTGGAGGCCGCCGTGCGCAGCCTGGAGGACTGCCCGCACTTCAACGCCGGGCGCGGCGCCGTCTTCAATGCCGACGGCCAGCACGAGATGGACGCCTCGGTGATGCGCGGCGACACCCTGCAGGCCGGCGCCGTGGCCTCCGTGCAGAACGTGCGCAACCCCATCACCCTGGCCCGCCGCGTGATGGAGAAGAGCCCCCACGTGCTGATCAGCGGCCTGGGCGCCTTCGAGTTCGCCCACAGGGAGAAGATCCTGCTGGAGGACGACCAGTACTTCTTCGACCAGTTCCGCTACGACCAGTGGCAGCGCACCAAGGGCACCGACGCCTACCAGCTGGACCACAGCGACGGCGAGCACAAGTACGGCACCGTGGGCGCCGTGGCGCTCGACGTGCACGGCCATCTGGCCGCGGCCACCAGCACCGGCGGCATGACGAACAAGCGCTGGATGCGCATCGGCGACAGCCCGCTGATCGGCGCGGGCACCTACGCCAATGACGCCACCTGCGCGGTGAGCTGCACGGGCCATGGCGAGAGCTTCATCCGCGCCGTGGCGGCCCACGACGTGCATGCGCTGATGGCCTACAAGGGCCTGTCGCTCGCCGAGGCGGTGCGCGTGGTGGTGCACGAGAAGCTGCCCCCGCTGGACGGCGATGGTGGGCTGATCGCGGTGGACCGTGAGGGCCACGTGGTGCTCGACTTCAACTGCAGCGGCATGTACCGCGGCCACCTGGCGGCGGACGGCACGCCGGTGACGGCGATCTTCAAGGACTAGGTCCGTTCATCCACAGGGGGGACCGGTCGCCCGAGCCGGGCGGCCCGGTCGTGGGCGCCGTGCCATCTTTGCCGCACATCCAGAACCGACCATGAAACGCCTTCCCCTCCTCATCGGCCTCGGCGCCATCGTGCTCATCGCCCTGTGGGCCATGGGCTTCTACAACGGCACGGTGGGCCTCAACGAGGACGTCACCAAGCAGTGGAGCAACGTGGAGAACGCCTACCAGCTGCGCGCCGACAAGACCAAGAACCTGGTGGAGATCGTGAAGGGCGCCGCCGACTTCGAGAAGGAGACCCTCACCCAGGTGGTGGAGGCCCGCGCCAAGGCCACCAGCACCACCGTCGATCCCAGCAACCTGAGCCAGGAGCAGATCAACCAGTTCCAGCAGAGCCAGGACCAGTTCAGCAGTGCCCTCTCGCGGCTGATGGTGGTGGTGGAGCGCTACCCCGAGCTGAAGGCCGTGAAGGGCTTCCAGGATTTCCAGGCCCAGTACGAGGGCATGGAGAACCGCATCGGCGTGGAGCGCCGCAAGTACAACGACGTGGCGCGCAACTACAACACGCGCATCAAGCGCTTCCCCGGCAACCTGATGGCCGGGCTGTTCGGCTTCGACGCCAAGGGCTACTTCGAGGCCCAGGAAGGCACCGAGAACGCGCCCGACATCTCCTTCAAGTGAGCCGCACCGCACCGGTCGCCGACGACGAACTGCTGGCCGAGCGCTTCCTCACCCCCGGGGAGCGCGACCGGGTGCGGGCCGCCATCGCCGAGGCCGAGCGCGCCACCAGCGGCGAGCTGCGCGTGCACCTGGAGGACCGCTGCGAGGAGGACGTGCTGGACCATGCCGCCTTCATCTTCGATGAGCTGGGCATGCACCGCACGGCCGCGCGCAACGGGGTGCTCATCTACGTGAGCGTGGGCGACCACCGGCTGGCGGTGATCGGCGACGCCGGCATCAACGCCGTGGTGCCGCCCAACTTCTGGACCGACGTGCTGGGCGTGCTGCGCCTGCACTTCGCCGCGGGCCGCCAGGCGGAGGGCCTGTGCGAGGCGGCCCGGATGGTGGGCGAGAAGCTGCGCGCCCATTTCCCCCGCCGCACCGACGACCGCAACGAACTGTCCGACGACATCAGCATCGGATGAGGCTTCGCGCGCTGCTCTTCGCCCCGGCCCTCTGCGCGGCGCTGCTGCCCCTCGGCGCGCAGGACGACCCCTGCCTGCCCAAGGCCCCCGCCCGCGCCGAGCAGGACCGGCTCGTGTTCCAGCTCGCGCCCCTGCTCAACGAGAGCGAGCAGGAGCGCCTGGACCGCAAGCTCACGCGCTTCGCCCAGGAGACCAGCAACCGCATCCTCGTGCTGGTGGTGGACACGCTCTGCGGCTACCCGGAAAGCGACTACGCCTTCGCCATCGGCGAGTCGTGGGGCGTCGGCGCCAAGGGCTTCGACAACGGCGTGGTGCTGCTGATCAAGCCCACCGGCCCGCCCGGGCAGCGCAAGGTCTTCATCGCCACCGGCTACGGGCTGGAAGGCGCCATCCCCGACCTCACCTGCAAGCGCATCGTGGACAACGAGCTGATCCCGCGCTTCAAGCAGGGCGAGTACTACGCGGGGCTGGACAAGGCCACCGATGTGCTCATGGGCCTGGCCAAGGGCGAGTTCGACCACACGAGCTACGACAGCCCCAAGGTGCCCTGGCCCGTGTTCGTGGTGCTGGGCCTCGTGATCCTTGTGATCGTCATGGGGTTGCGCAGCGGCGTGAAGCGCTATGCGCGCACCAACGACGTGGACTTCTGGACAGCGCTGTGGCTGATGAACCAGGCCGGCAGCCGGCACAGCGGTCGCTGGGGTGGCTTCACCGGCGGCGGCGGCTGGCGGGGCGGGGGAGGAGGTTTCGGTGGCTTCGGTGGCGGCAGCTTCGGCGGCGGTGGTGCGGGCGGCAGCTGGTGAGCCATGAGCTATTCCAAGTGGATCGCGGGCGGACTGGGCTGGGCCTTCGGAGGTCCCATCGGCGGGCTCGTGGGCTTCGCGGTGGGCGCGCTGGTGGACGGCATGCGGGGTGGCGACGCCCCCCCTGCGCCCGATCACGAGCGGCCCCGCGTGCACCAGCAGCGCGAGCGCACCGGCGCCACCACGCAGGGCGACCTGGCCCTCAGCCTGGTGGTGCTCACCGCCGCCCTCATGAAGGTGGACGGCCGCGTCACCCGCGCCGAGCTCGACCTGGCACGGGCCTTCTTCCGCAAGCACTTTGGCGAGCCCCAGGCCCAGCAGCTGCTGCTGGTGCTGCGCGAGGTGCTCAAGCAGCACATCGACCTGCACGGCGTGTGCGACCAGGTGCGGCGCCACATGCCGCACGCCGCGCGCCTGCAGCTGATCCACTACCTGGTGGGCCTGGCCCATGCCGACGGGGCCGTGAGCCGCGCCGAGGTGGACCTCATCCGCCGCATCGCCCACCTGCTGAACGTGAGCGACAAGGACCTGGAGAGCATCAGCGCCATGTTCGGCCGCAGCGACCTGGGCCACGCCTACCGCATCCTGGAGGTGGATCCCGCGGCCAGCGACGATGACGTGAAGAAGGCGTACCGCCGCATGGCCATGAAGCACCACCCGGACAAGGTGGGCACCATGGGCGAGGAGGTGCAGCGCGCCGCGGCGGAGAAGTTCAAGAAGGTGCAGGAGGCTTGGGAGCGCATCCGCAGCGCGCGGGGCCTCGCCTGATGGGGTGGACCGCTCCGCGCGATCCGGCTATCTTCGGCATCGATCTTGCCTCGAAGGCACGCACCACCACCGCATGAAGCACCTGATCACCGCCGCCCTCTTCGCCGCCGGAACCCTTGGCGCCAGCGCCCAGAAACACGTGTACGAGGACCTGCTCGTGCTTTACGTGGATGAGAACTACGAGAAGTGCCTCGGCAAGGCCGAAGGCTACACCCTGAACGACAACACCAAGAAGGACCCCTTGCCCTACCTGTACATGAGCATGTGCCTGTACGAGATGAGCAAGATCGAGAAGTACCAGGCCGACTACCCCAAGGCCGCGCGCGATGCGGTGAAGTGGGCCGAGAAGTACCGCAAGAAGGACAAGAACAAGGAGTTCTTCGGCAACTACGAGGACTACTGGGCCGAGCTGAACAAGCTGAGCATGGAGCAGGGCGAGAACTTCTACGAGGAGGGCAGCTACAGCAAGGCCAAGTCGCTGTTCGATGGCATGGTGGGCTACTACCCGGAGAACCCCGGCGCGTGGATCATGCTCGCCCTGTGCCAGTACAAGAGCAACCTGGCCAAGGAGGGCGACCTCAGCATGAAGGAGTACGCCAAGGCGGCGTTGAACGCGGACACCGGTTCGCTGCCGGAGGACCAGAAGAAGCTGCTGAAGAACGCGCTGATCCGCTACTCGGAGTTCCTCAACACGAAGGGCATGCGCGACAGCGCCCGCACCACCATCGGCCTCGGGAAGGAGCACTTCATGGAGGACCCCGATTTCAAGCTCCAGTACGACGAGCTCAACTGAGGGGTGGAACGCTCTTCCTGAACGTGGCACGGCCGAAGTGATCGGGGCTCCAAGGGGACTTGATCGGTGCACGGATCATGTTCCTGCCGTCATCGCGAAGGCGGTCTTCCGCCTGAAGCGATCTCTTCGGCTCGCCATAGCTTCAGCGAAGGCGGCCCCTCGCTGTGGTGGATCCCGTCCGGCTATGGGAGATCGCCACGCATCCCTTCAGGCTGCTCGCGAAGACGGTACGGAAGTGTAGGGTGCATGTACCCATCATCTCCAACCCGTCATCGCGAGCCGGGCTCTGCCGGCGAAGCGATCATTTCTCAAGCGTCATCGCGAAGGCGGTCTTCCGCCTGAAGCGATCTCTTCGGCTCGCCATAGCTTCAGCGAAGGCGGCCCCTCGCTGTGGTGGATCCCGTCCGGCCAGGGGAGATCGCCACGCATCCCTTCAGGCTGCTCGCGAAGATGGTGCGGGAGGGGACTTGATCGGAGCATGGAACATGTACCGGCCGTCATCGCGACGCTCCGCGTGGAGCGGAAGCGATCTCCCTTAGCCGACCGTGGTCCATGGCAGAACGATCCGTCCTCAGCTATCGGGTCTGCTGGTTCAGGGTTACCCCTCTATTCAACGACCAGCCTGCTCCCGTCGATCCACCGTGATCCCGCCATCAGGTGCATATGGTACAGACCTGAGGACAGGTGTTCCGGCAGGCGGAGGGTGGTGCTCAGACCTGAGAAGGTCACCTGATGCACCACAGCGCCCGTGCTCGACGTGAACACAAGCTTGAACGGGCCGGTCGCCGCCCGATCGGGCGCGGACCGCACATCCACCATCAGTTCGGTCGATGCGTTCGAACGGAGCAGGGGGTTCGGCCGGACCGATAGGAATGTGGAACGTTCGACCTCCTGCTCGAGCAGCCCGGTCAGCGACTGGCAACCGGGCACCACGCATCCAAAGCTGTCCACTTTCAACAGCCAGCCATCCACACTGATGCCGAGGCTGTCATAGGCCGTGCCCGAGAGCAGGAAACCTCCGTCCAAGGTCCGTTCAAGTCCATGGATCAAATGCTGGTGGTTCCCGGTCTGGTAGTGCCGGTTCCAGACCACGTGGCCATCGTGGTCCACACGCACCAGGATACCGCGGTTGATGTTGTTCACCTCCCGGTACCCCCCGATCACCACATCGCCGTTGCTCATCTCGACCGGTCTGGTGTAGTACGCGCCCGCGTCCATCCACATCGGGTCGAAGGACACCAAATGCTGTATGCCGTTCGGCGCGGTCCGGTAGTACACCGGTCGGGAGGGCGTCAACGGGAACTGTTGCTCGCTGCCGGCGAACCCGATGGATCCGTCAGCAAGGGCGCTCACATGGGCGGGCGAATCGTAGGACGGACTGCCATAGGTCCGCTGCCACAGCAACTGGCCGAGGCTGTTCGTCCGGATGACCAGCATGTCGTTGAAACTCCCCAGTATATAACGATATCCGCCGAGCAGGAACCCTCCATCGGGCATCGTATCCACACTGTAGAGTTTTTGGGTCTGCAACTGCGCGTTCCAGAACCGCTTGGTCCACAGGGTGTCACCGTTGGCATCCACGCGCACGAGCTTGGATCCGTTCAGCGGGCCATCCTCGTACCCGATCAGTGCTGCGCCGCCTTGGTCGGTCAAGGTCATGCCCATGAAACCGTCGGAATGCGGCGAACCGTACCACCGCGACCAGAGGCTGTCCCCATCTGCGGAAAGGCAGTACAGAACACCGTTCTCCTGGGTGGACCCGTTCGGAACACCACGCAGCGCCAGGAGCCACGAACCGTCCTCACGACGCATCAGGCAGCGGGAGAGACCACCGGTGAACCTCCCGGTTGTGTCGGTGATCGTCGTGGACCAGAGCCAGGAGCCGTCGGGGCCCACGCCAATGGTCTTGATGTTCCCAGCGGATCCGGAGTTGTACAGGATCGCTGTGCGATATGAACTGTCCGGAGCTTGGGCGGCACCGCCCATGTCATCGGATCCGCCGACTCCATCATAGAGCCTCACCCAGCGCTGCACCTGTGCGCTGAGAAGGACAGGGAGCATAAGCGCGGATAGCACGAATTGGAACCGCATGGTCGGTCGTGGGTCACCCGAAGGTAGTTCGCCGGGCTTGTTGATGTGAACGCCCCTCCTGAGCGCGGATCGCTCCACACCTGCCCAACCCGTCATCGCGAGCCGGGCTCTGCCGGCGAAGCGATCATTTCCCAAGCGTCATCGCGAAGGCGGTCTTCCGCCTGAAGCGATCTCCCAGGGTCGTGCTGTAGTTCGTCCACCTCGGGGAGACTGCCACGCATCCCTTCGGGCTGCTCGCGATGAACTCCCCTCCTGCGCGTGGAACGCTCCACGCGCCGGGCAAGGAGGGCCCGCCGTCGCTTCGCTATGGCGGACAAAGTCGGGGGAGGTAGCGGCTCAGGCATGCCGGTATTCCCAAGAAGAGGAAACCACCCCGTACCCCTCCTTGTGCACCCGCAGCGAGCGATCGCTGCTCAGGAGGGGACTTGATCACGTGCCCCCCAACGCAACGAAGCCCCCCGAGGGAGGCTTCGCGCAAGAGGTCCGATCCGGCTTAGCGGCTGAGGGGCAGTTTGTAGGTGCGGCCCTGGTCGGCGGTGAGGAGGCGGACGAGGATGACCCCGCCGGCCACATGGTCCACCGGGATCCGCTCGCGGGTGCTGCTCATCGCCATGCGACGCTCGGCCACCACACGGCCCGCGGCATCGAGCACGGTGATCACCACCTCATCGGCGCGCTGCTGCTGCAGGTCCACCACCACATGCTGGTCGTCCAGCCACACGCGGGCCAGGTCGTCGGCCACCGGGGCGATGCCGGTGCTCACGTCCACCACCACCTCCTGGATGCTGACGGCGGTGCAGCCATCGAGCGTCACCGTGAGGGTCACGGTGTACGTGCCCGGCACGGCGTAGGTGTGGATGGGCTCATTGTCCGTGCTGCCGGTGCCGTCGCCGAAGTCCCAGTTCACCTGCGCACCCCAGGTGCTCAGGTTGAAGAACTCCACGGGCTCACCGGTGAAGGTGCTGGTGGTGCTGGGCAGGAAGGCGGCGTTGGGTCCGGTGCCGGTGGCCACGGTGGCCTGCAGCGGAGCGGTGGTGCAGCCGTTGGCATCGGTCACCGTCACCGTGTAGGTGCCGGCGGCCACGTTGGCGAGGTCCTCGCTGGTGGCGCCGTTATCCCAGGCGAAGCTGTGCGGCTCGGTGCCGCCCATCACCATCAGGTCCACGGCACCGTCGGACACCGCAGCGCAGGAGGTGCCGGTGGCGGTGAGCGCGGCGTCCAGCAGGGCGGGCTCATCGATGCGGAAGGCGTGGGTGAGGTCGCCGCAGCCGGCCTGGCTGCTCACCGTCACCAGGTAGTCGCCGGCGGGCAGCTGGGCGATCTGGCCGGCGCCGTTCAGTTGCGACTGCGTCAGCAGCACGGTGCCGCCGTCGGTGGCCCAGGTGTAATCCCACGGACCCGTGCCGGCGCCGAGCGCGCTGGCGCTGCCGTTGGCCGCACCGTGGCAGGTGACATCGGTGGCGGTGTGCTGCACCGGGGCGCTGGTGTGCACCACGAAGCGGGCGGGCAGCACCGGGTCGTTGGCATCGGCGGTGAAGGTGTAGGTGGCGCCTTCGGTGAGGGCCGTGCTCTGGCCGGTCTGCAGGTCCTCCAGCACCAGGCAGGTCTGGCCCATGATGCCCAGCGCGTCGTACACGCGCAGGGTGTAGCTGCCGGTGACGCCCACGTCGATGGGCACCTCGATGCTGGTGGCGCCGGTGAGCGGGCCCCAGGCGTTGAGGGTCATGTCCTCACCGTCGCTCGTGCGCGTCATCACCTGCGGCGCCTCGGGGTGGCTGAAGGTGAACTTGATGAGGTCGTGCGCATCGCCGCTGGCGGGGCCACCGGTGCCGAAGTGCACCACGGTCTCATCGAAGAAGGCGTTCATCGCGTTGCTCAGCTCCAGGCGGAACATCGGGGGGGCGCCCTGCTGGCTGCCGCCGAAGAGGCCGCCGCCGTTCAGGTCGAGCACCTTGTCGGTCTCCTCCACGGTGACGGCGGGGGTCGCGGCGTTGGCCTTCACCCAGAAGCCTTGGAAGCTTTGGATGTTGCCGTTGAGCGAGCCGCCGGGGATGCTGAGGCCGAGGCCTTCATCCCAGGTGGCGTTGTTGCCGCTCACCGGGTCGAACACATAGTAGTAGTTGTCCACGTTGGTGAGGGCCAGCAGGCTGAAGTCGATGGGGCTGGGCAGCGGGTTGCCCACCAGGTTCCAGCCGTCCACCGTGGCGTTGCCCGTGTTGGTGTAGGTCACCGGCAGGTTCAGCGGGGTCAGCGCGTTGCGCACGCCGCTGCGCAGGTCGATGGTGAAGGGGCTCGTGGTCTGCAGGCCGGTGCCGCTCCAGGCCGCGAAGCCCTGGCCCATGGCCATCACCATGTTGTCGCCGGTGGCCCCGGTGAGGCCGTCGATGAGGGTGGCGCCGGCGTCCGTTTCATCGTAGGTGCGGATGCTCGGCCACAGGATGTTGCTGCCGGGGGGATCATCGAACAGCGGGAACTCGCTGCCCGGGTAGCCGGCGGTGACGAAATCGTCCTCCAGGCTGCTGAGCTGGTTGTTGTTGGTGGGCGCGCTGATCAGGCGCCAGTTGGTGACCCCGCCCGGCACGTAGCGCTCCATGTCCACCTGGCCGGTGAAGCTGGGGCCGGCGCTCATGGGGCCGATGCGGCCGGTGCCGTTGGCATCGCTGTGCAGCTCCAGCACACGGGCCGGGTTACCGGTGTTGTTGGCGTTGAAGGTGCCCCCGTTGGTCATGTCCAGCGTGCGGCGGATGCGCAGCAGGCTGCTGGTGAGCGTCACGTCCGCGTTGTTGGCCGTCAGGTCGTACAGGTCGTAGGTGCCGCTGCCGCCCAGGGTCACCGCGCCGGGGTTGCGGAAGGTGACCGCGCCCGTGCCGATGGTGAAGCTGTTGTTGTTGGTGAGGGCCGTGCCGTAGTGCTCCAGGTCGGTGGTGCCCATCACCACGCTGCCGCCCGCCTCCACGTCCAGGTTGTACACGGTCCAATCAGCGCCCGTGGCGGTCACCGTGTGGCCGTTCTGCACCACCGCGGTCGCGTTCTTGTCGAAGGTGACGGCCGAGGCCGTGCCGGTGCGGGTGGTGCTCCACGTCGCGGTGGTCTGGTCGCCGTTGGCGCGCGTGTAGTAGATGGGGCGGCAGAGGTCGCCTTTGACCTCGATGAGGTCGAACGCGATCTCCTCGTTGTCGGCATCGGACCGGAACCGGATCCGTACGTCCAAGGAACTGCCCGTCGCGCCCACTGCGAACGTGAACGGAGCCATGGTCGCGCTCAATTGGGTGCCGTCACCAACCCCGTTCAGGTCCGTATCCAACGCGATCCGTTGGTTGCTGTTACCGATCGTTGCTTCCGATCGGAACGCACCGACAGTGACCCATCCACCTCCATCCACATTGCGCTCGACAAAGAGGAAGTCCGTATTGAGCCCGCCGTTATCGTAGTTGGCCGCAGCCCGTGCCCCGGCAAGGAGGCTGATCGTCACATTGGCCACACCTTGGATGTCCAAGCCGGTGAGATCGACGACGTTCGTCGCGCTCGGCGCGACCAGGTCCATGTCCTCGGCTTCCATGTAAAAGCTTCCGCTCTCGCCGGCCATGGCCAGGCCACCGGCAGCGGTCATGCCGGCGTCGTTCGATCTCAGAAAGAGATCGCCGCTGGCTGGATTGCCCTCCGGGTAGCCCAAGGTGTAGCGGGTACCGGATCCATCGGTCTCAAAGTCCTCCGTGAGCAGCGTGACCGATGTGAGCTCATTGTCCGTCAGCGTCAGGGTGAAGGTGCTGGGTGTTCCCGCGGTGGCGCTGTTGCCGCCGGTCACGTTCTGGAGTTGGAAGGTGAAGACCTCCGTGCCATCGCAGGCGCCGTTGTCCGTCAAGGTCACCGTCACGGTCTGGTTGGCGCTGCTGCCGGCGGGGAAGGTGACCGTCTGTGTGGTGTAGTTGCCGATGCGGCTGGCGGTGCCGGCCGTCAGCACCACGTCCGCCGTGGTGGCGTTGAGGGCGTCGGGGTTGGTGATGCTCACCGTCAGTGTGGTGCTCACCCCGGACTCGCTCACCGAGGCCGAGGAACCG
>Ga0138256_10003220_pt1 | contig 17400 bp, 14 predicted proteins | sample KNB2016incub_MG_FD_105486 | JGI IMG/M metagenome (GOLD analysis project Ga0138256, IMG submission 105486) | Active sludge microbial communities from wastewater in Klosterneuburg, Austria - KNB2014incub_MG | ecosystem: Engineered > WWTP > Activated sludge > Unclassified | place: Austria... | reverse complement strand
GCGTACATTCCCTTGTCGTGGCACCGGCCGCAGGCCAGGCGGCCGTGCCCGCTGGCCAGGCTCAGCCCGGGGTGGGCGCCCGCCTTCATCTGGATCGTCCGGAAGCTGCTCTCGACGTGGCAGTTGGTGCAGGCCTTGCTGAACCGGCCGCCATGGGGGTCGTGATGGCAGCTGGCGCAGCCCCCGGCGTCGAGCCCGCGCCAGCGCGGGGGTTTGCCGTGACAGTTTTCGCAAGGCACTTGCCCGTGCGCACCCTTGAGCTGGAAGCGCGCCAGCGAATGGTCGAACTTGTCGATCTTCACCTGGCCCCAGTCGCTCTCGTCGTGGCAATTCAGGCAGGCGCCGAAGCGGCCCGCGTGCGGGTCCTTGTGGCAGCTGGTGCAGGCCGTTCCCAGCCCGAGCCAGCTTCTGGACTTGTGACACGCGCCGCACTTTGCCTGGGCGTGGTCCCCGTTCAGCTTCCAGACCTGGCCGTGGTCGAAGCTCTTTGGATCGAAGCGCACCAGGGCCGCGCCCCGCCCGCGGTGGTCCGAGTGGCACTTGGCGCACGACTGCCCGCGATACGACCGCCCGTGGAGGCCCGCCCCGCTCGCGACCGCCGCGCCGATGTTCACGTGGCAGCCGGTGCAGAGCGAGTTGGCCACGCCCTTGCCCGACGTGTGGCAGCGCCCGCACTTGTCGTCCCCCTCCAAGTCGGCGTGCCCGCCGGCCAAGGGCCCCGGCGAAAGCAGCTGCGCCCGCGCGGCGGCTGGCCACAGCAACACCCCCAGCGTGGCGAGCAGCACGAAGACGAGGCGCGCGTTCATTCGACCGAGAAGATCCAGCGGTACCCCAGGTACCAGGCGACCACGATGTGGACCAAGACCAGCACCACCAAGAGCAGGGCGAAGAACCGGTGCAGCCCGCGCCACGAACGCACGAAGGCGTCCAGCGCCACGGCACGCACCTCGGCCACGGCGATGTCGGCACTCTCGCTGACCTTGGCGCCCAAGAGGCGCACCTCGGTCAGGTGTGCGAGCTCGTGCTCGGCTGCAGTCTCGAACACGATCTGCCGGCGGCGGTTGGCCTCACGGATCCAACTCGGAATGGTGAGCAGCACCGAGAGCAGAGAAGGGCGTCGCGGTTGGCTCGGCGGCACCGCGTTCAGGCGGGCGCGGATCACCTTGCCCATGCCCTGGCCGACAGAGTCGAAGTCGCTCAGGTGCTTGTCGAGCCGTGCGTGGTCGACCCGCGGCGTCAGCGTGTAGAGAAAGCGGCCGAACACGCCGGTGAGCAGCACCACGAAGAGCGCCAGCATGGTGGTGGTGGCGATGGGTGAGCGCAGCTGAAACGCCGAGTGGAAGACCACCAGCACGCCGCCGATCAGCCCGGTGGTGACGTGCAGGTTCAGCCAAGCGCGCAGCGAGCCGAGGCGCGCACGGGCCAGCCGCCGCCGAACCAGGTAGAAGAGGTTGGTCAGCATCAAGATCGTGCCGACCACGCCGTAGCCGTGGCCGATGGGCTTGCCGGGTGAGAGCAGATCGTGGTCGGCGTGATCCAGGCGCGCCTCCAGGTCGAGCGCGTAGAACGCGTACCCACGCCACATCAGATAGGCCGAAGCGCCGAGCAGCAGGATGACCAGCACGACCGCCCACAGCACGCCGCCTGCCTGCTCGCGCGGGGGATCGGTTACTGTGGTGTCAGGCCCGGACACGCGGGGAAAATACACGAGTGGGTTCGGTTTCGAATCACAAAGTTCTTGACGTGGCGCTGGTGGTTGCGCTGGGCAGCGCTGCGCTCGCAGGCGCGTGCGGCGGGCTCACCGGCGACGCCGGCGACCACGTCGAGATCCGCAATCGGCAATGCGTGATCTGTCACGAAGACGAGTATGCGAAGACCAGCAAGCCGCCGCATGCCGGGCTGTTCTCGAAGCAGTGCGCGGACTGCCACACCGAGAGCGCCTGGGTGCCGGCCAAGTTCCAGCACCCGTTCCCCTTGGCGGGGGCGCACGCGAAGGCCGGATGCGTCGCGTGTCACGGTGACCCGCCCAAGTATGACGGCCTTCCCACCGAGTGCGTGGGCTGTCACCAAGACGACTACGACAAGAGCCCGTATCCCGGGCATCAGACCTTTCCGCTGAGCTGCGACGACTGTCACAACACGCTCGCCTGGAAGCCCGCTTCGCCCGCCGCCCATCCGTTCCCGCTGACCGGGGCGCATGCGGTGATCGAGTGCAAGGCGTGCCACCAGAACGACGTGTTCAAGGGCACGCCGAAAGTCTGCGTGGGCTGTCACCAGGCCGACTACGACCAGAGCCCGTATCCGGGTCACCAGACCTTTCCGACCAGCTGCCTGGATTGCCACACCACCTTCGCCTGGAAGCCGGCCTCGCCGTTCAAGCACCCGTGGGCGCTGAACGGGGCCCACGGCAAGGCCGCCTGCACCGCGTGTCACACCGGCAATCCTCCGGTGTACAAGGGCACCAGCACCGCCTGCGTCAGCTGCCACCAGGCGGACTACGTGCAGAGCCCGTACCCGGGGCACTCGTCGTTTCCGACCACCTGCGGCGATTGCCACACGACGGCCGCGTGGAAACCCGCGGCAACGGTAACGCACCAGTGGCCGATCACCGGCGCGCACTCGGGGCTGGCCTGCGCCAAGTGTCACGTCGGCACGCCGCCGGTCTACAAGGGCACGCCGAACCAATGTGTGGGGTGCCACCTCGCGGATTTCAATGCCAGCCCTTACCCCGGGCACTCGGGGTTCTCGAAGACCTGCACCGATTGCCACACCACCACCGCGTGGAAGCCGGCGTCCGGCGCGGGCCACCCGGAGGCCAAGTTCCCCCTCAAGGCGGGGGCTCACAAGGTGTTCGCGTGTAACGAGTGCCACAACGCGAAGCTGGGCCCGAACGGCAAGGGCAACGCCGATTGCGTGGGCTGTCACACCGGCCAGCACACCCGCGCCAAGATGGACGGCAAGCACTCGGGCGAGAAGGGCTATCCTTCCGGGGCGGCGCCGCCGAACTTCTGCCTGACCTGTCATCCCCAGGGCAAACACTGAAGAATGACTTCTTGGATCGTCCTCGGCGCCGTGGTGGCGCTCGTGGCCCTGCTCTACGCCCTCTGGGATCGGGTAGAGCATCGGCGGGTTGCGGCCGCCGCAAAGAGCAGGCCGACGTGGCGTCGATGGGCGAAGTGGTGCCCGCCAGCCTGCATCCGATGATCGATCCGGGGCGCTGCATCCAGTCCGGAGCGTGCATCCGAGGCTGCGTCGAGAAGCAGGTGCTCGGGCTGGTGGGCGGGCGCGCGCACCTGATCAACCCCATGGCCTGCATCGGGCACGGGACCTGCGAAAGCACCTGTCCGGTCGGCGCCATCCAGCTGGTGTACGGCAGCAAGACCCGGGGGGTGGAGCTGCCGCGACTGGACCCCGAGTTTCAGACCAACCAGCCCGGGATCTACATCGTGGGCGAGCTCAGCGGCATGGGTCTGATCCGCAACGCCGTGAAGCAAGGGGTCGAGGCTGCGGCCAGCATCACCCGCGGCCCCCCGGGGCAGCCGCCCCGGCGCGGCGTGGGCGGGGCGTTCGACGCGCTGGTGATCGGTGCGGGCCCCGCGGGCATCGCGGCCACGCTGGGGCTGATGGCGGCCAAGCTGAACGTGCAGATGATCGAGCGTGAGGCCTTCGGCGGCACCATCACGCATTACCCCCGAGCCAAGGTGGTGATGACCGGCGCGCTCGACCTGCCCCTCTACGGGCGGGTGAAGCAGAAGACCATGAGCAAGGAAGAGCTGGTGGCCGTCTGGCAAGACATCTTGCAGACGATCCGCCCGCCGCTGATCACCGAAGAGCTGGTCGAGCGCCTCGAGCGCGACGCCCACGGCATGTGGGTCGTGCACACCACCCGCGGCTCGCACCGCGCGGCCAACGTGGTGCTGGCGCTCGGAATGCGCGGCGCGCCGGCCAAGCTCGGCGTTCCCGGTGAAGAGCGCCCGAAGGTCGCCTATCGCCTGCTCGAGCCCGAGCCCTTCCTCGGCAAGCACGTGCTGGTGGTCGGCGGCGGCAACGCTGCGGTCGAGAGCGCGCTCGCGCTCAGCGACTTCGGCAAGTGCGCGTCGGTGACCATCAGCTACCGTCGCGACAAGTTCGCGCGCTGCCGCGCCGAGAACCGTCGTCGCATCGATGCGGCCATCGCGGCACAGAAGGTCAGGTTCTTGCCGAACAGCTCGGTGAAGCAGGTGGCCGACCAGGCGGTGAGCCTTGCCACCCCTGCGGGCCCGATCGAGCTGCCGAACGATGCGCTGATCGTCCAGATCGGAGGCACGCCGCCGACCCAGATCCTGAAGAGCTTCGGCGTCGAGCTGGTGACGAAGTATGGCGAACGCTGAGGCCGGCCGCACACGGGACGGGTGCGCAGCCTTGGCCGGGCTGGGGGTCTGGTAGGCTAGCCGCTCATGGCCGGGGAACCCGACGCCGGAGCCCGCATCCTCGGGCGGTACGCGCTGTTCGCCCAGATCGCGGCGGGGGGCATGGCCGCCGTCCATCTGGGGCGCCTGCTCGGTCAGGCGGGGTTCGCCCGCACCGTGGCCATCAAGCGCCTGCACCCCTACCTGGCAGAAGACCCCGAGTTCGTCTCGATGCTGCTCGACGAGGCGCGGCTGGCCGCGCGCATCCGGCACCCGAACGTGGTCTCCACGCTCGACGTGGTGGCGCTGGATGGCGAGATGTTGGTGGTGATGGAGTATGTCCACGGCGAATCGCTGGGGAAGCTCTTGGGGCGGCTTCGCAAACAGGGCGCCGTCGTGCCGGTGGCCATCGCGTCGAGCATCATGTCCGGCGTGCTCTACGGCCTGCATGCCGCGCACGAGGCCAAAGACGAATCGGGTCACGCGCTCGACATCATCCATCGCGACGTGTCGCCGCAGAACGTCATCGTGGGTGCCGACGGCGTGGCGCGGGTGGTGGACTTCGGCGTTGCCAAGGCCGCGGGCCGCCTGCAAGAGACGCGCGAGGGCCAGCTCAAGGGCAAGATCCGCTACATGGCCCCCGAGCAGCTGAAGCGCGGGGACGTGGACCGAACCGCGGACGTGTATGCAGCCTCCGTCGTGCTGTGGGAGTGCCTGGCGGGCCGGCGCCTCTTCGACGACGAGAACGAGTGGAAGATCGCCGACGCCATCGCCCACGGAGCCAGCGCGGCACCCTCGGAGCTGGTGCCCGCTGTTCCAGCGGCGCTCGACGCCATCGTGATGAAGGGCTTGTCCCCCGATCGCAGCCATCGCTTCCAGACGGCGTTCGAAATGGCCGCTGCTCTCGAAGACGCGGTCCCTCCGGCGACCGCCCGCCAGGTGGCGGCGTGGATCGAGGCGGTGGCCGGAGACGGGCTCTTGGCTCGGGCCGCGACCCTGGCGGCGGTCGAAGAGCAGTCCCGCGAGCTGGTGGACGCCACGCCCGCGAACTCGGGCTCGTGGCCCAGGGCGAGCGCCGCCAGCCTTCCCGGCCCGACGTCGATCTCGGGCGAGGGCTCGGAGCCTTCGCGGACGGCCGCCGGGACCGCGAAGTCGTACCTGCCGGCAAGTCCGGCCGCTTCGGCCCCGCGCTGGAGCCTGCCGCTGATCACCGCGCTCGTGGCGCTCGCCGTCGTGGTGATCGGGCTCGGGGCGTTCGGGTTGACCCGGTCGTCGCGCTCGGCTCCCGCGGCGAGCAGTGCGGTCAGCGCTGCACCGACTGCACCGGCACTGCTCGCGCCGAAGGCCTCGGCGCCGCCCGAGCCCGCCACCTCGGCGTCGGCACCTGCCCTGGCCGAAAGCGGAAAATCGGCCGATGGACCAGCGCCCAAGGACAATCTTCCGAGCGGAACCGCGCAGGGATCTGGCAAAGTGGGGCGCCGGCCTCGCACCAAGGCCGGCGCGGCTTCATGCGACCCACCGTTTTCCTTCGACAGCAACGGAGTGAAGCACTTCAAGCCCGAGTGCTTGTGAGCGCACTCCTCGCCTTTGGGCTGTGGTCTGCGCCGGCGCTGGCCGACGACGCCAAGCAAGCCTGCGTCACCGCGCACTCGAGCTCGCAAGAGCTGCGCAAGGCGTCGAAGCTGAAAGAGGCGAGCGAGCAGCTGGTCGCCTGCGCCCGCCCCGAATGCCCCGGGGCCGTTCGCGCCGATTGCGCCAAGTGGCTGGGCGAGGTCCAGGCCGAGGTGCCCTCGCTGGTGGTGGTGGCCACCGACGCCAACGGGAGCGACGTCGCCGACGTGCGGGTGCTGGTGGACGGTGGCGTGGTGGCCAGCGAGCTCAACGGCCAGCCGATCGCGGTCAACCCCGGCAAGCACACCTTGCGCTTCGAGCGCGAGGGCGCAAACCCGGTGGAGCGTCAGGTCTTGATCCGGGTGGGCGAACGCAACCGAAGGGTGGAGGTCCAGTTCTCGCCCCGGCTGGCGGGCGGCGGTCCGGATCCCAGGCCCGAAGCCGACGACACGGCGAGCGCACCGGCCTCGGGCGGGGTCCCGGCGGCCACCTTCATTCTCGGCGGCGTCGGTGTGCTGGGCCTGGCCGGCTTCACCTATTTCGCGCTCGACGGTCGAAAGAAAGAGGACGATCTGGCGGCGTGCAAGCCGAACTGCCCCAGCGACGACGTGAGCTCGGTGCGAACCAGCTACCTCTTGGGCGACGTGTCCCTGGGCGTGGGTGTGGTGGCGCTGGCCGGTGCCGCGTATTTCTTGTTCAGCGCGCCGCAGAAGCCAGCCACCGGCAGGCCCGTGCCTCTCACCTTCGACCTGCACGCTTCGGGTCGGGGCGCGGGCGGAACCCTGCGCGGTCGCTTCTGACGATCAGCGCGGGCGCGATCACTTCCGGCGGACGTAGAAGAAATCACGCTCGGCGATCTCGCCGACGTAGCTCCGCTTGCCGTGCACCAGCTTGGGCACCAGGGTGCTCTTCACCTCCAGGTGGCCCTCGGCGTTCTTGGCGTAGAAGTTGAAGCGGGTGTAGCTCCAGTTGATGTCCAGCTGCGCCGCGCTCTTGGCGCCGGCGGTGCGCATCGCAAGCTCCATGTCTTTGGGCTCGACCCACTCGCCCAGGCCGAACATCAGCAAGCGCCCCGTGGTGTCGACCCCCAGCGCCGTGCGCCGGATCTCGGGCTTGCCTTCCGCCGAGAGGCCCCACTTCTTGTAGTCGCCGCGGATCGCAGCGTGGGGCTGACCCGCGTGCAACAGGCAGGGCGGCGTCTGGCGATACGCCGAGAGCTCGGCCTTCTTCGCCGCCAGCTCTTCCCACGGACCCACCTCGACGCTGCCGCTCTTGGTGATCGCCACCGTGCACGCGCCGTCGCGGGGCGGCAGGAACTCGGCGCCGTCGAGCATGGCCCCGAAGCGCCCGTGCCTGGCCATGAACCCGCCGTTGAAGGCGGCGAGCAGGCGTGGGTGGTCGCTCGCGGGAACCATGCCCTTGCGCTTGTCGGCGGGGGCGGTCTTGCTCTCGGGCTCTTTGGCGCCCGCCACCCAGACCAGCTCGCTCCGGGTGAGGTCGAAGGCGATGACCACCACCTCGACGTCTTTGCGGATGGGGTGAGGGTGGAGCGTGGTCTTCAGCGCCAGTGGCTCGCCGTCGCTCTCGCCGACCTCGGTCACCGGCTTCCACTCGCCGTCCCCGGGCTGCGCCGAGCGAGCGTGAGGCGGCGCAACCTTGGCGATGGCGAACGGCGTCTTCGTCGGCGCCTCGGTCGCGGGCTTCTGTGCCGATGCGGCGGGCGCGGCGGCCGAGGCAAGCGGGGCCGGCGGACGAGCGGCAGGTGCCGGCGTGGGCGCAGGTGCCGCAGCGGGGGGGGGCGACCCGCAGCTCGTCAAGAGGGTCGCAAGGGCCAAGCCGACGAGACGCATGCGCGAACGCCAACCGTACGGTGCCTTTCGCCCCGCGGCCAAGAGTTGGCCTACAATCCCTCGCGTGGACCGTAGCGACGTGTACTTGATGTCGCCGCCGGGCGAGAGCTGGTCGCTCCGCGGGCGCGCCAACTTCCGCAGCGAGCAGGCGGCCGCCGTCTCGCCGCGCCGCGCGCGCAAAGAGTGGCTGGCATTGGCCGAGGCGATCGAAGCCGCGGGCGCCACCGTGGTGGTGCTGCCGCCCGTGGACGAGGCGCTGACCGGCATGCCCTATGCCGCCGAGGCGGGGCACGTGCTCGCTGCCCGACGCCCCGGGGGCAAGCCGCGCTTCCTCTTGCCGCGTATGTTCGCGCCGCATCGCGCGCGCGAGCGCGATCACTGGGGCCCGCTCGCCGAAAGGTTGGGCTTCGAGGTGATCGATCCCGGCGCTGGGATCTGGGAAGGGCAAGGGGACGTCGCCACCTTCGATGGCACCACCCTGCTGTTCTTCGGCGGTCGCACCGATCGCGCCGGGCTGACGGCGGCGCTGGCTCACTTCGATGGCGAGGTGCAGGTGATCGAGCTTCGGCAGCCGGCATTCCACGGCAACATGGCGCTCTTGCCGCTGCCCCACGCCGACAAGATCTTGGTCTGCCAAGACGTGATCGTCGGCGATGGGCTCGATCGGCTCGCCGCCCGCTTTGGCGGCTGGCGGCTCGACCCCGTCAGCGAGAGCGAGATCCGTTCGTATGCCACCAATGGCCTGCCGATCGGCGATCGCTGGCTGGCGCCCAGCGTGGTGCCACAGCGCGTGAAAGACCGGGTGGCGGCCCTGGGAATGACGGTGATCGAGCTCGCAATGGGCGAGCTGTGCGAGAAGGCCGGGGGCGCTTCGCGCTGCCTGGTGTGTCACGCGCCGGGTGTGCGCGATGCGCTGACCATTCCCGAAGAGAACCGCCTGGAACAGACGCGCGCCAAGATCCTGTCGGAGCCCGACGATGGATGAGCTGGCTCGGGACTTCTTCGCGCGCCACCCGGATCTGTCGCTGGCGGCGCTCGGGTCGCAGGCGAACCGCGCGTCACTCGATCTGACCCCCGCGGGCTGTCCGGCCACGTACTACGCCGCGGAGCAGCACCCCAGCCTGGTCGAGCGCTATCGGGACGCGAACGCCCTGGCCTTTCCCGGTGATCTGACCCTGCCGGGCTGGGTGCTGTCGGACCTGTACTTGCTCCCCGGGGCGATCGGCATGCTCGCGTGTCACGGGCGCTTCCTGGAGGTGCCCACCCGCAAGCGCCTGAACCTGGGGCCCGACGACGTGGCCGTCGCCGCGGCGTACTACGCGGCGCCCACCGTCGAGCCGGGGACGTTCATCGGCGTGTCGCTGCTCAGCTTGGTGCCCAAGATCGTAGCGGGCGCCTGGGTGAAGGCGCTGACGCTGAAGATGTTGCGGGCCAAACGCCTGCGGGGCGTTGCGCAGTGGGCCAGCCCTGCGGTGCGCGTCCACACCCGGATGGGCCCGCTGCGTGTGGTCTCGTCGGTGCCCGGCACCCACGAGTTTCGCGCCAAGAGCTTCGTGTACGAAAGCGATCTCACCGACGGGCAGGCCTGGACGGGGGCGATGGCGCGCCGCGCGGGCGCCACGCCTTCGGAGAAGATCCCTGCGGCGGACACCGAGCGCCTCGCGCGGTTGTGTGAGCGGGCCGAGTCCGGCGAGCGCCTCTTCGTGGTGCCGCCGGGTTTGGACCCTGGTGGCAACGTGCTGGTCAAGTACGACGACTGATCAGCGGTACGGCGAGCCGGCCTCGTCGAGCTTCCAGGCCTCGCGCAGCCAGTCGAGCAAACCTTGCTCGCGGCCCTGGATGCAGTCCACGCGCGCTACGTCGAGCACCAGCTTGTAGATCAGCGAGCGCGCCTCTTCGCCGCGCACCAGGTTCACGCGATCGCGGATCGCCGCCTCGTCGGGCAGCTTGCGGCCCGCCTCGTCCATCAGCTGCCAGAAGGTCTTCTCCCCGAAGTCCGAGGCGAGATCTTCCAGCGCTGCCTGCTCTTCGTCCGAGAACTTCCCGTCGAGCCGGACCAGCAGGCGCAACAGGCCGGCCAGCACCAGCTGCTCGCCGGCCTCGAGACTGCGGGCGCCGCTCGTGTCGGCGACGCCGCTCACGACCCCGGCGGCCAGAGTTGCTGCACGACATCGGCGAGCTTCTGGACCGTCTTGGGTTTCATGCCGTTGGAGGCGTGGGGCCAGGCGAAGGTCTTCGCACCGACCTGGTTGCACGAGAACGAGATGAGCACGTCGTTCGGCGGGCCGCCGGACGAGAACGAGAGGCCCATCTCGGCGTACATGCAGGCCGCGTGGTTGTTGTCGAAGTTGCTGTCGTTCCCCAAGATCTTTCCGAGCTCTGCCTTCAGATCTTCGTCGATCACCTGGGTCTGGCTCAGGATGCGGAAGCCGTGGAAGCGCGGGGTGGTGTCTGCCACTGGTGCCGGCGCGGGTGCCCCCGGCTTGCCGCCCAGCATGCCCGGCGGCAACAGCCCCGGCGGGATCAGCGCCGACAGCCCCTGCGCCCCCTGTTGCATCCAGTTGCTGATCTCGGGCGGCAGGCCCGGAAGTGCGCCCGGCTGGGTCGGCGCGGGTGCCGCGGCGGCCGGCGGCTCGTAGTTCTGCAGGCGAAACGCGGTCAGGTTCGCGGTCTTCAGGGTATCGAAAGGCGGCGCCGGCTTGCCCGCGCAGCCCACGCTGGCGGACGCGGCGAGCACTGCAACAGCGAACAGTGAAGCCTTGGTCATGGGCGTTTTCGTAGACGTAATTTGGAGGCCCGTCCAGCTGCGCTCCAATCTACGCGGAAAAGGAAGTACAAATTCCGCACCCGTGAGCCAGAAACGCGTCCTCGTCACCGGCGGTACCGGCTTCATCGGGAGCGAGCTGGTGCGTGCGCTGTGCGCGAGCGGCGCAACCGTGACGGCGCTGGTGCGCTCGCCGACCACGGTCTTCCAACCCGGGGTTCGGGTCGTGCCGTGGAGCGAGTGCTCGGATGCCGTTGCCGGGCAGGACGCGGTGGTCCACCTGGCGGGCGAGCAGGCCGTGGGTGTGCGCTGGACCGAGAGCGCGAAGCAGCGCATCACCGCCAGCCGCGTCGACACGACCCGGCAGCTGGTGGCGGCCCTCGCGGCGGCCAACCCACGCCCTGGCGTGCTGGTGAGCGCATCGGCCGTCGGCTACTACGGCGCCCGCGAGGGCGACGAGGCCCTCGACGAGACGAGCTCGCCGGGTTCCGACTTCCTCGCGGGGGTCTGCCAGGCCTGGGAGGCGTCGGCCCTGGCGGCCCAAGAGCTCGGCGTTCGGGTGGTGGTGGCACGGCTGGGCGTGGTGTTCGACCGGGGCGGCGGCGCACTGCAAGCGATGGTCACCCCCTTCCGGATGTTCGCCGGCGGGCCCATCGGCAGCGGTGAGCAGGTCGTGTCGTGGGTCCATCGTGCCGACGTCGTCGGCATCCTTCGGCGCTGCATCGAGGATCCGGCGCTCTCGGGGCCGGTGAACGTCGTGGCCCCCGGGGCGGTCACCCAGGCCGAGCTGGCCCGCGCCATCGGCCGTGCGATCGGTCGTCCGGCGTGGCTGCGGGTGCCAGCGCTGGCCTTGCGCGCCCGCTTCGGCGAAGGGGCCGACCCGCTCTTGACCGGCCAGCGCGCCGTGCCCGAGAAGATGCGTGCCGCGGGGTATGTCTGGCAACATCCCGATCTCGAGGCCGCGCTCGGCGCGGTTCTGGGCTGAGATGGACCCCGCGCTCAGACGCGTGCTTTCGGCAGTGCTGCTGCTGCTGATGGTGATCTTCACCGGCGGCGTGGTGGTGTGGCTGATCGGCGCGGGGCGCTGGAGCCTTTTCGAGACCATCTATTACGCGATCTACACGGTCTCGACCGTGGGCTTCTCCGAGCTGCCGGGCACCGACTCGTTCGCCATAGTGCGAGTCGTCACCGGTGTGCTGATCCTGGGCGGGCTCGGCGCCATCGCGTTCTTCCAATCCACACTGACCGCGCTGCTGATCGAAGGGGTGATCGGGCGCGCGTTTCGGAGACGACGCATGCAGAAGCAATTGGAGAGCCTGTCCGGACACTTCGTGGTGGCGGGCTGCGGGCGCACCGGCAAGTACGTGGTGGAAGAGCTGGCGCAGATCGGGCAGCGGTTCGTCGCCATCGACCGGGATGAAGACGGGCTGATGCGCCTCAGCGAAGAGATCGGCGGCGGCCTGCTCTACGTGGTGGGCGATGCGACCGAAGACCACACCCTGGTCGCGGCGGGCGTGAAGCGCGCCGCCGGTGTGGTCTCGGCATTGTCCGACGATCGCGACAACCTGTTCATCACGCTCTCGGTGCGGACGCTGAACCCAAGCGCTCGCATCATCTCCAAGGCGGTCGAGATCGAGAACGAAGTGAAGCTCTCGCGAGCGGGGGCCGACTCGACCGTGAGCCCGAACCGGGTCGGTGCACACCGCCTGGTGAGCGAGCTGGTGCGCCCCGACGCCACTGCGTTTCTCGACCACCTGCGCGTGGACCGGGACCTGAACTTCGAGTTCGTCGAGATGCCCGCGAAGTCCAGCTGGGCGGGCAAGTCGCTGCGCGCCATTCCGATTCGTGACCGCACCAACCTCTTGGTGCTCGCGCTGCGCGAGCCCGACGGCAACTATGTCTACAACCCCGCGCCGGGGCAGGTCGTCGAGGCGGGCGTTCAGTTCATCGTGATCGGCGAGCACGCGAACGTGGACAAGTTGCGCGCCCTGCTCGACGGCGACTGACCGCGCTCGCCCCGGGCCGACGGCGTCGTTCTGGCCGCGGCGGGGCCACAAGGGCGGGCATGGCGCTCACACCGGCAGGCCGCGGGCGCGCAGCACGTCGTCCAGGGCGGTGCGCAGCCGGGGCGAAGCGTCCGGGTAGGCCGCCCGGGCCACCTCGACGAAGCGGTTCCCGCGCCCCGCCTTGAGCGCCGTCAGCACGGCCTCGCGCTCGTCGGGTCCGCCGTGGTCCAGCGCGCCCAGCACCAGCTCGGCCGCCTCGACCGCATCGATGCGGGCGATCGACCGCAGCGCCGCCAGGCGCGCGTCGACCCGCGCCGATGTCCGGTAGATGCGCGAGAGCGGGTCGAAGGCGTGGTCGAACCGCAGGCGCTCGAGTGCCGCGACGGCCTCTTTGACCACGCCCGCATCCGAGTCCACCAGCGCGCGCTCGAGTGTCACGAACGTGCGCTTGTAGTAGTAACGCGAGAGCGCGCGGACTGCGGAAAGGCGCACCGACGGAAGCTCACTGCCGTACAGCGCCTCGAGCGGAGCGAGCAGCCCGTAGAGCCCAATGGGTGCCAGGTGGTCGGCGACGAGCGCCTGAGCCCTCTCCATGTTCTTGGGCTCGGTCGCCTCGGCCGCCAGCGCGACCAGGCGCCCGAACAGGGCCGTCCGGCGGGTGATACGGTCGCTGTCGTCTGCCGGATCGAGCAGCACGTCGGCGCATGCCTCGGCGGCGCTGCCCCGCTCTTCCCACTCGAGCAGGTCCACGTGCCACACGTCGGGCGGGCCCACGTGCTCGCCCAGGCGCTCGTCGCGCAGCGTGGCGTCCACCGGCGCGTTCGGCGCGTCCACGTAGCGCCTGGCCGCGCGGGCGTAGTGCTCGCGACGCGAGCCCTCGATCTCCAGACCTGCCAGCGCCTGATAGATCTCGCCGACCTTGGTGTATTGCCCGGCCTCTGCCTGCGCCAAGAGCCCCGCCACCAGCGCGTTCTCGACCAGGTGCGTCGGCCCCTGGCGCTTCGCCGTCTGCTCGGCCACGCTGGCCCACAGATCCGCCTGGTTCAGCGTGCCCCGTGCCGCCACGCGGTGCAGCCCCTGGCGCCGCGCGTATTCGGTCATCTCGCGACACAGCGTGGCCGCCGCCGAGTGCTCGCCGGCGAAGCCCGCCAGCTTGATGGCGTGCTCGTACAGCCGCAGGGCGTGATAGCGCAGGTTGTCTTCGGTCAAGATGCGGATGGCGTTCACGCAGCCTTCCAGCACGTGCTCGAAGGTGTCGGTGGCCGAGCCGATCTCGATCAGCACGTGGTAGCAGTCGAACGCGCGCTCGCGCTGCCCCATCGACTCGAAGCGGTCGGCGGCCTCTTCCAGCCGATGGACGGCCGCGATGGTGGCTTCACGGGCGGCGCGGGGGTCGTCTGCCTGGCGGCACATGCGTGCCAGGTTGAAGCGGCATAGGCCAGCCACGTAGCGATCGGACCGAGCGCTGTCGACCAACTGCGACAGGCGCGACCACAGCGCTCGGGCGCCGGCAATGTCGTTGGCACGCTCGCAGCACACTGCGGCGCGCACCAAGAGCCCGGCTTGCTCCAGCTCGCGAGCGGCGGCCTTGTACAGCCGCTCGCGCTGCGAAGCGTCGCCTTCGGCCCAGCTCATGAAGGTGCGCGCGCGATCCACCGGGGGCACGCGCTCGAGCAGGCGCTGCTGGTGCGAGTTGTCCCCGGTGTACCACGCGGCGGCCAGGGCAGCGCGGTGCTCGCCGGCGCGCTCCAGCGCGTCGGTCAAGAGCATCACCACCGCCGCGTAGCTCTGCTCGCGCGCGTGGCTGACCAAGAGCGACGCCATCAACATCTCGAGCGCGTCGTCCCAGCGGCCCCGCTCGGCCTGGCCGCGCGCCTTGGAATAGCCGTCTTCGATCGAGGCGGGTGGCGTCAGGCGCGACAGGAGCTTGATCACGCCGCCTTCTCCGTACCCAGGATGCGCCGTGCCTCTTTGGCGCGCGCCGAGCGGCTGGCCAGCGCCGAGTGGTCCACCACCCAGTGGGCGTCGAGCAGGTCCAGGTAATCCAGATCGAGATCGCCCCCCGAAGGCAGCATGAACAGCCCCGAGACCTTGGCGCGCCGGCTGATGGCGGCCATCACGTCCCGCGGCACGTACAGCGCGCCGTGAGTGAAGACGTGCACGATTGGCTCGCGCGGGTCGCGGGTGGAAGCGATGGCCAGCGTGCGCTCGACCTCGGCGAACACCCGGGACGGGTTGCGCCCGTGCTCGCCCTTGAACGAGAGCAGATACGCGATGGGCAGCTGACCCGAGCGCGCCGAGTGTGCTTCGTACAGCCGCGAGTCGAAGAAGCGGAAGGTGACGTCTTCACCCGCCAAGAGCAGCTTCTTGGCGCTGGCAATCGCCATCCCCCGGGCGAAGGTCGCGCGCTCGCCACGCATGCTGGCCGAGGCGTCGACCAAGAAGTGGTGCACGCGGCTCGCCTCGTCGTGGGCCTGCTCGCGGGCGTAGTACAAGACCTCGTCGTCGGCCATGCGACGCATCAGCTCGTCGCCGTCCCAGGCGAGCTCGGTCAGCACGAGGCCGTCGATGCTGCCCTTGCGCGCGAGCCCCGAATAGCCGAAGGCGGCGTGGGTGCTGGCCGCCGGGCGCGCCTTGCTCTCGAGCACGCTGGGCAAGATCTCGAGCGAGAAATCGACCACGTCGTTGGCCTCGGGCGCGCCCAGCACCCCCAACAGGTCGACCTGCGCCAGCGCGCCCTGACCCGCGTCGCCGCCCAGCATGCCGAACAGCTGCAACGTGTCCAGATCGAGCGCGTCGACCAAGGTGAGCACGTAGAGCCGCGCATCGGTCAGCTTGTTCAGCATGTCCACCTCGAACCCGCGCCGAACCTGGGGCAAGAGGGCCACGAGCTGGCCGTCGATGCCCTCGACCAGCGTGGCGTCGAGCGGCACGGCCACGGGATAAGAGGGAGCGATCTGGATGCGCTGGGCCGTGCTGCCCAGCACCCGAGCGAGCAGCACCGCCAGCATGTCGTCGGTCATCCGCAGCGCACGCGATCGGCGCGCCGTCTCGCTGTCGGCGACCTCTTCGACCACCCGGCGGTAGTTGGCGAACAGGGCGGGCGGCGCACCGGTGGCCCCGACCAGCGCGTTCGGGTCCACGCGCGGCGCGATCTCGAGTTGCTCGTTCGGGCAACCCAAGAGCAGGCCGACGTCGTGGGCGACGAACAGGGGCACGCGCACCCCGAGCCGCTCCAGGTCGCGATGCCAGCGCAGCGCGCGCAGCGCCAGCGTGGCCGAGTGCGGGCGCACCACCGAGAAGGCCAGCGAGCCGAGGGGGCCCACCACGGCCGGATCACTCGCGAGCTCGGGAGGGACGGGCATGCGGGCGAGAACGGTACCAGAGCCTGGGCGCCGGCGCGCCGATCAGCCGCCGGAGGGCGGGCCCTCGCCCTCGGGCAGCGCGGCCGGCGGCTTGCGCCCGGCGAGCACCGGCAAGAGGTCCCACGAGCGCTCCCCGGTGATCAGCCGGGCGCCCCGCCGGTAGGTCACGTAGTTCCAGAGCCAGTTGGCGAGCACGCTGACCCGGTTGCGGAAGCCGATCAGAAACCAGATGTGGATGAACAGCCAGGCGCACCAGGCCAGGAAGCCGCTCATCCGCAGCGACCCGTTCAGCGCCTGCGCCACGGCGCGCGATCGCCCGATGGTGGCCATCACGCCCTTGTCGACGTAGCGGAAGGGCTTGCCCGCCTTGCCGCCGCGGGCGATCGCCCGCGCCACGTACCGGCCTTGCTGGGCGGCCACCGGCGCCAGGCCCGGCAGCGGCGCCTCGTCACCCGCCTGCACCAGGTGAGCGATGTCCCCGATGGCGAACACCTGGGGGTGCCCGGGAACCGAGCAGTCGACGCCGACCTTGATGCGCCCCGCGCGATCGAGCTCGGTGCCCAGCGTGCGGGCCACGCCCCGGGCCTTCACCCCCGCGGTCCACAGCACGGTCGCGGCGCTGATGCGCTCGCCGCCCGCCAGGCCCACGCCGGCGTCGTCGATGGCCTCGACCGAGGCGCCGACGCGCACCTCCACGCCCAGCTCGATCAGCTGACGCAGGGCGCGCTTGCTCAGCTTCGGGTCGAAGCCCCCCGAGAGCAGGCGGTCGCCGCGTTCGACGATCACGATGCGCGCCACGCTGGGGTCGATGGTGCGAAAGTCGTCCGCCAGCACGGTGCGCGCCAGATCGCTCAGCGCGCCGGCCACCTCGACCCCGGTGGGCCCGCCGCCGATCACCACGAAGGTGAGCAGCCGCTGGCGAGCCACGGGGTCGCTCTCGCGCTCTGCCGCCTCGAACGCGAGCAGCACGCGGCGGCGGATCTCCAGCGCCTCGTCCAGGTCTTTCAGGCCGAAGGCGTGGGGCTTCCACTCCTTCTCCTTGTCGAAATAGTTGGTGCGCGCGCCGGCGGCGATCACCAGCCAGTCGAACGGAAGGTGGCTGCCGTCGTCGAGCACGCAGTGCTTGCCCTCGAGGTCGATGCGGGTGACCTCGGCCAAGAGCACCCGTGCGTTCGCTTGATGACGCAGCACGGTGCGGATCGGATAGGCGATGTCTGCGGGCGACAGCCCCGCGGTGGCCACCTGGTACAAGAGCGGCTGAAAGAGGTGGTGGTTCGAGCGGTCGACCAGCGTGACCTGAACCGCGCTGCCGTGGAGCTCGCGCGCGGCGGAAAGGCCCCCGAACCCACCGCCGATGATCACCACTTTGTCGGGGGGCGCATCGTTCATCGGCGCCCACCACGTACCGCAACGCTC
>Ga0138256_10003219_pt1 | contig 17401 bp, 10 predicted proteins | sample KNB2016incub_MG_FD_105486 | JGI IMG/M metagenome (GOLD analysis project Ga0138256, IMG submission 105486) | Active sludge microbial communities from wastewater in Klosterneuburg, Austria - KNB2014incub_MG | ecosystem: Engineered > WWTP > Activated sludge > Unclassified | place: Austria... | reverse complement strand
TAATTTTTGGGATAATGCAGTGGCAAAACAATATGGCATCCGAGCCATCCCACAGAATCTATTGCTTGATCCTACCGGAAAAATAATAGCAAAAAACCTTCATGGTGATGAATTGGATAAGAAACTAAAAAGTGTTTTATAATAAACATGAAAAAGTATTTCTTTATTCGAACAGATGGTAGATATGTAAAGCTTTGCTTTAGTGAAATTTTGTATGCAGAAGGTTCAAGAAACTATACTAAGATATTTACGGAGACAAAGCAATACCTGGTGCTTATAACGATGAAACGTTTGGAGCAATTTTTACCAGCCAACTTGTTTACACGGATTCACAAATCATTTATTGTGTCGCTGGAAAAAATTGTACAATTTGATAAAGAAAGAGTTTGGCTAAAGGATAAAGAACTACCCGTTGGCCATCAATATAGAAACGAGTTGGAGAAATCGGTGCTTATTGTTAACGATGCAGAGTATTGTTGCTTGCCAACGGCTACTATTAATTACGTTGATCCAATTAGAATAAACGGTTATCATCAATTAGTTGAAGCTGGATAAAATTTCTCTCATATAAGCAGTTAGTTTTAGTTTGAAAGGGGTGCGAAAGCACTCCTTTTTTTGTGATAACAAAAAGGGAATTATAAATATCTTATTTTTATTGTCCGGTAAAAATCAAGGAGTAAGGAAAGAATGGGTTATTTATCTGATAGTATGTTATTAATTGCGGAAGAAGAACAATCTGCTTTCCGGGAACTGTATGACCGGTATTGGGAGCAGCTTTATAAAAAAGCACTAACCCGTCTTGGTAATGATGCCGATGCACAGGATGCCGTGCAAGAGGTTTTTATAAGTTGCTGGCGAAACAGAAAAACAATTGAGGTAGAAGAAAGTCTGGCACCGTACTTATACACTGCCTTGAAATATTGGATTATAAAAAAAGTGTACCGGCAATCTCAAAAAGGTATTATTGTCCCTCTTTCTACAGAATCACTGGAGCAAACCGAATTAACAACGGAAGAATTCTTACAATATAAAGATCTGCAACATCTTATTGCTGACGAAGTAAGCATGCTGCCTGAAAAAATGCAACAGATTTACCGGCTTAGCAGAATAGAGCAATTGCCAATAGCCTTAATAGCTGAACAACTTAAGATTTCTGAACAAACAGTAAAAAATACCATTACATCCGCCTTAAAAAGGCTAAGGGAGAAACTGTCTCGCTATTCTTGCTTCCTCCCTTTTTTATTTTAATATAAAGAAATATTGATTTTTTTTAAGGCCGACTAGTACCAATCACTTCATTTGGGTATGTAGTATGTAACCTTCTCCCCTAAATTCAATTTAATTAACGATTTGTAAGTTTTATGAGCAATCAAAAAGTACTGGCATTATTGCAAAAATATCTTGACGGTAAAGCTACGTTTGAAGAAAAAGCACTGATAGATAAATGGTATTCCTTGCTAGAAAATATTGAGGATGACATTACTGTCGGCGATCAGACTACGCTTAAAGAAAAATTATATCAACAGATTGTTGCCGAATTAAATAAGAAGGAAGCTATTGTAGTACCTTTTTACAAGAGAAGCTTTTTTCGGGTTGCTGCTTCCGTTGCAATTCTTCTACTTGTATCAATAGGTGCATTTCTTATTTATAATAATAAGAACAAGCATACTGAAGTTGCAAAGGTTGAAAAAACTAACTCATTAAACAGCGATGTAGTACCTGGTGGTAACAAAGCAATATTAACCTTAGCAGATGGCTCTACTATTATATTAGATAATGCTGCTAACGGAAACCTTACAGAGCAAGGGAATACAAAAGTGATAAAACTAGATGATGGCCAACTGGCTTATAATACATTAAATGAAAAACCAACAGAAATTGTTTACAATACAATTTCAACACCTAGAGGCGGCCAATATCAGTTAACATTAGCAGATGGTACTAAAGTGTGGCTGAATGCAGCATCTACTTTACGTTTTCCTGCAACTTTTTCGGGTAATGAAAGAAAAGTGGAACTAACGGGTGAAGGATATTTTGAAGTAGCGAAGAATGCGGCAATGCCGTTTAAAGTTTCTGTTAATAATATGACGGTGGAAGTGCTGGGTACACATTTTAATATTAATTCTTACTCAGATGAAGCTTCAATTAAAACAACCTTGCTTGAAGGTGCTGTTAAAGTAACAAACGGTGATGCCGTTCAAATGCTTTCACCAAGTAACCAGGCACAGCTTACAGCCGATGGAGAAATAAGATTAAATAGAAATGTAGATATAGAAGATGTGGTAGCCTGGAAAAATGGAATTTTCAATTTCAGCGGTACTGCTATTGAAAATATTATGCGACAGATAAGCCGCTGGTATGATTTGGATGTTTCATACGAAGGTGCGATTAGTAAAGAAACATTTTCCGGGGTTGTAAGCCGAAACAGTAACCTTTCTCAAGTGTTGAAGATCATGGAGCAGGCAGGGGTAAAGTTTAAAATTGAAGGAAAAAAAATAATTGTGATGTACTAACAATGAGTTCTTTGGTTAATCCAAAAAAACCGGGTAGTGTTTGTACCACTACCCGGCAAAAAGTCTGGATTAACCCTATATATAAACAAATCGAGTGAGGACTGCTTATCGTTTAACCCAAACAAAAAACAAAGTTATGAAATTAACTGCTCTTTGTTCCTATTCGTTATTGCCAAAGGCCAGACGAAAAACAATTACCAAAACGCTGTTGATCATGAAATTTACAGCCATTTTTTTACTTGCTACCTGTCTTCAGGTAAGTGCAATTGGACATTCTCAGAAAGTTACCCTGAGCATGAAGAATGCACCATTGCAAAAAGTCTTTAAAGAAATAAACCGACAAACAGGTTTTCATTTCTTTTATAAAGATGCTTTGTTGCAACAAGCGGGCAGGATTGATATTGAGGTGAAGGACGCAGACATTGAAGAAGCTCTAAAGCAATGTTTCATTCATTTGCCAATCACTTTTAAAGTTTTGGAAAATACGATTGTACTTAAGACTGCTGTTGTTAAAAGAACAGATCCTATTATTGAAGAAGTCCCGCCCCAAGCAAATATAAATGGAACTGTAAAAGATACTGATGGAAAACCGTTAGCAAGTGTTTCTGTATCTGTGAAAGGAACCAATGCCGGAACAACTACTAATTCAAAAGGAGAATTCTCTCTGTCAGGTATTGATGCGAATGCAACACTTATTTTTTCAATAGTTGGTTATGCCACCCAAACTGTTTCATTGAATGGAAGAAATAATATAAATATCACTTTGGCTGTTGATGCAAAACAGCAAAGTGAAATTGTAGTAATGGGATATGGAACATTGAAGAGAAAAGATTTGACAGGTTCAGTGTCAAGTGTAAATACAGAAGAAATAAAAAATACACCTTTTGTAAGTATTGACCAGGCACTAACCGGAAAGGCGGCTGGTGTACAGGTTATACAGGGAGATGGTTCTCCTGGTGGAATGGCAAAGATCCGCATAAGAGGAGGTACTTCCTTGTTGGGCGGTAATGATCCTCTTTATATCATAGATGGAATTCCAGTTCAGGTACAGAACCGCTATCTGCAAAGTGCAGCCGAAATTGTAAGCCCGGTAGAACGCTTTGGTAATGGTGATGTTGACAATACCATTTCCGGATCTTTTACCAGGGGTTTGAATAGCCTGGGCGGATTAAATATTAATGATATTGAGACCATAGACATTTTAAAAGATGCTTCGGCGACTGCAATTTATGGTTCTAGGGCAGCTAATGGAGTTGTGATTATAACAACAAAGAAGGGAAAAACTGACCAAAAGCCCATTCTGGAAGCCAATTATTATGCAGGCTTAAGTGTTCCTATCAAAGAAAAGTTGTTAAATGCAGAGCAGTATGTCGCCATTATGAAGGAAGGAGCGAAGAATTTAAACGATGCAAGAGCAGCGGCGAATCCAGTACGTCCTCCTGATGCTTTGGCAACTAGCATACTTAATACACCTGGCTTTTTGGGAACTGCTAATACCGATTGGCTTGATTTGGTATTAAGGAATGGATTTTCTCAAAACGCCGATATTTCTGTAAGAGGCGGTGGTATGAGTTCACGGTATTATACTTCACTCGCCTATACTCGCCAAAACGGGGTGGTAGTTGGTACAGATTTTCAAAGGATATCTGGTAAGGTCAATATGGATAATGAGATTACTAATAGGCTCAGGATCCTTTCAAATATGGATTATAGCTTTACGAAAAATAATATCACCAATGGAATGTACACCCAGGCCCTATATGCACCGCCTACCTTGCCGGCCTACAATCCGGATGGAAGTGTGCATGTTATTACTGCTGCTGACCTGGGTGCTCAGAGCTATCAGGGATACCAGAACCCATTACTTTTACTCAATGGAAAAAATAAATCGAATACGCTTCAATTATTGGGTTCGTTAGCATTAGAATATGATTTGTTGAAATCATTAAAATTTAAATCGCTGGTTTCCGTAAACTATGCTAATTATCACCAGGACAATTATACTCCTTCTACGGTAATGATATCTTCTGCTAGTGGTACTCAAACAACACCGGGTATTGCCACACAGGCACAATCGCAGAATGCCAATGTGTTTTTTGAAAATATCCTAACCTGGGATAAACAATTTAATGCCAATAACCGGATCAATTTAGTGGCCGGTAGCTCCTGGCAAAAAAGCCGTATGAATTCTTTTTCGGCCAGTGGCCAGGGATTTCCGGATGATGTATATTTAAATAATTTATCCTCGGCTGCCTTAGCCCTTCCTCCGTCAGGTTCTTCAGGTCAGAGTTCACTGCTAAGTTTTTATATGAGAGTGAATTATGCTCTTAAAGAAAAGTACTTATTCACCTTCACAGGCCGCTCTGATATCTCTTCTAAATTCCCTCAAAATAACCGGACAGGTTATTTCCCATCCGGAGGCGTAGCATGGCGCATGTCAGAAGAAAAATTTCTGAAAAATGTTTCCTGGATCAATGAACTGAAGCTCCGGGCAAGTGCTGGCTATACAGGTACCCAAAATATTGCTGATAATTTGTTTTATACATTATATAATCCTGCTTCTTACGGAGGCACCAATGCACTGATTCCTTCACAGCTCGGGAATGAAGAGTTAAAATGGGAGACCACTCTGCAAAAAGATGCCGGAATTGATATTGCCTTGTTTAATTCCCGGCTAAAAGCCTCCTTTGGGCTTTATGAGAAAACTACAGATGGTGTTTTGTACACCACAACCGTTGCAAGTAGTTCCGGATTTAATAGCTTAATTTCTAATATTGCCAAGATCAGGAATAGAGGCCTGGAATTGGATTTCAGGGGCGATTTCATTCGCAATAAAAATTTTCAATGGACAGGTGCACTCAATATTTCTAAGAACCGTTCTAAAGTGCTGGCTATTTCCAACGACCTTGCAGTACAGGATAACGGGGTAGTACAGTTTGGAAATACATCACTTGTAGTGGGTCAACCATTAGGTGTGTTTTATGGAAGAAAATTCTTAGGGTTATTGAAGACTCAAAAAGAGGTGGATGATTACAAAGCTGCTAACCTGCTGGCAGCCTATGGCTTCTATCCTTATTTAGCAATTGGTGATCCGTATTATTTATTGGATGCACCGGTATTTGGTTATTTTAAGGATACAGTCATTGGCCATGCAGAACCTAAATTTTTTGGTGGTTTCACCAATACTTTTAACTATAAAAACTTTAGCCTCATTGCCTTATTAACCTATTCTTATGGTGGAGATATATTTTATGAAGCCGATATTCAAAATCATGATCTGGGGAACAGAACCAACAAAAGTACCAGGATATTGGACCATTATTCGCCGGAAAATCCAAACTCAGAATTTCCAAGGATACTGCTGGGACAATCTCCTTCCGTTTATACTGCCAGCAATAATGTGTATGATGCTTCTTTTATTAAATTAAAGTCTATTACCCTGAATTATGAATTTTCACGGAAGGTACTCGACAAAGCCAAGATCAGAAGTGCATCTATATATCTTTCAGCATCCAACCTGTTCACCATTACAAAATATCCCGGTCCGGATCCTGAGGTTTCCAATGATCCGTACAGCATTATTGGAGGATACACTGATGTAGCTGGTTATCCTACTATAAAGCAGTATAACGTCGGAATAAGAGTTGGATTTTAAACCATTAAAAAAAGTAAAAATGAAAAAATTATTTATATATATAGTTTTTGCGACTGCCGTTTCCACTCAGCAGTCCTGCAAGAAAGATTTAAATGCACTCCCCGAAAGTTCAAGAGTAGCTGAATCGGTAATTACCGATGGAAAAACTGCAGAGATTGCATTGAACGGAGCTTACTATAATTTCGCCAATGCCAATCCTAGAAAAACAAGCTGGCAATACCATGAACTTCCCCCAGCCTGCCTTGCAGGTTATATGGGGTATGCTTTTGGCTTATTGCCTGAAGAAGAAAATATGAATGCAAGTTTAGCATTCACCGATTATTGGGGTGAATCGTATAGATTGCTAAATACTGTAAATAATGCTCTTAAGGGTATAAGTTCACTTGCAGATGGTGATTTTGCCGGTGACCGAAAGAAAGAAATTATCGGCGAACTTCACTTCCTGCGGGCCTATGCACATTTTAAATTATTTAGCTATTACGGAGTATGGTTTGATATTAACAGTCCGCTTGGCGTTTTGTTGAGGGATGAAGCTTCTACAAAAGCAAATATTTCCAAAGCAAGGAGTACTGTAAAAGATAGTTATGATTTTATACTCGCTGATCTTGATGATGCTTCAGCTAATGCAGCTTCGGCAAGGCCAAACTATTATGCAACCAAATGGGCGGCAATGGTTTTGAAAATGAGAGTTTTAATGAGCAGAGGTGCGGCCGGTGATCATGCAGAAATTATCACTCTCGCCAATACTATCATTCAAACCAGCCCTTACCAGTTGGAACCGAATTTGGTAGATATTTTCCATTCAAAGGGACTGGCAAGTAACGAAGTTATTTTAGGCCTGAAACCACAGGCCAATCAGGAACAGGATTACTATAGCAGAAGCTATCAATACTGGCCGTTCCACTCTGCGGGTTTTGTCGCTAAAGGGGCTTTGAAAGATCTTTTGACAGGAGATCCGCGGCAAGCATGGATGATCGGTAGCGCCAATCCATATTCAGCATACAGCCCCAATACATTTTTCTTTACTAAATATATGATAGAGAATGGTACGCCAACAACGGTTTCTGAAACTTACTATGCAATACGCCTGTCTGAGGTTTACTTATTGAGAGCAGAAGCTATAGTAAGGTCTGGTGGAAGCCTCGCCACTGCAAGGACAGATGTAAAAAATGTAATGAGCCACGCAGGCGTTATTGATTTTACAGCGGTTGATAATGCTGGCACTCCTGAAGATTTGTTGCTGCAGATATATTATGAGACAGTAAGAAACCTGGTGACAGAAGATGGCCAGGAATGGATGGCTTTATTAAGGTTGGACTTTAATACAGTAAAACTTTTAAAACCTACAATTACTAAAAAGGAACAATACATTATCCCCATTCCACATAGTGAATTTGTATATAATCCGGAGATTGGTGATCAGAATCCGGGTTATGATAAATAAAATTGAATGTCTTCATGAATATTAAAGGGGACTTCCTGATCCCTTTTAATATTCTTCATAATCCGCAGGTGAAATTGTGCATTCTTATTTATCAAAATGTTGTATGAATACAACAGAAATAAATTTTTAAAGCAATTAATTAAAAATATGAAAAACACTTATTGGTTTTTGTGTCTGATATTTTCTTTTTGCCTTGGATGCGGGATCAACGCACAGCCAACTCATTCAAAGAGTAACCTGAAAGTTCTTTTTGTGGGTTACGATCCGGCGAAGCCACTTCCTGAAATGGACAGGTCTGCCCCCGGAATGATGAGCAAAGAGGCATTCACCAAAGAATACCCTATAAGGATGCCAGCCTTTAAAAAATTACTGAGCGAATATTTTGCGCAGGTACAAACAATGGATTGCCGGGATTGGAAAGCGGCAAATTCCAACCCTTATGATGTAACCATTTTTGATTTTAGAACAACTCCTTTAGAAGCTGCCAGAACAGAAAAGGGTGCGGACGGTAAAACAAAGTATATATCTGCAAGATATCTTCCCGATAATTTCTCTAAACCAGTAATTTTTATTTCCAGCACGGCTGATGAAATGGGCCGTAGCATTGGCCTTAAGCTCGACTGGCTTTGCCTGTGCCTGGATGCAAATGCACATCACATCAACACCCAGCACAGTATATTCAAAGGGCCGCTTGAAAAAGTGACACCTACAATGGAGATGAAGAAAACACCCGATGGGATTTTCCATTATACAACCGGTGATAAAATTCCAAAAGAAATACCGATGTGGAAGGTTCAGAATGTAGGATACCTAGAGAATAATAATACCCGTATAGGCCTGGTATCCCGTGGCAACAGGTTTAATGAGTCACCAGATGTAGAAGATATTTCCAGTGGCGTATGTACAAAAGATGTAGGTGCGGTAGCGCTGGGCAGGCATGGCAATTTCTTTTTATGGGGCTTTGGTGCCTCGCCGGTGGATATGACAGATGAAGCAAAAAAGGTTTTTGTAAATGCGGTGGCTTATATGAAACAGTTTGACGGCAAAATACCTATTGCCCGAAAATATAATGACCGCATGGCCACTACGGATGATGTGCGGGAGATCGTTGCAAATGCCACGAAAGAAAAATATGAAGAATATATAAAATTAATAGAAGAATTTAACGACTATAATGCAAAGGAGAAAAAAAGGATAGATGAGAAAAAAACCTCCGGCCAGGCACTTACTTCTTCAGAAGAACAATCCCTTATTTATCTAGGCCACCCGGAAAAGATAAATGCTTATGAACAGTTTTTAAAAGGAATTATGGGAAAATTTTCTGCGCAATTCGGTACTGATGCTGAAGCCTTTCAAAAATACATTACAGATAATTTTGGGTATATCTATTGTGATCCGAATGGTTTTTATGAATACTCTATTGATGAGGATGTGCAATCAATAGGTATTTCTAATCATAGTGTGAAGATGCTGGAAAAATGTGTGGAGATGCTTAAACAAAATGACCGCCCCGATCTTGCTTTACGAATATTGAAAAAATATACAACAGAAGGGTTTGAGACCGCAAAAGAATGGAGTGATTGGCTTTCTAAAAATAAAAACAAACTATTTTTTACTGAAACCGACGGATACCGTTTTATGATTAATACCTACAAAGGATGAAATTATTAATGTTTGCCGTTTTACTATTTCAATTATTTTCTGTAAAAGGACAGTCTGCGTTTGACAAAAGGATTGCGGAAACTGTTGAGCACTTAGCTTGCACAGATCCTGATGAAAGAAGGCCGGTAACACTTAATGCGCAGCTGGTAAAAGAAGGAGATAGCATTGCCATCATTATGAAAATAGCCATAGCATCGGGTTGGCATATTTATGCATACGTACCGCCGGAACAGCCATACATTATGATTGAACCGATTCTCCGGGTGCCGGAACATATTAAAATTAGTGGAGAATGGATAAAAACGGAACCGGAAGCATCTTCAATTGATAAGGGTGTTTTGATGTATGAAAACGAAGCTGTATTTATTCGCAAGGCAGTTAAATCAGATAAAGCATTAGAAGGGATTATAAAGACTGGACTATATTATCAGACCTGTAATTTAAGACAATGTCTTCCCCCTGAGCTAATAATGCTTGAACTGAAATACTAATTTATTGGCAGATGCTTTAGAGAAAGAAACAAAAAAATAAATTTTTTAATTAGCAATCTTTAAATAAAAATTATGTTCGCAAAAATAAAATATCTAATTGTCTTCCTGCTATTTGTTAGCATGGCTTCCTCGGCACAGAACATCAAATTTGAAGGGAAATCCGACAAAAAATTTGATGGCAATAAGGTCATAATATATAATCAAAGTGGCTTACACGATTCTGCAGTAATTAAAGATGGCAAGTTTGATTTCAATGTGCCTTTTAATGAGCCGGCACTTTTTATGTTCTACAGCCGATTGGAAAGTAAAAATAAAGGAGGCTATTCTCCTTTTTCAATATTAGTAACAGCACCCGGAGCCATTAAAATTAAAGCAGATGCTGAAAATTTCAATGAGTCAAAAGTTAGCGGTTCGAAAGAGAATGACCTCTACAAAAATTTTGCAGAGAAATCTGGTAAGGCCCGGCAGAAGATCATAAATGACCTGGAAAATAAATATGGTAAAGAATTTGTAATGAGCCGTAACCCAGACACTTCCAGTGCAAAGTATAAGGAGTTGATAGCAGAGTACAATACATTAAATGAAGCCAGCCAAAAAGAGCAGTTGATAGATCTTCAGCAGTTCATTCACAGCAACCCGGAAACTTTCAGTTCCATATTATTTTTAAACAACTATGCAACAACGATAGATATGGCAGAACTGGAGAGCATGTATGAAAGCTTGTCTCCAAAATACAAGGATACCAAGGCTGGTAAATCCATTGTTTCTACGATAAATGCCAGGAAGATAACAGCTATTGGCAAAACTGCTCCTGATTTTACCCAGGCTGATACTTCGGGAAATATGGTAAAGCTGACTGATTTCCGGGGCAAGTATGTGCTGGTTGATTTCTGGGCATCCTGGTGTGGGCCTTGCCGTGCAGAAAATCCAAACCTGGTAAAAACTTTTAATGAGTATAAGGATAAAGGATTTACTGTATTAGGTGTTTCCTTAGATCAACCCGGAAAAAAAGAGGCATGGTTAAAGGCTATTCATAAAGATGAGCTTACCTGGACACAGGTTTCTGATCTCAAATACTGGGACAATGAAGTAGCTGTACTCTATGGTATCAAGGCCATTCCAGCTAACCTCTTGCTTGACCCACAAGGAAGAATTATCGCCAAGGATTTAAGAGGCGAAGACTTGGAAAAAAAATTATCTGAAGTTATTGCAAAGACCCAGGAAAAGCCTTTTACAATCGACGGAACGATTAAAGAAAATGCAGGTACCCATATTTATTTATCCCTGCCTGACGGTAAAACCGGGAAAACGAAAATGGACAGTTCCTTAATTAAAAATGGACAGTTCCAATTTGCAGGAGTATTAAGTGGTCCGGCACAGGTGTATGTAACGACAGTAAGGCAACCCCGATCTATTAATGAGTATGTACAATTATATATTGAACCCGGCGAAATGAAACTTTCACTTGATGGGAAAAATCTTTCAGAAACTGCTGTACTAAAAGGCTCCGGCGTTCAGGACGAAGCAGATAAGCTCAACACCTTGAAAGCAGCTGTGTTAGCTCAGATGAAACCACTGTCTGAAGCCTATAGTAAAGCAAATGGTATTTATGCTGCAGCGATGAGAGAAAAGAAAGATGAAGCCACTCTGGAAAAACTCAAGGATGAAGCTGAAAAAGCAAAAGAGGCCATGTACCCGTATCAAAAGCAATTAGGAGAAATTGAAACAAAATTCATGAATGATAACCCTGCATCTTATGTTACGGCTTCTATGTTGCGCTATCGCATAAGCAGTATGCCTTTGGAAGAAGGGGACGAACGGTATAGTAAACTATCGGAAATAATAAAGAGCAGCAGTCTTGGTCAGGAAATAAAAAAAGAACTTGATGGATTACGCATGGGCTCACCTGGAGCTACGGCTTCACTCTTTTCTTCTACAGAACTCCGGGGAAAAATGTTGAGCCTTTCGGATTATAAGGGCAAGTATGTGTTATTAGATTTTTGGGCATCTTGGTGTGTTCCCTGCAGAAAAGGCAACCCACACCTGTTAAAACTTTACTCCAAATATAAAGACATGGGAAAGGGCCTTGAGATAATAGGAGTATCGGATGATGATAGCAAGCCGGAAGCCTGGAAGAAAGCCGTAGAGAAAGATGGAATTGGTGTATGGAAACATGTGCTGCGTGGCCTAAAGTGGGTAGATGGTCCTGCTATGTTTGACCGCACTAATGATATTTCTGAAGGATATGGAATCCACTCTCTGCCAACAAAAATACTTATAGATCCAAATGGTATAATCATTGGCCGGTATGATGGAGGCAGCGAAGATGATGAGGCAATAGATAAAAAGCTGGCGGAGATTTTCGGAAGCTAAACTGCTGTATAGGTAGAAGCACTCAAATACAAAATTGGCAGAATTATTTTGGGAATAATATTACGATAGTTAAAAAAATAATTTTAAACAAAATCAACTATGAAAAAAAACAGTATCATATTTCTCAGTGCCGTTTTGTTTATGATGGCTTGTAATAACAGCAAAAATCAAAATGAAGGATATGTTATCAAAGGAACATTAAAGGGCATAGATTCTGGAATGGTAAGAATATCTTCTTACAATGAAGATGACAGAACTTCTAAAACACTTGATAGCACTACTTTCCATGGTGGAACTTTTGAATTAAAAGGTAACGCTGCCCCGCAGATGGTTTCAGTGAATATTGAACCCGGCAACTGGTCGTTCCAGGTATTTTTAGAAGATACAGTATTGAACATTACAGCCGATACTACCGGATCTCAATATTACGATCAGACTATGTATGGTGGCTACAAAGGAGCGAGGATAAAAAATTTTACAGCAACCGGTTCAAAGAATTTTGATGATTGGATGCAATATCAAAACGATCCGGAACAAAAAAAATATGATCCTTTATTTGCAGAATTGGGTAAAAAAATTCAAACTACTAAAGATATTGATGAACAATATAAATATAGAGACCAGATAGATTCTGTGAGTAAAATATTGAATCAATATAAATCAAATTACGTTAAAGATTTTATCAGTAAAAACCCTTCTTCTGTCGCAGGTGCATACATGCTTAGGGATCTTTATATCTGGAATTCTGATTTGCCATTTGCGGATATGCAAAATATGGTAGCAGGCTTTAACGGAGCTGCAAAAGAATCTAAATACAATAAAAGTTTAGAAAATATTCTGGCAATGCGTAAAGCTGTAATGCCAGGAAGTGAAGCACCTGATTTTACATTGATGAAAAGAGATAGTTCAAAATTTACTTTGTCTTCCACAAGAGGCAAATATATAATGATTGATTTCTGGGCAAGCTGGTGCCATCCATGCCGTGAAGCCATTCCACACTGGAAAGAAGTGTATAATAAATATCATGATAAAGGTTTTGATATCGTAAGTGTGTCTGATGATGATAAATGGGCAAATTGGTTTAAAGCAATGGACCAGGAAAAAATGCCGTGGATGCAGGTATGTGATGAATTTCCTGTAAAGAATATGCCGTCAAAAGTTGGTTCGCTATATATGACCACTTATATGCCATTTTATGTATTGCTTGATAAGGAAGGAAAGGTATTAGTGCATTCCGGCGATGAAAAAAAGATCGATGAAAAATTGAAAGAAATTTTTGGAAGTTAAAAAGCTATCAAAAAAGGGAATCATAGAACATTAAAATGCATTGAATTGTTTTCTCTTATTAATTCAATGAATGTGTAAATCAAAAAGTTCAATAAAATTTCGGAAACGAATGTAATTTTTAATCATCGATTATGCGAAGTATAAAATTGGGTCTATTTTTCTTATTTACAAGTCTGTGCTATAGCTTAGGCGCCCAGCAACCCTACACCTGGAAGCAGGCAACCTCAAATGGCTATACATATAAGTATGTGACCAATGATCCGATGAAGACCCGTTTTTATACTTTAAAAAACGGTCTGTCGGTAATTTTGTCCGCTAATCATAAAGAACCAAGAATTACCTACCGGTTAGCGGTACGTACCGGTAGTAATAATGATCCAAGTGATCATACAGGACTGGCTCATTACCTCGAACACCTGTTATTCAAAGGAACAGATAAATATGGTTCGCTGGATTGGGCTAAAGAAAAACCTTTACTTGATAGGATCGAAGAACTGTATGAGCAATATATTTCCACAACAGATTCAGTAAAACGTAAAGAGATTTATAAGGAGATTGATAAAGTTTCCGGGGAAGCCGCTAAGTTTTCTATTGCTGGTGAGTACACCCGTATGATGACAGCCCTTGGTTCACAAGGAACTAATGCACATACTTCTGTTGAGGAAACCATCTATGAAGAGGATTTTCCTTCTAACGCAATTGATAAATTTCTGGCAATCCAGGCTGAACGTTTAAGACAGCCAGTATTCAGAATATTTCATACCGAACTGGAAGCTGTTTATGAAGAGAAAAACAGGGGGTTGGATAATGATGGAAATAAGATGCAGGAGGCTATGTTTTCAACTGTTTTTCCAACACACAACTATGGATTGCAAACAACGATTGGCACCATAGAACATCTGAAAAATCCATCCATAAAGGCAATCCGTGAGTACTATTATAAATACTATGTTCCCAATAACATGGCCATAGTAATGGCAGGGGATTTTGATCCTGATGAAATGATACAAAAGATAACTAAAGAATTTGCTTATCTAATTTCAAAACCTGTGCAGGAATATAAAGGACCGGTTGAAAAACCAATTGCAGGTCCAATAGTGAAAGAAGTTTTTGGCCCCAGTGCTGAAAGTGTACGCATACTATTTCGTTCTGCCCCATCGGGTACAAGAGAAGCATTACTGGCCGACCTACTTAGATCGATACTTTCTAATGGAAAGGCCGGATTGATCGATCTTAACTTAAATAAGCAACAAAAGGTTTTAGGAGCAGGAGCAGCCCTTTGGCAGTTTAAAGATAATGGCATATTCTTTCTACTGGCTTCTCCAAAACAGGGACAAACCCTGGAGGAAGTAAAAGAACTTTTACTTACACAGATCGACATTCTAAAAAAGGGAGACTTTGATGAAAGCCTTATTAAAGCAATTGTATCCAATTATAAGTTGGGAGAATTGCAAGCATTGGAAAACAATACGAGCAGGGCAGGCAATATTGCTGATGAATTTATAAAAAACCGGGGAACTGAATGGAATAGTAATGTAGCAGCCATTGATGAAATGAGTAAGGTGACTAAAAAGGAATTAGTTGATTTCGCCAACAAGCTATTAACCAATAATAATTTTGTAATACTTTATAAAAGAAAAGGAGAAGATAAGAATATCGCAAAAGTAGAAAAACCAGCAATTACACCAGTAGAAACGAATGCGGGCAAAGCATCACCATTCGTAAAAGCTGTTATAGAAACACCTTTACCCTCTATAAAACCAGTTTGGATCGATTATAACAAAGATTTGAAGAAGGAATACCTGGGCAATGCTGAAGTGTTATATGTTCAGAATAAAGACAATGGTTTATTTCGTTTAACTTATCGTTTTGATATGGGTAGCTGGAATAATAAACTATTACCAATAGCCGCTCAATATATTCAATACCTGGGCACAGATAAATACTCGTCAGAAGAATTGAGCAAAGAATTCTATAATCTTGCCTGCAATTTTAATATTAATTCAGGTACAGAAGTTACGACGCTTTCAGTTTCAGGATTACAGGAGAATTTTGAAAAAGCTGTTGGTTTATTTGAACACCTTATTAATAATTGCAGAATAGATGAAGCCGCCCTTACAGCTTTGAAGAATAATATTCTAAAGTCAAGAGCCAATTCTAAACTAAACAAGAATGCTATTTCTTCAGCAATGCAATCATATGCTATGTATGGTGCAAAGAATCCTTTTAATTATGTACTGACTGACGCTGAATTACAAGACCTGAAAGCAGAAGACCTGACAAACCTGTTGCATACATTGTCAAACTTTCAACATACAATAACTTACTATGGTCCCATTTTAATTGAAGGTTTATTAACCAGCATTAAAAAGATTCATAAACTACCGGCTACCTGGAGCAAAAACAATAGTGTTGCCAGGTTTGAAAAAGCAGAGCAGACGAACAATACAGTTCTTTTTGCAGATTATGATGCAGTGCAGTCTGAGATTTATTGGATAAAGAATCTTGATGTCTATGATTCAAAATCTGAACCTGTCGTTAACCTGTTCAACAGTTATTTTGGCGGAGATATGGGATCTATTGTCTTTCAAACTATCCGAGAATCAAAAGCATTAGCCTATTCTACTTATGCATTTGTGATGACACCCTCAAAAAAAGATGATAAATTCTCTATGGTTGCCTATGTAGGAAGTCAGGCAGATAAAATGAATGATGCTGTTAAGGGTATGAATGAATTGTTGAATGAAATGCCTAAATCGGATCAGAATTTCGAAAATGCAAGAACAAGTTTACTGAAAAACATTGAAACTGACAGGGTGACTCAGGATGGTATTATATTAAATTATCTGAATGCCAAACGTAAAGGTTTGGATCATGATATCCGGAAAGATAATTATTCATTGTACAAAACACTACTGTGGAATGATATTTATAAATACCATCAGCAGGAATTTGTAAAGCAACCATATACGTATTGCGTGGTGGCTTCTGAAAAAAGAATAAACCTGGAGGATTTGAAAAAGTATGGCGAATTAAAAATTTTAAACCTGACAGAGTTATTCGGATATTAAAAGAATCTTAAATAATAAAGGCAAGTAAATAAGATGAGAATTGCACTGTTGGCTATACCGGATACCATTAAGATAAACGTCTCAAAAAATTGATCTTATGCAAAAATATTTCTTTATACGAATGGATGGGAAGTATATAAAACTATGCTTCAACGACATACTATATGCCGAAGGTTCAAGAAACTACACTAAGATATTTACTGAAACGAAACAGTACCTGGTGCTTATAACCATGAAAAGACTTGAACAGTTTTTACCAACTAGTTTGTTTACAAGGATACATAAATCGTTCATTGTGTCACTGGAAAAAATTGTGGAGTTTGATAAAGAAAGAGTGTGGCTTCAACATAAAGAACTACCTGTAGGTCATCAGTATAGAAATGAATTAGAAAAGTCGGTCCTTATTGTTAATGATGCGGAGTATTGTTGCTTGCCAATGGCGAATATTAATTACGTTGATCCTATTAGAATAAACGGCTATCATCAGTTAGTTGAAGCTGGATAAATTTTCTCATTTGCAGTTAGTTTGGTGTGAAAGGGGTGTGAAAGCACTCCTTTTTTTGTTGCTATTTTAAAAACCAAGCTCTTCCGTTGGGTTCCAGAAATGTTTTCTAAAATCAACAACCTGATCATTCTTCACTTTGATACCTTCTTTCTTTAATAATTGTTCCATTTTCTCCGGAGGAGAAAAATGAAATTTTCCAGTCAACATTCCATTTCTGTTTACAACTCTATGTGCAGGTACTTTCAGTTTTGCATGATGACAACCGTTCATTGCCCAACCAACCATGCGGGCAGAAGATTTTGTGCCGAGACATTCTGCAATAGCACCATAAGAAGTTACCCTTCCTTTTGGTATTTGCCTTGCTACTTCAAAAACCAGTTCAAAGAAATTTTCATCTCTT
>Ga0138256_10003217_pt1 | contig 17410 bp, 20 predicted proteins | sample KNB2016incub_MG_FD_105486 | JGI IMG/M metagenome (GOLD analysis project Ga0138256, IMG submission 105486) | Active sludge microbial communities from wastewater in Klosterneuburg, Austria - KNB2014incub_MG | ecosystem: Engineered > WWTP > Activated sludge > Unclassified | place: Austria... | reverse complement strand
GCCATCGAGCGCGCAAGCGCCGTCTCCGGGCTGGCCGCGGGCGATCTCGCCTACGAGGGCGCGCGTCGCATCCTGGAGGACCACGAGCGCATGCTGCTGGTCGCCGAAGACCGTGAGGCGTTCCTGCGGGCCGTGGCGAAACCGCCTCGTCCCTCGCCCCGGTTGGTGGCCGCGCTCCGGAAACACGGCCGGTGACTCGCGCGGCGCCGGGGCTTCGGTTCGCGCTCCTGGGTCGCGAGCACGATCGCTCGAGTTTCCGTTCGGGCGTGCCAGCGCTCGACGACTGGTTCCGCGCCCGGGCGACCCAGGACCAAGAGCGGCGAGTCGCTCAGGTGTTCGTGGCACTCGACCACGAGGGCATCGTGGGCTTCTACAGCCTGAGCATGTTCACGCTGGCGCTCGACAGCCTGCCCGAACGCCTCTCGCGCAAGCTGCCGCGCTACGACGCCATCCCGGCCGCGCTCATCGGACGCCTCGCGCGTCACGAGCGCGCTCGGGGAGCCGGCATCGGGGATCTCCTGCTCGCCGATGCGGTGATCCGGGTCCTCGCCGCGGCGGAAGCGGTGGCGGCCTACGCCATCGTGGTCGACGCGAAGGACGACATGGGTCGCGCCTTCTACGAGGCCCACGGGTTCATTCCCCTTCCGTCACGATCGCGCCGATTGTTCCTGCTCACGAAGACCGCGCGCGCCGCGCTGCGTGCGGCGAAGCGATGACCGACAGCCCTCGGGACCACGTGGCCTCGTCACCCGGATCTAGGGCTGACCGAAGCCGTCCGTCCAGCCCGAGTACCAGTTGAACGTCACGCTGCCGTTGTCGGCGCCGACCCCTCCGATCCTTCCGGTCACGGAGGCGTTGGCGGTGTCCTTCCAGGTTGCCAGCGGCTTGCCGTCGGGGGCGACGACCATCAGCGGATCGGACTGCGACTTCAGCACCAAGAGGCCCGATCCGTCACGCGCGACCTGGAATGCGCCGGCCGAATCGGTCTCCGAGACGATGGTCGTGGGCCAGGTCAGCTCGCCCTTCGAGGCCCCCGAGGTGTCGAACAGAAGATACTTGCTGTCCTTCTTGCTGCTCACCGTGAGCGAGTAATAGACGAGCACCTCGTTTGCGCCGGCCCAGGGCAGCGCGATGGCGTTCTCGGCGGTCAGGGCCTCGGCGGGCAGATCCACCGTGGAGAAGGTCGACGCGCCCGGCTTGAGGATCGCCAGCTGACGCTTGGTCCAGTTGGACGCGGCGTCCCGCGTCACCCACACCACGGAGCCGTCCCGCGCCCACGATGCGATCGGATACAGGCTCTTCAGATCCTGCGCGAGCTCGGTCTCTGTCCCGGTCGCATGGGCGATCGAGACCACGCGCCCGCAGGTCTGGCTGCCTGAGCCACACTTGCTCGAGGGGCGAACGGCCAGCACCGACTTCCCGTCACCCGACAAAAAGTAGCGGCTCAGGCGCGTGTCGAGCGAGCCGGTCGAGACCAGATTGGTGGCTCCGGTCCCGTCGAACTTCACCTTCTGCAGGGTGGTCATCGTGCCGCCGGTCCCGTGCAGCAAGTGCTCACCGTCCAGCCAGCCCAGCACCGCGCCGCCCTTCGCGACGAACGCGGTCTCGGTCGATGTCGCGAGGTCGTAGATGTGGATGCCAGTATTGGGCTGCCCGGCGCCGGCGTCGGACGCGGCGACGTACTTCCCGTTGCTGCTGATGACCGCGCGGGTGCACTTGAAGTCGGCCACCTTCTTCACGTCCTTGCTCGACACGGTGTAGACCGTGACTGGACCGGGCGTGACGCCCGTGGCCGCGCAGAACGCGAACTGCCCGGACCCGCCGCCCGCACCGCCGGTTCCCGCGCCGCCGGTGCCCGACCCGCCGGTGCCCGACCCGCCGGTGCCCGACCCGCCGGTGCCCGACCCGCCGGTTCCCGAGCCGCCGGTGCCCGAGCCACCGGTGCCCGAACCGCCGGTTCCGGAGCCTGCCGACCCACCGGTGGCCGATCCCGCGCTGCCGCCCGTAGCCGAGCCCGCCGATCCGCCCGACGAAGCGCCGCCGGTGCCCGATCCGCCGGTGCCCGATCCGCCGCTGCCGCCGCCTCCGTCGTCGTCACCCCCGCACGCCCAAAGCAATGCACCCGCAAGACCGACGACCAATCCAAGACCCACTCGCATGGAAGACCTCCCACCCTCCAATATCGCCGAAGCGGTTCCGGCACGGGTATGACGCTCGTCAGCCCGCGCAGGTCATGAGCCGCGGCTCGTCGAGCGCGGCGGCCACGGCCCCGAGGCGCGGGTCGCCGCGGATGGTCTCGATCAGACCCTTCATTGCCACGAGGTACGCGCTCGGCTCGAGCTCACCGCGGAGCAGTTGCACGCGCAAGAAGACGCCGGCGGTCTGGGCGACGTCGCATAGGCAATATTCTCTCACTTCCTTGATGCGACCCGCGTGCACCATCGGGCCCACGTCCTTGCCGTCCACGCCGACCTTGCCCGGCATGCCGCAGAGCTTGGCCACGATGTCCAGCTTGGCGGGCTTGGCTGCTCCGAAGTCCGCGATGAAGTCCATCAGGTCCAGGTGGCCTTCGGGCGAGAAGCGGTAGCGCACGTCACGCGCGCGGTAATAGTGGCGCAGCGGCACGCCATGGCGCAGGCAGCGGGCCGCGATCACCGGCAAGTCGAAGCCGCGCCCATTGAAGGTGATCAGGTCGGGCCGCCGCTCGTCCAAGAACTTCGAGAAGTCGAGCAGCATGGCTGGCTCGTCCTTGCCTTCGCCCAGCACCCCCACCCGCTGCACCGCGTAGCTCGCGTCGAAGAGCAGCGCGCCGATCACCACGATCTTGTGGTGCGGCGGCGCGGGCAGCCGCTCGGCCTCGGCCGACTCGGCGATGGGCAGCTCGGCGTCGAGCACGGTCTCGATGTCGAGCACCAGGAATGACTTGGCCACGCCCGCAGCATCGGAGCGGCCCCTCGGGGGGGTCAACCACCCGGAATGAGAAGGTTAACCGGCGCAGCAAAAACCAGACTGTTTCCGAGTAGTTGACACGGAATCTGCCACGTGGTCACGTGGCTCTCATGATTTTCCGCTCCCAGGCTTCGAGTCGCGCGGTCGCGACCAGCCAGCGGAGCCTTCTCCTTCCTGGGGCGGGCTGGCTTTGCCCCCGCCGACCGCATGGCGCGAAACACACTGGTGATCAACTGCGACGTTCGGGAGACCCGAGTCGCTCTGATTGAAGACGGGGTCATCGCCGAGCTCCACATCGAGCGGGCGAACGCACGGGGCACGGTCGGAAACGTCGTGCTGGGCAAGGTCACGCGTGTCCTACCGGGCATGCAGGCGGCCTTCATCGAAGTCGGGATGGATCGCGCGGCGTTCTTGCACGTCGAAGATCTGATCCGTCCCGATGACTTCGAGGCGTATCTCGCGGGGGCTCACCGCGAAGACGAAGGGCCTTCGGGCAAGGGCGTCGGTGGCCGCCGCCACCACCCCGAGTCGGAGGCGGACGACGACGACGACAGCGAAGTGATCGTCGCGCCGGGTGCTGCAGAGCAGCCCAGCGCGGGCGCGCACCCGGCGGGAAGCTCGGCTATCGCCGCGGCGTCGGAGCCCGAGGCGGCGTCGGAGCCCGAGGCAGCGTCGGAGCCCGAGGCAGCGTCGGAGCCCGATGCGGCCGAGGCCGAAGACGCGGAGGCCGAAGACGCCGAAGCCGAAGACGCCGAGGCCGAAGGCGCAACCGACGCGGAGGCCGACGACGCGGATGACGACGACGCGCCGGATTCGGACGACGACGACTCGGGCCCCGACTCGAGCGAACGCGCTCCCGTGGCAGCCGCCGCGGCCGGCGAGGCCGGCGAGGCCACGGCCCCGGGCGTGGAGGCCGGCGCCAGCGCGGTGGAGCACGAGCCGCCGCCCGCAGGCGTTGCCGTCGAAGAGAGCACGGGCCGGCTGGTCGAGGACTCGCAGCGGCGCGGCCGGCGTCGGCGTCGTCGTCGCGGGCGCGCGCCCGAGCCGAAGGCAGCGCCCGGCCGGCGCGAAGATCCGCGCAAGAACGCCAAGGTCAAGGGCTCGGCGGCGAAGCGGCCGCAGCTTCGTGTGGCGCGCACCGTGCCCATCACCGAGGTCGTCAAAGAGGGCGACGAGGTGGTGGTGCAGATCTCGAAAGAGCCCATCGGCACCAAGGGCGCGCGGGTCACCAGTCACATCTCGCTGCCCGGTCGCTACGTGGTCTACCTGCCGACCGTCGAGCACACCGGTGTCAGCAAGCGCATCGGGTCGGGCCGCGAGCGCCACCGCCTGCGCGAGGTGATCGATTCGGTCAAGCCCCAGCAGGGCGGTCTGATCGTGCGCACGGTGGCCGAGGGGCTGACCAAGAAGCAGCTCAAGGCGGACATCGGCTACCTGATCAAGCTCTGGGCCGAGATTGCCAAGAACCGCGAGGGTGCCAAGTCGCCCAAGATGCTCTATTCCGAGCTGGACATCGTGCTGCGCACGGCGCGCGATCTGTTCACCGACGAGATCGAGCACATCGTGATCGACGATCGCGAGCAGTACCTGCGGCTGGTGCGGTTCGTGGAGATGTTCTTGCCCGAACGCGTGAAGGACATCGAGCTCTATACCGGGCTCGAGCCGATCTTCGACGCCTATGGCATCGAGGACGAGATTGGCCGGGCCCTGTCACGCAAGGTTCCGCTGGCGAGCGGCGGGTACCTGATCATCGATCAGGCCGAGGCGCTGACCGCCATCGACGTGAACACCGGGCGCTTCGTCGGCAAGGGCAGCAAAGATCTGGAAGAGACCGCCCTCAAGACCAACCTCGAGGCGGTGGAGGAGATCGCGTATCAGCTGCGCTTCCGCAACATCGGCGGCCTGGTGATCCTGGATCTGATCGACATGGAGATCTCGGGCAACCGCGACAAGGTGTGGCGCGCGCTCGAGGCGGCCCTGGCCAAAGACAAGGCCAAGACCACACTGAACCGCATCAGCGAGCTGGGGCTCATCGAGATGACGCGCAAGCGCACTCGCGAGAGCCTGAGCCGCACGATGAACGAGCCCTGCTTCTATTGCGACGGGACGGGTCACATCCAGTCGCGCACCACCATTGCCTACGAGATCTTGCGGCAGATCCGCCGCGAGCGCGACAGCCTGCCCGGCTACGTCATCAGCGTGAACGCCCACCCCGCGGTCGTGGACCTGCTGTCTACCGAAGAGAAGGCGGCGGTGCAGGACGCCGAGCGGCGCTACATGCGTCGCATCGAGCTGATTCCGCGGCGCGAGTACCACATCGAACAGTTCGACCTGCAGGGGAGATGAACATGTCGAGCGACCGCCGCGAAGAACGGGTGACGATCAACAAGGAGTTCGAGTCCTTCGATCAGTTCATCCAGGAATACGTGACGAACATCTCGCGCAGCGGCGCCTTCATTCGCACCGACCACCCCCTGCCGGTGGGCACCGAGGTGAACCTGCGCTTCACCGTGATCATGGACGACATCGAGAGCATCGAGGGCCTGGGCCGGGTGGTCCGGGTCGAGGCGAACCCCCCCGGCATGGGCGTGGTGTTCCTCGAGCTCAGCAAGTACTCGGCGCAGCTCATCGAAAAGCTGCTGATTGTCGGGCCTGTGGCCAAGGTCGAGCCCTGAGCAGACGTCCAGCCAAAGGCGAAGCTCGACAAACCCCCCGCTCTCTTCTAGGTTCCGCGCCCCATGTTCCTCTTCAAGCTCGGCAAGCCCAAGCGCGACCGCAAGCGCTCGGCCCGTCACAAGGCCGCCCTCAAGAACAAGAACAAGCGCCGCCACAACCACGTGCGCGCTTGAGCCGTCGCGTCAGCCGATGATCTGGCCGGCCCAGAGCCGGCGCAAGAACGTGGCGATGGGAAGGACGCGTGTGCCGTCGACCGTGAGCTCCCGGTCGCCGAGATACACGACGTAGCTGGACGCCTTCGTGGTCGAGAGCAGCGCCACGAGCCCCTTCCGGTGCTCAGGGCGGAAGGTCTTGGCGTGCTTCGCTTCGATCGCGACCATGCGCTGACCGCGCCAGAACACGAAGTCCACCTCGCTGCCACTCGGCGTCGCCCAGTAGCCCAGCGACCCGCGAACGTTCGCGTAGTGGACGTAGCTGCGCAGCTCGTGGAGCAGGTAGTGCTCGAGTAGCACGCCTTGCCAGTCCGCCGGCGGAGGCTGGTCGAACGCGCCCGCGGCGGCGTGCAGCACTCCTGGATCGAACCAGTAGAACTTGGGCAACGCGACCTCTTTGACTCTGGCCCGCGGGCGGTGCGCCTCGAGCCACGTTCCGATCAGCGTGTCGACCAGCACCTCGAAGTAGCCGCGCACGGTGTCGCGCGGCACGCCGGCGTCGCGCGCGATGCTCGAGATGTTGGTCCTCTGCCCCGCGGCCAGCGCTGCCACCGCCAAGAACCGGCCGAAGCTGCCCAGGTCGCGAACCAGGGCTTCGGCCTTGACCTCTTCGGCCAGGTAGGTCGTCACGTAGGCACGCAGGAAGTCCTCGCGTGAGTCATCGCTGCCGGCGGTCACACTCATGGGCAGGGCGCCGAATTTCAGCAGGCGCCGCGCCGGCACGTCGAAGCCCATCTCGTGGGCCGTCAGCGGGAACATGTTTCGCACCACGGCGCGGCCGGCCAAGAGGTTGGCGGCGCCGCGTTTGAGCTTGCGCGCCGAAGAGCCGGTGAGCGCGAACTTCTTGTGGCCCTCCTCCTCCATCAAGTAGTGGACCTCGTCCAGCAGGCGCGGCGCGCGCTGCACTTCGTCGATCACCACCCAGCGGTCCCGCGGAAGCGTCAGAACCTCGCTGCGCAATCGCTCGGGCTCGCGCTCGTAGCGCAGCATGGCGTCCGCCGGCAGCAGGTTGATCAGGTGAGCGCCGGGCAACTGGGCACGGAGCCAGGTGCTCTTGCCCGTGCCCCGCGGGCCGAAGAGGAAGAACGCCGACTTGGGGCGTGCCAGGTCCCGCGGAAACATCGCCACCAAATTTACCGTCAATTTGGTGGCGACGTCTACAGCCCCTCAGAATTCCTCGCCGTCGTCGTCCTGGCCGCTGCCGCCCAGCGCGCGACGCGCGACGTCCATCCCGAAGCCGGCGCGGGCCAGGGCGCCCAGATCGCGCCGACGGTTCGCGGCGCGCTCTTCTTCGGAGCGCAGGTGGCCGATGCGCCGCTTGCGGACGAAGGCGCGGGCGGCCTCGAGCTCGGCGTCGGCACCCACGTCGGCGTCCACGCCCTGAAGGGCGCGGTGGGCGACCTCGCCGTCGACCCCGCGCATGCGTAGCTTCTGCGCGATGGCGCGACCCGATGCGCCGCGGCGGCGGAGCCCGCTCGCCATCGCGCCGGCGAAGCGCGAATCGTCGAGCACGCCGCTCTCTTGGTAGCGCGCGAGCAGCTCGTCGACCAGCGTCGTCGCGTCACGCGTCGCGTCAGCGCCGCGCTCGACCGCAGCGCGCTTCAGGTGGCGGGCGAGCACGCGCCGCAGGTTCTTGGCCGAAGTGTCGAAGCGATCGAGGTAGCGCAGCGCCACGGCGTCGAGCTCGTCGCGAGTGACCGGTCCGGTGCGTTTGCGCGCTGCCATCGCCACCTAAGGTGTGGCCGCGCAGCATAGCGCAGGCGGCGCGATCGGCGTATCGTTGCACCATGCTCGCGCGCTTCGCCGGGATCGTGTGCGTCGGGTTTGCGCTCTCGCTCGCCTGTGGCGGCGAGTCCGAAGAGGACAGTCCCGGCAGCGGCGGTCAGGCCAGCGGGGGCAGCGGCGGAAGCACCGGCGGCACCGGTGGCGGCGCGGGCGGCGCTGCGGGCGCTGCCGGCACCGGCGGCGCTGCGGGGTCGCCGGCTCTGGGGCGCTGCGGGGATCCGGTTCCGCCCGGCGCGCCCACCGCGAAGGCGCCACCGAAGTACTCCGGCGGCGCGTGCCCCAAGCTGGTGGCCGGGCCGAACACCATCACCAGCACCGCCGAGCGCAAGTTCGTGCTGGTGGTGCCCAAAGACCTGAAGGCCGGCGAGAAGCCGCCGCTGATCTTCCTCTGGCACTGGCTGGGCGGCGACGCCCAAGACTTCGTGGACAAGGGCGAGATCCAGGCGGCGGTGGACTCGCAGCGCTTCATCGCGGTCGTACCCGAAAAGAAGGGCGACCTGCTCTTCGTCTGGCCGGTGGAGATCATCCAGTCGCAGCCCCGGGTCGACGAAGAGCTGACGCTGTTCGACGATCTGCTGTCGTGCGTGAGCGAGCAGTTCTCCGTCGACCCGAACTGCGTGTCGAGCGCTGGGGTCAGCGCCGGTGCCCTCTGGACCGATCAGCTCGCTGCGTATCGCTCCGACCACCTGGCTTCGTTCGTGTCGCTCTCGGGCGGCGTGGGCGGCGTGATCCGGGCGTGGGGCAACCCGGCGCGCAAGCTGCCGGGCCTCGTGCTCTGGGGCGGGCCCACCGACACCTGCGGCGGGCTCTTGAGCTTCAACACCCTGTCCGCAACCCTCGAGAAAGAGCTCGAGGCCGACGGCCACTTCTTCCTCGAGTGCGTCCACAACTGCGGGCACTCGGAGCCGCCCATGGCCGGCGCGGCGGGCTTCTCCAAGTATCAGTCGCTGTGGCAGTTCGTGATGGACCACCCTTACTGGCTGCCCAAGGGGCAGTCGCCGTACCTCACCGACGGCCTGCCGAAGGTGATGCCCGAGTGGTGCGGCATCGGCAAGGGCAGCGCCACGCCGCGCACCGGCGCGTGCAGCAATCCTTCGCAGTGCTGAGTCAACGGGGGCGCGAGCGCGCCGGCTCGACCAGCAGCACGCCTTCCACGAACACCAGCCCCGACCAGCGCGGCACCTGGACGTCCACCCGCTCGCCGACGTGCTGGGGTGCGAAGCGCAAGCGACCGTCGACGCCGAGCGCGAGCGAAAGCGCCCCCAGGGCCAGCGCGCCCCTCAGCCCCAGCGACGCGAAGCCGGTGGTCACGGTGTGGCCCTCGATGTGGAACCACTCGCCGCCGCCCAAGAGCGCGGCTCCGATCGGGTGCGCGCGCGAGAACGGCGCGCCCCAGCCGAGGCCACCGCCCAGGTCGTAGAGGAATGCCGACGAGCCGGCGTCGGAGCGGGCGAAGCGCGCCGACTCGGAGAGCTGCAAGGACCACGGCCCCCAGCCCACACCGATGTCGAGGCGCGGGCCCAGCGCCGGGCCAAGGCCGTCGCCGAGCAGCTCACCCAGGAGCCCGATCCCGATCCCACCGCTTTCGACCAGCGGCTTCGGTGCCTCGATGAGCGGAGCGCGCTCGCCCCAGGTCGGTGCCTCGTGCGGCGAGGTGGGCAACGGGCGCGGCTTGGCCGCGGGCGCCGGCGCAGGCTCGGCGGGTGCACGCTCGACCCGCTGCTCGATGGCGTCGAGCAGTGCCTCGACCAGTGTGCCCTCGCTGGACACGTCGAGTATCTCGGCCGGGGGCCCGTTCCACACCACCCAGGCGCGGCTGTGATCGCAGGCCACCAGGATCGAGCGGGGCGCGTCGCTCCGCGAGCGCAGCAAGAGCTTGACCCGTGCGCCGACCTCGTCGGCCTGGGCCGCGCTCAAGCGGGCGCACGCCAGATCGACCTCTGCCGCCTCGCAAATGCTCGTCATCGCGAGGATTGTCGCGACCGTTGCCCAGCGCCGCACGCCGGCCAGGGTGGCCCAGTTCCCCGCGCTTGAAAAGGGGACCGATCCCCGCCGCCTCGGGCATCGACTAACATTCACGAAGGTGGCGTAGTGTCCGAAGCCGACCCGGCAGCGTTTCCGGCCAGCATGGAGCTTCCGCTCTTGCCCCCGCCTGCGTTCGAGCGCTCTTCCGAGCCACCCGTGGAGCGGGCGGTCCCTGCGAACCTGCTCCCGCTGCTCTATCGCCAGATGCGCGGCCTGGCGGGGCCCCGGCCCGATCTGGACGATCTGGTGCAAGCCGCCGCCGAGCGCGCGCTCAGATCGTGGAGCCGGTTCGAAGGGCGATCGCAGCTCTCGACCTGGACCTACGGCATCGCCTACCGCACGCTGATCGATCACGATCGCTGGTACTTCCGCTGGCGGCGACGCTTCAGCTTCACCACCGACGGTGAGCCCGATCAGCCGCACGAGGTCGACGCCGAAGGAAGCTTGGCAGAGCTGGGCCGCGCGCGGCGGCTGCGCGAAGTGCTGGGCCAGCTGCCACCCGCCAAGCGTGCGGTGGTGGTGCTCGCCGAGCTCGAAGGTCTGAGCATGCGAGAGATTTCGGAGATCGTCGGCACCAACGAGCGCACGGTGCGCTCGCGCCTGCGCGATGCGCGGCAGAAGCTGGTCCAGCTTCTCAGCGGCGATCCGCTGTTTCAGGAGAATGAGCCATGAACACGCGAGAAGAGCGAGTCTTGGAGCTCGCCCGGGTCGCGTGGCGAACCGGGCAGCCCAGCGAGGCCAGGGTCGAGGTCGCGGCGCGACGCATCCAGAAGCGGATGCAGAAGCCGCGACGCGCGAGGGCAGCGCGTCGCCACACCTTGATCCTGGCGTTCATCGTGGTGTTCTTCGGCGCCGCGGCCTGGGCCGCCAGCGCCGGCGCCCCGCAGGTCTTCGGCCGGGGCTCGGGCGGCGGCGCGCCCGCAAAGCTCGCCTCTGCAGCGCGCGGCGGGCTGGGCAACGGCGTGGCCGTTGCGGTGGATCGCGGCCGCGTGGCGGTCCCCATGGCCCAGGCGGCGGCTCCCGATCCGGTGGGCGAGCCCGCGGAACAGAAGACCACCCGTGCTGCGCCCAAGGGTCTGGCCGCGCCCACGCCGGCGCCGGCGGCCTCGTGGCGCGAGGTCGCGCAGGCCCTGGACGCCAAGGACGACGCCAAGGCCCGGCAGGCGCTGGAAGGCCTGTCGCAATCCTCCGATGCCACCACGCGTGCCAAGGCGCGCCTTGGCCTTGCGCAGCTGGCGAAGAGCCGCGGTGACTGCGCGACGGCCCGGCGCCTGGCGAATGAAGTCGCGACCCAGCACGGCGTGGACCCGAGCGTGCAGAAGCGCGCCGCCGCGCTCTCGGCCGAGTGCGACTGAGTCAAGGCGGAGGCAGCGGCAAGGTCGGCAGCACCGCTGATGAGTCGTCTCACAGCCCGAATGCGTGCGGCCCGCGGCCGCACCGGGCGGCGCCGCACCGCCGGACGGCGCACCGCCCGTTGTCCGTCGGGCGCGTTCATGCTTAGCTCTTCAGCATGAAGAAGACACGCCGCAAGGGGGCCAGCGAGACCTTCTCGGTGTCGGTCGACCCGCGCACCAAGGCGATTCTGCGCAGCCGCGCCGACCGGCTGTACGCGGGCAATCTTTCGGCGCTGATCACCGACCTCGGTCGGGAGGCGGAACGACGAGACGCTTTCGAGAAGGTGCGAGAGTGGGCGGGCGGGTCGGTGCTCGAAGACGACGACCGCGCGAAGATCGACGCCGAGCTCGAGGAGGGTTGGCGGCACGCTCGCCGCCACGCCAAGAAGCCACGCCGCCCCAGGGCCGCATGAAGCAGGGCGTTACCTTCGACACCGGGGTGCTCATCGCGCTCGAGCGCCGCAGGCAGCGTGCGCTCCAGATCCACGAGCGACTCGGTGAGCGAGGCGTCACCATCAACGTCCCCTGGGCGGTCGTCGCCGAGTGGTGGCGCGGCCGGTCGGACCTCCGAGAGACCATCCTCCGCTCGGTCGACGTCGAGATCCCCACGGTCGGGCTCGCCAGGCTCGCTGGGGAGGCGCTCGCGAAGGTGCGGGGCGCGTCCACGGTGGACGCCGTCGTCATGGCGTCGGCGGCGCTTCGCGGAGACGTCGTGTACACGACTGACGTCTCGGACCTGGAGGCGCTGCGTGCGCACTTCTCGTCCGTGCGGGTCCTTGGAGTGTGATCCCCGGCAGCGGGCACCGAGACTGCTCATTCCGGCTGGGCGAGCTTCGCGATGTCTGCGTCGCCGAGCTCGGCGGCGTAGATGCGGAGGTCGTCGAGCAGGCCGACGAAGTTGGTCGCGATGTGAAGCTTGTTCGAGGTGCGCCGCAACCCTGCCTCGCTGATGGGGCAAGTCGCCATCGGGGCGCCATCGAGGAAGACGCGCATGGCGCGGCTCTTGGCGCTGATGACCGCGCCGAAGTGATGCCACTTGCCGAACTGCACGCTCTTGGGCGCCGACGCGCAGAAGACCTGGCCGCCGTTCTTGTAGCGGTCCTCGGGCGTCGCGTAGACGAGGAGGAAGCCCTCGGCCGAGTTGACCGAGACGCCGTACTCGCGGCCGTCACACGGACTCGGGTCCGCTTCCCCCGCGCTCAGGCAACCCCACCAGTTGGGCCCCTTCGGGTCGGACTTGATCAGGATCTCGCGCCAGGGCATGTCTTTCATGCCCCCCGGCGCCAAGAGGAACCAGCCCGTGATGGTCATCGCGCGCGGAGCGTGCTGCGAAGCCCCATCGTCCACGAGCAGCTCGCCCGCGCCCTCGACCTTCAGCGCGCCGCCGCGCCGACCGGCCACCCAGCTCACCGAGCCCTGCGCGGTGCCCGTGTTGCCGTGGTTCGACGCGTCCGCGGCCGCGTTGCCGCTCGCTTCGTCGAACTTCCAGTGGGCGACGAGGCTCTTCTCAATCGCGGGTGTAGCCCTTCGCTCGACTTGCGCCGCGCCGTTGCACGCCTGAATGATCGCCAGCATCGCCTGATCGGACGCGGAGTACTTCTTCTGCAGGCTCTCGCTCACCTCCGCGGCGCCGCCCGCCTTCACGCCCAGCGAGCCCGCCTCGGCCGACAACTTCTGGCTCTTCTCATTGCCGAGCTGCGCGCCCTGCGCGCGAACGCACGCGACGTAGTCCGCCACGGGCTCGCTCACGCACACGCCGTCGAGGTAAGTCCGCCCCGGGGGGCACGTCACCGACACCTGGTTCAGCGCCGGCCCGCACGAGAGCCCCCACGCCGCAGTCGCCAGGAAGACCATCGTTCGAGCTCGTCCCATCGTGCCTCTTGCCGAGAGTCGCCTCAGGCGCCCTTCGGCGCAAGCGGGCCGTTGCGCCTCCACGCGGGCCGGCCGCCGTTGACTCGGCGCCTCGCGTTGCGTAGCGGTCCAGCGTGCACCTTCCCCGAGCTGCCAGCGAGCTCGCCAGGCTCCGCGCGCATCTCGCGCGGCATCGGGCGCTTCCGCAACCGTGGGTCACGGCGGAGGACCCCGGCCGCCAGCTCCGACGCCTCTGGGCCGCGTGTGAGGAACCCTGGGTGCTGCTGGAATTGGTCGAGCCCGTGGCGGGGCGTCCCCGGGTCGTGCTCGCTGCGGTCGACTGTGTGCGGCTCGCGATCGCCGCGACGGCGGACCCGGATCCCACGCTTGCCGCCGCGATGGACGTCGTGAAGGGGTGGGCGCGCGGCGAGTGCACGGACGCGCAAGTGGACGAGGCCCAGGACCGAATCGGTGAGGTCATCGAGCGGCAAGAGAGCGCATCCGCAATTGGATATGCTTGCCTTTACGTCGCGCAGGTCGCTCGAAGCGGCTGCTGGGCCCAGCACGACGACCCCGACGCCTTCCGCGCGCTGAGCCACGCCGCCGACTGCCTCGGAGAAGGGGGACTGTCTCGCCTCTGCGACCGGGTGCGCGCTTGCCTGGAGTGTCCGACGCTCGCCGAGTTGCTCGCGGCCTACGGCGCAAGTTGAGGTCGCGAGCGGCCCCGCCGATCTGCCGAGGCCCTCAGGGTGGGGTTTGCCGATAGAACGGGCCCCTACCCGGCGCCGGCCGGTCGCGCTAAACACGCGCCGCCATGGATTTCATCTACACGATGCAGGGGGTCACCAAGGTCCACCCCCCCGACAAGAAGGTCCTCGAGAACATCACGCTGGCGTTCTTGCCCGGCGCCAAGATCGGCGTGATCGGCTCGAACGGCTCGGGCAAGAGCTCGCTGCTCCGCATCATGGCCGGGGTCGACAAGGACATCTACGGCGAGGCCAAGCCGCACCCGGCGATCAAGGTCGGGTACTTCGCACAAGAGCCCGAGCTGGGTGACGCCAAGACCGTGCGCGAGGCGGTGGACGAAGGCGTGAAAGAGGTGCGCGCGCTGCTCACCGAGTTCGAGGAGCTCAGCATGAAGCTGGGCGAACCGATGAGCGACGACGAGATGAACAAGCTGCTCGAGAAGCAGGGCACGCTGCAGGACAAGATCGACGCCATCGACGCCTGGAACCTCGATCAGCACGTGGATGTGGCGATGGAGGCACTGGAGCTGCCGCCCGCCGACGCCGAGATCGCGCACCTCTCGGGTGGCGAAAAGCGACGCGTCGCGCTGTGCCGCGTCCTCCTCAGCGCGCCGGACATGCTCTTGCTCGACGAGCCCACCAACCACCTGGACGCATCGAGCGTCGCCTGGCTCGAGCGCTTCTTGAAAGAGTTCAAGGGCACCGTGGTCGCCGTCACCCATGACCGCTACTTCCTCGACGACGTGGCCGAGTGGATCTTGGAGATGGATCGCGGTCGCGGTTACCCGTTCAAGGGCAACTATTCCGGCTGGCTCGAGCAGAAGAGCGCGCGCCTGGCCCAGGAAGAGAAGGGCGAGAGCGCCCGGCAGCGCAAGCTGAAGGAAGAGCTGGACTGGGTGCGGGCCTCGCCCCGGGCGCGTCAGGCCAAGAGCAAGGCGCGCCTGGCTGCTTACGAAGAGCTGATGAACAAGAGCGCCAAGGGGCCCTCGGACCCCACCGAGATCAGCATTCCGCCCGGCCCGCGCCTGGGCGAGGTGGTGATCGAGGCCGACCACCTGGTCAAGGGGTTCGGCGACCGCATGCTGGTCGACGATCTGACGTTCCGTCTGCCGCGCAGCGGCATCGTGGGCGTGATCGGTCCGAACGGCGCCGGCAAGACCACGCTCTTCCGCATGCTGGTCGACAAGGAGAAGCCCGACGGCGGCAGCCTGCGCGTGGGCGAGACGGTCAAGATCTCGTACGTGGACCAGAGCCGCGAGTCGCTCTCGGGCGCGAACAACGTGTGGCAAGAGATCTCGAAGGGCGAGGACAAGATCGAGCTCGGCAAGCGCGAGGTGGCGTCACGGGCGTATTGCTCGTGGTTCGGCTTCAAGGGCAGCGACCAGCAGAAGCTGGTGGGCAGCCTTTCGGGCGGCGAGCGCAACCGTGTGCACCTGGCCAAGCTGCTCAAGGAAGGCGGCAACCTGCTCTTGCTCGACGAGCCCACCAACGATCTGGACGTCGACACGCTGCGCGCGCTGGAAGAGGCGCTGCTCGAGTTCCCCGGCTGCGCCGTGGTGATCAGCCACGATCGCTGGTTCCTCGATCGCATCGCCACGCACATCTTGGCCTTCGAGGGCGACAGCCACGTGGAGTGGTTCGAAGGGAACTACCAGGCCTACGAGGCCGACCGGAAGCGCCGGCTGGGCGTGGACGCCGATCAGCCCCACCGCATCAAGTACAAGAAGCTGCGGGGGTGAGCGCCGGCTGCGCGAAGCGATGCGCGCATGCCACTCATGACTCCGACGCTGCGCGCGCCGCCGCCTGGCGCGCCCACGGCCGGACCTTGCATACCAGCATACCGTAGGATATGCATAAGCATAATGCGCACGTCCCTGGACATCCCAGACAGCCTGTTCCAGCGCGCCAAGAAGCTCGCCCGCGATCGCAAGACCTCGCTTCGCGCGCTCCTGCTCGAGGGCCTTCGCGAGATCCTCCAGCGCGAGCGGCCGGGAGCCACCCAGTACCGCATGAAGGACTGCTCGTTCGGGGGCGGCGGGCTCGTCGAGGGGCTCGAATGGACCGACAGCGATCGGCTGCGCGATCTGACCTACGAAGGCCGCGGCGCGTGATCGCCGTCGACACGAACATCCTGGTCTACTCGCACCGAAGCGACTCCCCATTCCACGATCGCGCCCAGCGTGTCGTGCGCCAGTTGGTCGAGGGCGGAACGCGCTGGGCGCTGCCCTGGCCGTGTGTCCACGAGTTCATCGCCAACGTCACCAACGCTCGGATCTACAAGGCACCGACACCGCTCGAGCTCGCCCTCGATCAGGCCCGTCAGTGGTTGGGCTCACCCGAGGTGCGACTACTCGCCGAGGAGGAAGCCTACTGGGACGCCCTGGCCGCTCTGCTCCAGTCGTCGCAGGTCACCGGGGCCAAGGTCCACGACGCGCGCATCGCCGCGCTGTGCATCTCGCACGGCGTGTCCGAGCTCTGGACTGCCGACCGTGACTTCAACCGTTTCGCCGCTCTCAGGACGGCGAACCCGCTCGCCGAGGGCGCTCCGCGCCGTTCGCGGTAGCGTGGCCCGTGCGCCGGCTGGCCAGCGCTTACGGCAGCGGGCCGAGCTGCTTCAAGAAGACGGTCCGGCGACTCTCGTCAGCCACCTGGAGCACATCCTCACTCTCCGCACGCGAGACGTAAGTCCGGACGGTGCCATCGCTGCAGGTGCCCTTGGCGAGCGCGAGCCGAGCGACACGGCTGTGGCATAGGAAGCGCGCCGTGCAAGGGTTGATCAGGTTTCCGAGCGAGTAGTAGATGGGGACGACGCGCTGCGGATCGCGGCGCGTGCGGTAGTGCTCGACGGGCTGCACGACGTGGGGGTGATGACCGATGATGGCGTCGACGCCGCGCTCGGCCAGGCAGTGAGTTCGTGCTCGACGCAGAGCTCCGGCGGCAACTCCCACTCGTGAATCGCTTGCCTGGCGAAGAAGGCTTCGAGCCCCGAGCGACGACGCGCGCGCGCGATCGGGTGCTGAGCCTTGTAGGCCCAGTAGATCATGTCGAGCAGCGCCATGCGCTCGATGTCCCCCTCGGCCGCGATGGGGTACCGCCACAGGCCGGTGACCTCGAACAACTTCACCGCGGCGTGGTAGAGCAGGCGCTCGGGCCCACGGAGGCTGACGAGGTCGTGGAAGGTCCGAGGTGGCGCGCTCACGCGGCTGGCCTTCCCGGCTCACTCTTCCAGCGTCGAATTCACGATCTCGATCTTGGTGTCGTCGTGCATCGAGATGCCGGGCTTCGCGTACCACGACCCGCCGGTGTTCTTCCGGATGGTCGAGTCTTTGATCACGATGTTGCCCGAGTGATCGTTGCTCACGAAGAAGATGGCGCTGCCGTGGGCGTTCACCTGGTTGTGCTCGATCAGCGTGCCGCACACCGAGAGCGTCATCGTGTTGCCGTCGTTGTAGATGCCGCCGCCGCTGCCGCCGCCGGGCGTGCCCGCCTTGGCCGGGTTGCCGCCGTTGCCCACCGCCTGGTTGTGGCTGAACAGGCTGTTCACGATGGACCACGACACGCCGATGCTGCTGACGCCGCCGCCGTTGCTGCACTTGTTGCCGAAGCCGTCGGGGGCGCCGCCGAAGGTGCTGTTCACCACCCACACCGGCTTGTCGCCCGACTGATCGAACACGCGCACCGCGGCGCCGCCGATGTCGGGCCCGGTGTCGGCGCACACGCTGTTGAAGAACCGGCTGTTGATGATCTTGATGCGCCCGCCGCGGGCGAAGAT
>Ga0138256_10003215_pt1 | contig 17413 bp, 15 predicted proteins | sample KNB2016incub_MG_FD_105486 | JGI IMG/M metagenome (GOLD analysis project Ga0138256, IMG submission 105486) | Active sludge microbial communities from wastewater in Klosterneuburg, Austria - KNB2014incub_MG | ecosystem: Engineered > WWTP > Activated sludge > Unclassified | place: Austria... | reverse complement strand
GCGGTTCTGACAAGAACTGACCGCCCGCTTACGCAGGCGGTTCTGACAAGAACTGACCGCCCGCTTACGCAGGCGGTTCTGACAAGAACTGACCGCCCGCTTACGCAGGCGGTTCTGACAAGAGACTCTGACAAGAGATGTATGAGTTTGCAGTAACACCGGCGATCACACAGCTTCGGCGGCCGGGCGTAACTATCACAGAAGTTACGCCCGGCGCTGTCGGCGACGAGATCGGACTCTCGGCGAACGACCGCATCGTAAAGGTCAATGGCAGAGCGGTGCGGGATTATCTCGATTTCCGATTTCAGACCGCTGGCGAGACCGAACTCACATTCCACGTAAAGAGAGCAAAGGGCGAGACCGTCGAGATCGAATTCGACCGCGAAGAGGGCGAGGATCTCGGGCTGATGTTCGAGCAGATCGCGCCGCGCCAATGCGCGAACGAATGTCTGTTCTGCTTTACGAAAGGCAATCCGGAGGACGCAAGGCCTTCGCTTTTCATACGCGATGAGGACATACGCCTTTCGTTCCTTTACGGCAACTACACAACGCTTTCATCGATAACGCCGGCGGAAATGGACCGCATCGTCGAGCAGCGGCTTTCGCCGCAATACGTTTCGGTGCATGCGACGGACCTTGCGACACGAGCATTCCTGCTCGGCGTTCCCGAATCGCGCGCGGACATATCGGACAAGATACGGTTCCTGTTAGATCACGACATCGAGATCCACGCGCAGGTCGTCCTTTGCCCTACGATCAACGACGGCGACATTCTCGAAAAGACGATACGCGACCTTGCGGCGGATTTCCCGAAGGTGATCTCGACGGCGATCGTGCCGATGGCGTTGACGCGTTTCAATACGGACGAACGTCTGACACGTGTTACGCCCGAATTTTGCCGCGAGACGATCAAACGGGTCGAGAAACTGCAAAAGGAATTTCGCCGCACGCTCGGCAAAACGTTCGCGTTCCTCGGCGACGAGATCTACATAAAGGCCGGCGTTGAGATCCCGTCGAGACGGCATTACGGCAGCTATCCGCAGATCGAGGACGGCGTAGGGATGATGCGAACGTTCTTGAATAAATTCGAGAGTTTTCTCGCGGGCAAGCATACGAAACGCGCGAAAGAAGTTCGCGCTCACGGAGCCGCGATAGTGCCTCACGCGGGCGAAACTCCGGTGCCGCAGCATCTTCTTTCGAAGAAAAAACGTCCGCACGGAACGCTTCTTACGGGCGAAATGTTCGCTCCTATTCTCCGCGGCGAGATCGACCGATACAATCGCCGGACGCTCTCGAAGTTGAAGGTCGTCGGCGTTCCCAACAATTATTTCGGCGGCGACGTGTCGGTCGCAGGGTTGCTTTCAGGGCAGGACTTCGAAGCTCTGAAGGGCAGCATTACGGGAGATTTTGTCATCGTTCCGAAGGTCTGCGTGAAATCCGACGAGCCGGTCTTTATCGACGGAATGCCGCTCGAAGACTTGAAGAGCAGAATGCCCGTGCCGCTCTTGCCGATGGACACGGACGATCTGCTCGCCTTTCTCTCGCCTCACCTCTCGAAATGATAAACGATGATGCCGGTTACTTTGATCGGCACTTTTGAAAGCCAGCGTCGGGGTGAACTTCGCCTGCTTTGCCGCCCGCAATGCAGTTTCGCGGAAGAGCGCGTTGCCGTTCGAAGCGGTTGCTGCGACGACGCGGCCTTGCTCGTCGATGACGACTTGTACGGTTATGCTGCCGGAGATTCCCATACGCAAAGCGGTCTCAGGATATTGCGGCTTGGGCAAGAAGGTCGCCTTGCTGTTCACGACACCGATGTTTCGCGGCGTGCGATCAACGACGTTCGGAGGCGGCGTGCCCGTGTCGTCCGCTTTTGGCTTTGCAGGTTCTTTCGGACCGAATGTCTGAGTAGCTGTCCCGCCATCAACTCCGTCCGGACGGCCGACATTTGAGCGCGGCGCGTCACTGTTCACGGGTGCGATGATCACGGGGCCTTTCGGCATTGGCGGAATGTTCGATGCGGTTACGCCGATCTTGTCCGGAACGAGACTCGGTTCATCAACAGGCGAGACAAACGCGGTTCTGGTCGAAACGTTCGAGGCGGCGGAACGCGCCGACGGCGTTTGGGCTCTGTCGGGCTCTGCAACGGCAGGTTCGACGGCCGTCGGCGCAAGCATCGAGGTCATTTCGATCCCTTCGCCGGGAAGCGAAAAGTCATCCGCGAAAATACTAGCCACGAGGAACGTGGCAAAAAGCACACTGACGAGGCTCACGGAAAAGCCGAAATACGGACTGCGTCCATGCTGCTTATTTCCATCGAGGTCGTATCCGATCTGTCTTTCGAACATAAATGGTCTCCTCCTTTGCTAACGTCTTTGGACACCGCAGCGGAGGAGAATGTTCCGAAAGGAGATCAGCTCGTCTTTAGAATTTTCGTATCAGTATTACGCCGCCGATCACGAGCAGAACGCCGGCAACGCGACCGACCGACATCTGTTTGACGTCGAGGCCGAGGAGGCCGAAATGATCGTAGAAAAGCGTGATGAGCATCTGGCCCGCGACGATCAGGCCGAACGTCAAGGCGACGCCGAGACGCGGCAAAAGGATAATGGTCGAGGCGACGAAGAAGGCTCCGAGAATGCCGCCGAGCCATGCAGCAGGCGGCGCATTCTTCGCAGACACAATATTCCCGAGCGGAACGCCCGTCGCGACGGAATAGATAGCTAAGGTTACGGTGCCGACGACGAACGACAGCAAGGCCGCGATGATCGGGCTATCGACGGCGACCGCAAGTTTGTTGTTGAGCGCCGTTTGTGTGGGCAAAACTGCACCCGCTAAAAGGGCAAGGACGATCAGGAAATATAAAGCGGGCATACTTAGAATTTTTTAGTAGCCGGTCTTGTCGGCTTTGTTTAACCATTCGACGAAAAGTTCGCGGCCTTCGGCGGCGAGAAGGCTCGTCAAAGGGATCGTCCGTTCTTCGCGAGGTCGGTCGAGTTCCTTGTAGATAAAGTCGTCGTCGAAGCCGCCGAACGCTGCGTCTTCGCGGGTTCCGGCAAAGAAGATGACACGGGGGCGCGCCCAATAAAGGGCTCCGAGACACATCGGACACGGCTCGCACGACGTGTAAACCGTGCAGTCCTCAAGCTGAAAACTTGAAAGATTTTTGCAAGCATCGCGGATCGCGACGACCTCGGCATGAGCGGTCGGATCATTGTCGGATGTTACGCGATTCCAGCCTTCGCCGACGATGCGACCATCTTTAACGATCACGCAGCCGAACGGTCCGCCGGCGTTCGACTGCATACCTTTGCGCGCGAGTTCGAACGCCCGTTGCATAAACTTCAGATCCTCTGCGCTCATTTCGTTTTCGGCTCCGTGAGGCGGATTTCGTACAGGTTCTTCCAGTCCTTGCCGGTAACGAAGATGCGGTCGCCGGCGGCGTCATAAGCGATGCCGTTGAGAGTATTTTCGGCCTTCGCGTCGTTCGGGTTGTTACTTCTCGCTTGGTCGTCGGGCGAGATGCCGGCAAGGTCGATCCAGCCGACGATCGCTCCCGAATTCGGGTCGATACGTGCGATATAGTTCGGTTTGCCGAGCACTTCCGGGTCTTCGGAATGCCACACGTTGGCCCAGAGTTCGCCTTTGACCCATTCGAGTTCGTTGAGCCGCATCTGCGGTTCGCCGTCGTCGCGTTTGACGACGATCATACGCTTTGACTTGAAGGTTTCGGGGTCCATAACGCGGATAACGTGCGTGCCGTCAGTCATATAAAGGAGCGAGCCGTCAGTCGTCATTCCCCAGCCTTCGCCCGGATAGTGGAACTCTTTGAGGAGTTTGAAATCGGCGGCGTCGAACTGCCTGCAAAGGCCTTGCTGATACGTAAGCTGGTATATTTTGCCGTTCACCTCGGCGATTCCTTCGCCGAAATCTTCGCGCGGAAGGTCCCATTTCTGGACGACCTTTCCCGTCTCCAACTCGACTTTGCGGAGGCTCGACTCGCCTTTTTCGCCGGTACTTTCGTAAAGAAAACCGTCCTTGAAATAGAGGCCTTCGGTGAATGCTTTCGGGTCGTGCGGATATGTCTTTACGATCTCGAAACCATAGACCGGCGCCGGGCCGACGTTCTTCTTTACCGGAGTCGGCGAGGCCGCATTGGTGCCGTTGTTAACGGCGTTGGCAGAGCAGCCGAACGCGAGGAAACACGCAATTGTTATCAAAAAAAGTCGCATAAGATCACTTTTTAAGGGCCTGCTCGATCGCGGCCTTAAAGCCCTCCACACTGATCCGGTCGATACGGCGTCCATTGATAAAAATGGTCGGTGTGCTGTTGATATGAAGAGCCTCGCCGTCCGCAATATCCTTCTTGATCTCGGTAAGCGTCTTGTCCGAGTTCATATCGGCGTCGAATTTAGCGGCATCGAGGCCTAGGTCGGCGGCATATTTTTTTAAGCTCGCGGTATCGAGCTTGTCCTGGCTCTTATAAAGAATTTCGATGAACTCGAAGAATTTTCCCTGGGCGTTGGCCGCCGATGCCGCGCGTGCCGCAAGCATTGAATTGTCGTGTACGGATTCAAGCGGAAAATCGCGTATTACGAGGCGAACCTTGCCGGGAAATGCCGCGATCGCGGTCTTTAGGATCGGATGCGTTGCCGAACAAGCCGAGCACTGAAAGTCGCTGAACATAATGACCGTAACGGGAGCATTCGCAGGGCCTTCTGCCGGATCGTCATCTGTCGAGACAGTCTCGACCGGCTGTTCGGGCGCCTTGTAGAGCAGAGCAACGCCGTACTTTGCCGTCAGGCGTTTGCCGAAATCGGCATTCAGGCGAGCGTGTTCCTCGTCGCTGAAATCGACCATCTTATTGGTGATCTCGCGCGCGATTATCGAGCTTGACTCAACGCCCGTTGCTTTCGCCTCGTCCGATACAAGCGTGTTGAAGATCGCTTCGTCGAGGTCTGCGAGGACGTCGTCGGCGAGCTTCGCCTCGAACTCATACAGGTCGTATTTGACGAATCTATCGAATTCAGACCGCGTTACCTTGTCGGTCCCGATCGTGGCAAGTACGTCTGCGGCAGCGAGATTTGCGGCATTTACATCCTTTACTTTCGCCGCCTTGTATTTGGTTTGAAGCTCGGTTACGAGCTTTACGACCGCTTCTTGGTGTTTTTTGCCGTTCAGCCAATCGACGATCGGCTGACGAGCCTTTTCAAGCGGAACGTCGCCGAGGGCTTCCTTATTCGCGTCGTAAGCGACCTTTATCTCGGCGTCCGTCGGCGCAGGGAGCGTCGTTTTTAGATCGGCGATCAGGCGGCCGACCGTCAAGCCTTTTGAAGCGGCCTCAAGCGACAGAGCCTTAGACGCGATCATTTCATTAAGGAGTTCTGTGCGGAATTTCTTTAGGTCGGCGGGCGCACCGGCGACCTCGGCCTGCGCTTCGGCGGAAAGGTCGGCGACCGTGAACTTATGCCCTTTCGCGGTTGCGAGGACATCGGTCGGCTTTTGCGCCGGTACGGCGGACGCGGAAAAAAGAAGAATGGAGATCAGAATTGCGAGTTTCGTCATTTTAGAGATCAAAGTAGTACGCTTGAATCTTAACAAACCTTTCGACTCTACTCGAACGCTATAGGTTGTATATGCTCGTCCCGCGAAAATTCTATGCACGGCAAGACACGGCGAAGATCGCACGCGAATTGCTAGGTAAACTTCTCGTTGTGCCGTCCGACGGCCTACGCGTTTCGGGAATGATCGTCGAAACCGAGGCATATTTGGGCGAGATCGACCGAGCGGCACACAGCTATGGCGGGCGGCGCACGAACCGCAATGAGGTTATGTACGGTGAAGCCGGATTCGCCTATGTTTTCTTTGTTTACGGAATGTACAACCAATTTAACTGCGTTACGGGAAAGTCGGGAATGCCGCACGCGATCTTGATCCGAGGAGTCGAACCGGTGGAAGGCATTGAAATAATGCAGGAGCGGCGTCCGAAAGCGAAAAAGCTGCGTGATCTTACGTCCGGGCCCGGAAAGCTCTGCATCGCGTTGGGGATCGACCGCACGCTTAATGGCGAAGATCTGCTGGGAAACAATGTCTTTATTGAGGAGTACCGCAAGATTCCCGCTCGCGAAATTGCCTGCGGCAAGCGCATCGGGATCGACTACGCCGGCAATGACGCAGACCTTCCGCTACGCTTTTGGATCGCGAACAGCGAATTCGTAAGTCGAAAATGAAGGGCTCAGCCGAGTTGAACCGCTATACGCTTTGTTGGAGCTTTGCCGGTATGAAATTCAAATTCGGGGCGAAAACTGATATTTTATAGTTTTATGACACAACCAAAGATGACGAAAGTAAGACCTGATATACGTGCGATCACGCGGCTTGTTCCAAAGAGCGGCAATCTTGTTCAGGGGCAATCGGAATTGCCGATCGACCCGAGGCTCGCAAAAGAAGCCGCCGAGATCATCGCCGCAAGCCAAAATCATTACGGGCCGAGCGAAGGCGACGCAAATTTGCGAACCGCGATCGAGGCGAAAATAAAACAATATAACAACGTAGATCTTAGTGCCGAGGCAAAACCGTTCGAGCTGATGGTGACGAACGGCGGTACGGGAGCCTTGATTGGTATCGCGCAGAGCTATCTGCGGGATAAATCCGCGCTGGTCTTTGAACCATATTATCCGTATCACCGCCGCATTCTCGAGGATTTCGGGGCGAAGACGGAAACTTTCGAGCTTGATGAGAATTTGAAGTTCGAAAAAGCTGAGTTGCTCGCGCTCTGCAGGACCCTGAAAGATCGAAAGGACTTTCCGCTCCGCGCCATCATAGTTTGTTCGCCGGCAAATCCGAGCGGGAAGGTGATGACCCAAGCCGAACTTCAGGATATCGCAGATGTCGCGAAAGAACTCGACCTGCTAGTCGTCTCGGACGAGGTCTATGAGCACTATGTAACGGGTGCGGCGCCGCACATCTCGATCGCAAGTCTGCCGGATATGTTCGACAGGACGATCACGGTAAATTCTTTTTCTAAATCTTGGAATATTTCGGGCTGGCGTCTCGGTTATGCGTTCGGCAAGGGCGAACTGCTCGCACCGGTCAACGCTGCCGCGAATGTGATCTATGTTTGCCCGGCAACGCCGCTGCAGGCCGCTTTGGGCAAGGTTCTGATGGTGGATGCGGGCTATTACCCGAGGCTCCGTGAGACTTTCGATGCGAAACGAACCGAGTTCGGAAAAGGCCTCGAGGCGCTCGGGTTTACGATCTACGATTCAGGTTCGGCCTTCTATCTTTGGGCGAGAATTCCGGAAGGCAACTCTGACGCGATCGCATTCAACGAAATGCTGATGCGCGATGCAGGTGTCGGGATGACGCCCGGTTCTGCGTTCGCGGACACGGATCGCTGGGACGCTCACGTCCGCATTTGTATCGCCCGCGAGGATGATATTTTGAGCGGCGCAATGGAGAAACTGCGCAGCGTTCTTGCCTAAGGGATAAAGTAAAGTATGAAACACATTCTGACGCTTTTTTTTATCGTTAGTCTTCTGATTTTGCCGCCGGCATTGCTCGCCGACGAAGGAATGTGGACCTTTGACAATCCGCCGCTCAAGCAGTGGAAGGAGCGCTACAATTTCGTGCCGCCTGCAGGCTGGCTCGATAAAGTGCGGCTTGCGAGCGTGCGTTTGAATGACGGCGGCTCGGCAAGTTTCGTTTCGGCGAACGGACTGATCATCACGAACCAGCACGTCGCGAATGGTCAGCTTTCGAAAATGTCCACAAAGGACAAGGATTACTCGAAGGACGGTTTCTACGCGCCGACACTCGCGGACGAAGTTAAAGCGACAGACCTTGAGGCCAACGTGCTTGAGTCCTACGAGGATGTAACTACGAAGGTTCAGGCCGCGGACTCGAGCGAGAGGAAAAAGGCCGTGATGGCCGACATCGAAAAGGATTGTGCGGCCAAGACGCAGTTGAAATGCGAAGTGATCTCGTTCTACAGCGGCGGCGAATATTGGCTGTATCGTTTCAAGAAATATACTGACCTGCGTATCGTTTTCGCTCCCGAAGAGCAGATCTCGTTCTTCGGCGGTGACCTCGATAATTTTACGTATCCGCGATACGATCTCGACATCACTTTCTTGAGGGCGTACGAGAACGGCAAGCCGGCCGTAACACCGAATTACTTTAAGTTCTCCGAAACGGGAGCAGCCGACGGCGAGTTCATCGTCCTGCCCGGCAACCCAGGTTCGACCGCAAGGCTTTCGACGGTCGCGCAACTCGCGTATCAACGCGATGTCGGCAATCCGCTGCTTGAGGCGACCTGGAACACGCGTCTTAATGCGCTCGAAACATATGCAAAACAGGGCGACGAGCAGCTTCGACAGGCTCATTCGGGAATTCGCTCGCTTCGCAATTCACTTAAGCGGCTTGCGGGCCAAGAGGAAGGCTTGCTGAATCCGCGTCAGTTCGGAACAAAGGTCGCCGAGGAAAAAGAACTTCGCGATAGACTCGCGGCGAAGCCCGATCTGGATAGGCAATACGCTCCCGCATGGGGCGATCTTGAAAAAGCTTACGAGACGCTGCCTGCCAAGGCACCGCGACTGGCATACTCGACGATCTCGGTCGCGCGCCTCGGATCGATAGCTTCGCAGATCGTGCGTTTTACCGAGGAGACGGCAAAACCTAATGACGAGCGTTATGACGAATATCGAGACAATCGGCTCGATTCGCTGAAATTCAGCCTGCTTTCGAAAGCACCGATCTATCCTGCGATGGATGAAGCGATGCTTGTCGCATGGCTCACGAAAGCGAAAGAAACCTTAGGAGCGAACGATCCGTTCATCAAGGCGGCACTCGGCGAAGCGGAAGTTTCCGAGGTCGTCGGACGTGCGGTTCGCGAGACGAAATTGATCGACCCGGCGGCGCGAAAGGCGCTGATGGACGGCGGAAAGGCTGCCGTTGCCGCTTCGACGGATCCGATGGTTACGCTTGCGCGTAGGATCGAACCCATTATTCGCGAGCTTCGCGCTTGGAACGACGACAATATCTCGTCGGTCGAGACCAAAGCGGGCGAACGCATCTCAAAAGCTCGATTTGCCGTCTATGGCAAGTCGATCCCGCCGGACGCTAACTTCAATCTTCGCCTAAGTTACGGTCGTGTGAAGGGTTATGAAGAAGACACGACGCTGGTGCCGTACCGCACGACATTCTTCGGGCTTTACGACCGTGCATTGAGCTTTGACGGGATGCCGCCGTTCGATCTGCCGCAGCGTTACAAGGACAAAATGGGCAAGTTCGATATGTCGGCAGCTCTTAATTTTGTTTATACTGCCGACACGATCGGCGGCAATTCAGGCTCGCCGATAATCAATGCAAAGGCCGAATTCTGCGGCATCAATTTCGACAGCAACATTCAAAAGCTCTCGAACAAATATTGGTACGTTGAGGAAAATGAAGGCGGTCGTGCAGTCGGCGTCCATTCGCAGGGAATTCTCGAAGCGTTGAGGCATATTTACGAGACAAAGGCACTTGTCGCTGAACTGACCGCGAAGTAGATCGGCGGCGGATCGGCTCCGGATCTTCAATGCGCCGGGTCGCGGCCTATCGTAGGCAGATCGGAAAAACAGGAGTTCGCGATCGTTATGAACTTTCGGCTCTTGGTGAACCCGTAATCTTCGCCGTTCCAGCGGTTCAAGCGAAGGGCCGTCGCCTCCAACTCAGCTTTTGTAAGCGTCGGGAACGCGTTCGTCCATTGCGGGCAAGCGCGTTTTTTGACGATATGCCGGATCGAGGGCCGCAGGTAAAAAGAGAAGATCGACGGATTGAGAGCTTCGTTCAAATGTTCTGAAATAAATGGTCGGAGAAAGGTCTGATGCAAATCGCCGGTTTCGTTAATGAACCAGGAACCGTTCTTTAGAGCCAGAACGGGCGGCCGCGTCCGTCCGCCGATCTTTAAGAGCTTCGTCAGGCCCTGATAAAAACGCATTCCCGCGTAATTTGCATAGAGGTCGGCATTTGAAAAAACGCCCGAGACCATCGAGCCGTAGAATGTTCGTTCGCTCACCCTTCCCCACTTAACGGCCTTTTTAGCTGCCTCGTCGGGGCTTTTTCCTTCTGCGGCGGCGTCCCTGTTGATCTTGTAATACGTATATCCTTGCTGGAATAGGTGCTCGATCTTGTCCACGCCGAACTCTGCCCCATACATCCGGATCGTCGGGCTTATCGTTACGTAGTTCGTCGGCAGCAAAACGAAAATTGATTCGCCGTAGCTTGTTTTGTAGCGTGCCGGCTGACCGCGAAACTCGTGCGTGTTGATCCAATTCCCGACCTTTGTAAGCGGGAACGTTCCGTCGCCGAGCTTTTTGTATAGGCCGTGCGCGACCGCATCGTCCGAGCGAAGATATCGAAGCCGCTCTCTATCCTCGTTCGGATCGTCACAATTACTCTTCTCGACACATGTTTGCCGGATCGCGATCTCGGCATTCAGATTTGCGACTACCTCAAAAAGAGCATTCAACGCATAGTCTGAGACCTCGTCCCCGATATCTGCAAGCGGCACGGGAGGCCGATCGTATTGATCCGTCTCGAACCCGAAACAGATCGTGCCGTTCGCCAGAAAGACGATGCTGAGAAACGCACAGATCAGTGATGGAAACTTCATAAGCCGAAAAATAAAACGATAGGCTGTTTAGAACTTCACCGAAACTACAGACTACAATAAAATATCACTTTGCTGATCGATATTCGTAAGGCTCAATGCGAATCGACGAGGCTGAACTACATTAGAAATGCACTATCATCTTATCGGAATTTGCGGAACGGCGATGGCGTCGCTTGCCGGAATGCTGCTCGCACGCGGGCATAAAGTTACGGGTTCGGATCAGAACGTCTATCCGCCGATGTCAACGCAACTCGAATCTCTCGGCATCGAGATAATTCGCGGCTATCGCGCTGAGAACACAGAAATTAACGCGGACGTTACGATCGTCGGCAACGCGATCTCGCGCGGGAATCCGGAACTCGAGGCGGTGCTCGACCAACGTCTCAAATACACTTCGCAGGCGCAGGTCGTGCAGGATGAATTCATTCGCGGCAGACGCTCGCTCGTCGTTGCGGGTACGCACGGAAAGACGACGACGACGAGTCTTGCGGCTTGGATATGCGAATCCGGCGGTCTGAACCCGAGCTTTCTTGTCGGCGGTATCGTGCAGAATTTCGACGCGAGCTTCCGCGTTGCGGATTCCGAGTATTTCGTGATCGAAGGCGATGAATATGACACGGCATACTTCGATAAAAAGCCGAAGTTTATGCACTATCTGCCGGAGATCGCGATCGTCAACAACATTGAGTTCGATCATGCGGACATATACGACGACATCGACGATATAAAGTGGGAATTCTCGCGGCTGATGAATCTCGTGCCCGGCAGCGGACGGCTTATCGCGGGCATTGATTCGCCGATCGTCGGCGAGGTGCTTGCGGAGATGGACGGGAAACTCTTCACGCAGGTCGAAACGTTCGGCTTGTCGGACGCGGCAAAGTGGCAGGCGCGGTATATCGATCTATCGGGCGAGAAGATGCGTTTTACCGTCTTTCGCGAAGGGAATTCATTCGGCGAATTCGAAACGTCGCTGCTGGGCGAATTCAACGTGAGGAACTGTCTCGCCGTGATCGTCGCCGCAAACGCGTGGGGCATCTCGAACGAACAGATCCAAAAGGGCTTTGATACTTTTCTTTCGGTCAAACGACGGATGGAGATCCGCGGCGTGATTCGCGGCGTAACCGTTATCGACGATTTTGCGCATCACCCGACGGCCGTCGAGGAAACGCTAAAGGCACTCCGGACGAAGTATCCTGCGAATCGCCTGATCGCCGTCTTCGAACCTCGAACGTGGTCTTCGCGGCTTGCGACGTTCCAAGAGCCGTATTCGAAGGCATTCGGGTATGCCGATCGCGTGATCATAGCGGGCGTTTACAACACTTCAAAGGCGAGCGAACTCGGAAAGGTGCTTGACGTGAACGAGCTTGTCGCTGACCTGAATATGCGCGGCAAACGCGCAGAGAGTTTTCCCGACGCGGACTCGATCATCGAGCATCTTGTGCCGGAACTCGCTGAGAATGACGTCGTCGCAATTATGTCGAACGGAGCCTTCGGCGGCATCCACGGGAAATTTCTCGACGCATTGGGGAAGCCTGTTGCTTAATGCAGGACGCAATGCAGAGTTTTTTTAAAAAGAAATGATGCAAGAGATATCATCTCGCCTTTCGGCATTTTATAAACGCGGTGTTCCCGTAATTCTGGTTGGGCTGTTTTGCTACGGACTGTGGGGGTCTTTGAAACAGGGACCTACATCGACCTCGAAGTTAGCGGTTGGAATGGCGGTATTCGGCATCGTAGCGGCGGTCGTGCTATATCGCTGCTGGAAGCTGAAGAAAGTGTCCGCAGACGATCGCTTTATCTACGTTTCGAACGGCAAAAAAGAAGCAAGGATCCCGTTCGATCAGATCGAATCGGTTTATCAGAACTTCTCGCAAAGGGGCGGAATCGAGACCGTTGCGATCGCTTTTAAGGCGGATACGATCTTTGGGTCGAAGATCATTTTTGCGCCGCCTTTTCGACTCGCCAATTTTGCCGAGCATCCGATCGTCGGCGAGCTGAACGATATGACAGTTGGCGGCAGGAGGTTACCTGTATCGGCCCTGAGGCGTTGACGGGATTAGGCCGCGGGGTGTCAAAAAGCAAGCTCGATCTAGCGGCAAAATCGTGTATGTTTAACCTCAAAAAACATGCTTGCCAAATTTCGGGAAAAAAGGCATACTTCCTTTTGTTTGCTCTCGTTTGATATCGCGTTGATATTTCCGTCCCGCCAGGAAAGCGCGGTGCTTTTTCGGTTCGGTTTTGAGAGTTGGTCAATTGCATCTTTTTTGAAGCTAGCAAGCTTTTTTTGAGCAGGAAGTTACGCACCGCACTTAGACAAAAAGCCCGAAAGAACAACTTGTGACTCGCGCGCTTCTTTTCGCAGTCTGCCTGCACTTGTGCTTCAAAACAATCTCCAGAATAAATCTGAATAAACCTTAGAAAATGGGAACTAAACTTTATGTCGGGAACTTGTCATTTCGCGTGACAAGCGAGGATCTTCAGGAACATTTTGCGACGGCCGGAGCGGTTGAATCGGCCAATGTCGTGTTTGATCGCGAAACGGGCCGTTCGCGCGGCTTCGGATTCGTTGAAATGGGCTCTGATGACGCAGCTACGGCGGCTATTTCGCAGTTCAATGGCCAGGACTATGACGGCCGCAATATGGTCGTGAATGAAGCGCGTCCGCGCGAAGATCGCCCGCGTGGCGGCGGCGGTGGTGGTTATGGCGGCGGTGGCGGAGGCGGAAGAGATCGCGATCGCGGCAACCGCTGGTAACCAAACCCAACCGGACAAGTAAACTAGATGACGGGTCGTAGGCCGCTGAACGCGGCTTCGCGATCCGTTTTTATTGTTCGTCGACCTTTCCGTCGAAGTTCGCAAGAGAGACAACGATGTCGTCGATCAGCGGAATGCGTTCGCTGGGCGAAGGAACGTTATTGACGATGATCGAAATGACGAGTTCGTCGCCGCCCGCAGTCCGCACATATCCGGAAAGAGCGGAGATCTGATCCAACGTGCCGGTCTTGCCGCGAAAATTTCCCGAGACGGCTGTGCCCGCGAATCTTCTCTTGAGCGTTCCGTCAACGCCGCCGACTGCAAGGCTGTCGCGCCAGACCTGAGCATTCTTGCTCACCTTTGCCATATAGACGTAAAGCGCCGCGACTGCAGAAGGCGTTACGAGATCGTGCCGCGATAATCCGCTGCCGTCATATTGGATGACGCTGTCTTTCGGAATGCCGACATCCTCGGTCAAGAAATCCTTAACGACCGCGATGCCGATCGCGCCGCTGTTGCCGGAAACTGCCGTCGCTCGATTCCGACGCTTCTCTTCGCCGAGCGTCCAAAGGATCGTCTCGGTGTACATATTCTGGCTCGGTTTCATCGTTTTTGCCGCGATGATTCCGAACGGCGGTGACTGCAGCGTTGCGATCAGTGTCTGAGCGGTCGGCGGCGTAACTCCTAGAGGTTGGATCCGCGTGTCGCCTACGACGGCGATCCCGCGGGCGATCAATCTTTCTTTCAAGAGGGCGAGGAAGAGATCCGCAGGCTGAGTTACCGCAATGGAGCCTTCCCAACTTTTCGAACCGGCAGGGATCGTTCCGCCGACGGTCAGGATATTGCGATCGAGGCTCTTCGTGATCGAAAGGGCGGATACGCTGCCGCCGGTCGTGCACAAATTGTTGACCGTAAAGACCGTAGATCGCGGCAATAGACGAACATCGCAAGGCTGGCCGGCCTGCGTTGGAGAGACTTTTACATCGACGGCGTTGTCGTTTATCGGCAAGGCCGAAATGCCGGCACCGTAATACCATTGCAGATCGTCCCATTCCCATGTCTCGGGGATTTCGCCGCCCGAGAAATAACTAAGGTCGCCGACGAGACCGCCGCTGATCTTTTTCACGCCGGCTTTTGCAAGTTCATCGACGAGAGCGTCAACTCCCTTGTAATAATCGCCTAAATAAAATGCCGTTGAGACCGAGACATCGCCGCCGCCGAAGATCCGCAGATCGCCGTTGATCGTTCCTGAGGCGTCCGGCAATGCGTTAGCAAATGCCTTCGTCTCGAAACGAAAATTCGGGCCGAGACGTTCGAGGGCCGTTGCGACGGTGAAATTCTTCATATTCGACGCGGGCGTGAAGTATTTTTCCGCATCGTTCTCGAAGATCACCTTTCCTGAATTCAGCGATAAGATCTTGATCCCGACTCGCCCGCGGGCAACATTCGCCGAGAGCAGACGCCCGCTGATCTTCGACTGCAATGACGCGAGCGTCTGCACTTGTTTTGCAGGCGTCGGAGAAGGCGTTACGCTGACCGTTGCCGACGGGATAGGCGTCGGCGTAGTAACGACCACGCGTGGCCGCGGCGGAGTCGGGGTTGCGGTTGGTCCGACTCCGCCGTCAGCGCTTACGCCGCGGCTGACCGCCGACAAAGCCGAGAACCCGAAAAGGAGCGAAAGGGTTGCGAGCAGGATAATGCGATGGTTCATCGTAAAGAATTGTAGCGTAATATGCCGTTCGTTGAGAACAACGGCTTTTTGGCGAGTCGCGAGCCGTGTAATAGTTGCGTATTTTTAGTGTTTCCTTCGTTGAGAGGCAAGCAAAAGTAGGATAGTATTTCGGGGAGTCGCAATGGCTCGATAATACAAGCGATCATAAAGTTGGGGTTTAGGTTCGATGACACGTCTCAAGGTCTTTTCGATATTATTGTTCTTTGCCTTTGGCTCTGCGGCATTTTTGAGCACGCCTGACGGTTCCGCCGCGAAGAGTTTTGTTGGCGAAGTTCCGGCGGCACCGACCGGTGTAAACGCGAGCGATAATTGGTACATCACCAAGGTCGGCCTTCGCTGGGATACGATCCGAGGGGCAACGGTTTACCGCATTTTTCGAAATACGGTGAATAACCCCGCGACTGCGACAGATGTCGGCACGACAGCGGCGAATCTTTTTTTCGATACGACCGCGGTCGTCGGCCAGCCGTATTTCTACTGGGTTCGGGCCGAGAATAGCGCCGGGCAAAGCCTGCTCGGAGCGCCCGATCAAGGCACGCGCGCGAATGGAAACTTCCCCGGAAGCACTTTCCCGCCGCTCGAACCGCCGATCGAATCTGCGGAGAATCCCGTGACGGGCGCGAAGGCATATCTCGGCAAGACGCTTTTCTGGGACGAGCAGCTTTCGTCCACTAAAACGGTCGCCTGCGGCACATGCCATCGTCCGGCAATGGGCGGATCGGACCCGCGAACAGACGTGTTTGACCCTCGTTCGCGCAATCCCGGACCGGACAATACGTTCGGGACAGTGGACGATATCTTCGGTTCGCCGGGCGTCATTCAGAACAACGCGGACGCGACATACGCCTACAACCCGCTTTTCGGTTTTCGCGAACAGGTTACGAACCGCAAATCGCCTACGTATCTGAACGCGGCATATTCCCCGCAAGGCATTTTTTGGGACGGCAGAGCGAGCAATGAATTTCGCGATCCGATCACGAATGAGGTCGTCATTCCGCTCGTCGCATCGCTCGAGAGCCAAGCTCTCGGCCCGCCGGTCTCGACCGCGGAAATGAGCCACGGCGGACGTGATTGGAATCAGGTCGCCGCCCGTATTCAAGTTTCAAAACCGCTTGCCCTCGCGAGCGAAATTCCTACGGCGTTGAAGACCTGGATCGGCGACCGTACTTACGAGCAGCTTTTTCAAGAAGCATTCGGTTCGCCGAGCGTAACGCCGACGCGGATCGCAATGGCGATCGCAACGCACGAAAGGACGCTTTTCTCCGATCAGACGCCGTTGGATAAGGCTGTCGCCGGCATCGAGCCTCTTACATCGAACGAAGCCCACGGCCAGCAGGTGTTTGAAATGAATAACTGCGCCGCGTGTCATTTGAGTTCGCTGCTCTCGGATCAAGCGTTCCACAACATCGGCGTCCGTCCGCAGTCCGAAGACCCCGGAAGATTCGCGGTTACCGGGCAGGAGTTCGACCGGAGCGCATTCAAGACGCCCGGGCTTCGAAACGTCCAATTACGCTTTCCGTATATGCATAACGGACGTTTTGGTTCGATCGAGGACGTGATCGAATTTTACCGACGCGGCGGCGATTTTGACGCGCCGAACGTTGACCACGAACAGATCCATCCGCTGAATCTGACGAACGAGGAACGAGCAGACCTAGCGGCCTTTTTGAAGCGTCCGCTGACAGATGAGCGCGTCCGCAACGAACTGCCGCCGTTCGACCGGCCGAGACTTTTCACGGAATCTGATCGCTATCCGCAGATCACGGGCGCCGGCCGCCCCGGTGCCGGCAGCATAACGCCGGAGGTCGCCGTAAATTCGCCCGGCTTGCTCGGAAATCAAACATTCACGGTCGGTGTTTCTAAAGGCGTCGGCGGCGGACAAGCCTATCTCGTGATCGATTCGGCAGATCCCGGTGTTGGTCCATCGATCCCCGCGAGCGGCTCTTTTCTTTACCGTAATATCGCGTTGACGGGAAGCGGAGCAGGCGTCGGCTACGGCTCGACAGTTTTCCCGATACCGAATAATCCGAACCTCGTCGGGCAGACTTTCTACGGGCGTTGGTATGTTGTCGATGCGGGTGCGGCCAACGGCTTTTCGGCAAGCAAACTGTTCTCGTTCAAGATATTCTCATCCGATTCCGCGACGCCGCGTTCGGCGATGTTCGATTTTGATGGGGACGGGAAGACGGATGCGAGCGTGTATCGTCCGTCGAATAACGTTTGGTATTTGCAGAGATCGACGGCGGGATTTGCGGCGTATCAGTTCGGTGCGGCAG
>Ga0138256_10003213_pt1 | contig 17420 bp, 13 predicted proteins | sample KNB2016incub_MG_FD_105486 | JGI IMG/M metagenome (GOLD analysis project Ga0138256, IMG submission 105486) | Active sludge microbial communities from wastewater in Klosterneuburg, Austria - KNB2014incub_MG | ecosystem: Engineered > WWTP > Activated sludge > Unclassified | place: Austria... | reverse complement strand
TTTGTCTTATCCTTATATCCTTAAATTGGACAATGCATTAAATGTTGTTTGGCAAAAGGTGTTTAGCTGGGGAACTAGTGCAGAAGTTCTTTCTGTAATTTCAGAGCCGGGAAATGGGGTTACCTGTATGCTTAATCAACAGGATACCATTATCTTTCTTCATCTGAATAATCTTGGAGATTCAGTATGGAGTCGGACTTATACAGGTATTGGTACTGTGAAGCCTAATCAGATGCGTCCTTGTACGGATGGAGGTTATATTGTTAGTGGAAGTACTAGTAACGGAGTAGATAATTTTGGTTTTATTTTGAAGTTAGACAGTCTGGCAATGTTGCTTCCTTCAGTTTGTGTTCAGACTAGTGGCTCAACACAAATTTGTCCGGGAAGTAGTGTTACGTTAACGGCGGATTCCGGTTTTCAGTATATGTGGTCAACATCAGAGACTACTCAATCAATTGTAGTTGATACTATCGGTTCTTATTCTGTTACAGTTACAGATTCGATTAGCGGATTGTTTGCTCAGTCCGATATGATCGATGTTAGTTTTTATGCGACTACGAATCCGAGTATCAGTTTGTTGGTTTCCTTGCTTGTTTCTTCGCCTGCAGTAACCTATCAGTGGTTATTGAACGGTGATACACTCGTTGGCGAAACAAATTCTGATCTCACGCCTCTTGTTACCGGTGACTATTCAGTTGTTGTGACTGATGCAAATGGATGCATTTTAACTTCAGCTGCCTATACTTATTTAATGCCCGGTATTCGTGAACTCGAAAAAGTCACTGCTTTTCAATTGCTGAGAGTTGGTGCTGATGTTCTCGAAGTTTCGATTCATACTCCTGAGACCGGCACAATTCGCTTGATCGATATACGTGGAGCTGTATTAAGAGAGATTGCAATCAGTGGCGGAAAACGGAATGCAGTTCAAATACCTGTTGCTGATCTGGCTGCAGGAATTTATTCTTTGTTGTGGTTGTCTGACAACTCTGTACAAACTGAGAAAATAATGATCGGTCGCTAAGCTTTTAGGTTTTTATTTCATCACAATGAACTTCTTATAAAGCACTTGTTTGCTTGAGGTGATTATTCGTATGTAATAAATTCCGTTTTGTAGATTAGCTGTATTTACTTCAGTAGAGTTGTAACAATTATTATTTTCGAATACAATTCTTCCGGAACAATCGATGATGTTAAGAGCAAACGATTCTCCGGCTAATTCGACAGTCGTGTATTGATCTGCCGGATTTGGATAGATGTTTAGCGTTTTAGCGTCAAATAATTCTTCACTCACGGAAGATGTTCCGCACATCGCAACATTTAGCATTTGCCAGATTGTATCGTTCATAAATAGAGGAACCTCCCCAACGCCCGGAGAGTCGCCCAATCGGATGTAGACTAAATTTTGACTAGGAACCACATTGATAAATTGACCATTTAGCCCAAATGCGGCGAACATATCATTCGGGGCACTTGGGTTTAAAGATCCATTAAAAACCAATTGAGAACCCGGGACCATAAATGATGATTTTCCATTCAGCCACCATAAATATCCATATGAATTATTAAGCGACTGTGAGGTGTTTACCATTTGGTTAAAGTAATTGGTGTCAGTCAAGATCTGATTTCCATTCCAGTTACCTTGATTCAAAATGAGTAAGCCAAATCTAGCCATGCTTCTTGCTGTGCTGAAATAAACATTGTTGAAGTCAATCTTTAAGAAGAAGCCGGTCATGCCGGTAGGTGTTTTTAATTTCTGCGTGATATAATTGTTCAGTGTTTGACCGGTAGCGTTTTCTATTACACCATCCAGAAGGGTATAAGGAGCATTATGATATGCCCAACGCGTTCCTGCATTTGAAATGCAAACCAGACAGGTGTCATCCGTACAGTATGGATCAAGGCCATCATCGAGTCCGCTAGTCATCGTGAGTTGATTCCAAATGGTTATTTTTTCTTCTTCAGTAGATGAACAGCTAGTCCAGCCGGATCCTAAGTACTGAGAAGTTGTATCGGTGATCGATAAAAAATTTTCCTGCTGAGCTATACCGGTCATAAATGATGTGATCGTCTTTCCGGCGGAAGCCCAGTACCACAGACTGTCTTCTGTGAATGTATCGTAATATTGTTCGATCACAATTTTTCCATCCTTTAAAAGAATAAATGCTTTGGAGTTTTTAGCATCGAGGTAATCAAGGAGCGTGTCAATTTCATTCTGACACCAGCCAAGTGAGGTCGACGATATTGTATCCCATGTGTTTCCCAGAAGAGGAGGGAAGTAAAGGCTTTGTGATTTTGTAGTCAGAGAAATGAAAAATAAAATTACTATTGTTAGTACTCTTCTCATGGCTTATTGTATTACACCGGATTAATTTTTTTAGCAACGAATAAATTTACTAAAATGATACTAGATTATTCGCATTTAGACTGATTTTTAGATTGAAGGTTTAAATATCCTGATTTTTTTGCCTTCTTTCCGGACTAAAAATATTTTTATCTGTAAAATACCAACAGCTGAATTGTTGATTGATTTTTTTAAATGCCGACTTATTGCTTATATAGATCATTAAGTTTGACATAGAATCTGAAACTAGAAAAACATTGTTATGAACGACAAATTAATTTGGGATAAGAACGCAGCTACTTATGAAGAAGATGTGTTTAATGTTTATCGGAATGATAAGAAAGGCGTCATCAAGAAATATGTAAAGAAGCATGCCGATTCGACCAAATCAGTCATCGATTTTGGTTGCGGGATTGGGAATGCATTGCCTTTGCTTTCTCCATTGTTTGGGCACATTGATGCCGTAGATATTTCCAGAAATTGTATTCTGAGGGCGAAATTGATTGCTCAGGAGAATGTCACATTCAAGGTGATGGATCTTGCTCTTGCAAAAGTAGATTTAGCATCAACAGATTTTCTAATCTGTTGTAACGTGGCTATATCCGGAAATAATAAAAGAAATTTTCGAATACTTGCCAATGCATTAAGTGCACTTAATAAAAATGGCACAGCAATTTTTGTCCTTCCGGCTTTTGAATCAATGTCACTTTCTGCTTTTGCTCTGATCGATTGGTACAATAAAGAAGGCGTGAAAATTTCAGATATTCCTGAAAGCGAGCTAACGCATTTTGATGCGAAGTACAGGAAGGATATGGATGAGGGAATTGTTTATATCAACGATGCACCGACAAAACATTACCGTTTTCCGGAGTTGTTCACCTTGTTTCATGATTCGGCATTTCATATTGAAGCCGTCGAAAAAGTAGAATACGAATGGGATACTGAGTTGAATGCTCCTCCGACATGGATCAAAGAACCTTATCCTTGGGATTGGATGGTTGAAGTAAAACGAATCCGCTGATTAGCTCAGGCATTTTTAACTTTTGCAAGATCTTCAGGAGTATCGATTGCAATGCTATCTAGAGAAGTGATCGCCGCTTTGATGACATACGCATTTTCGATCCATCTTAATTGTTCAAGAGATTCTGTAACCTCTAGGTTGGTTTTTGTCAGCTCGGCAATTTCAAGCAAGATATCTGTACGATAACCGTAAATTCCGATATGCTTGTAGTAACTGGAATGCTTTAGCCATTCATGCTCGGGAAAATTTCTATTGTATGGGATCGGTGAACGACTGAAATAGATGGCTTCGTTCTTATTGTTCATCACCACTTTTACATTGTTGTGGTTGAACAGTTCGTCAGGAGAATTGATTTTTTTGACGAGTGTAGAAATTTGTGTGCTCTCATCATCAAAAGTGGAGCAAAGAAGATCAATCTGTTCAGGATGAATATACGGTTCGTCTCCTTGAATATTGATGACTACATTCCAATCATAGTTTTTTTCCTGCTTTAGAATCTCAGCGCAACGGTCTGTCCCACTTTGATGAAGCGGAGAGGTCATTAGAGCATTCCCTCCAAATTCCTTCACATGGTTTAGGATACGGTCGTCATCGGTAGCAATGATAACTTTTGATAGCCTCTTTGACTTAACGCATTGTTCGTATACGCGTTGAATCATGCTTTTGCCATCAATGTCTACTAAAGGTTTGCCCGGAAAGCGAGTAGAGCCAAATCGTGCCGGAATTATTCCTAATATTTTCATGTAGATCAAAAGTAATAAGGAAATGTGTTGGTTGGGTGAATTTGGCGGAAAATTTGTAATTATTTATGAGCAGAATGAATGTCGTTTCTAAGAGTTTTGAAACTGCGATTGAAGAAAAGCAGATGGCTATTTAAAATGCCAAGCTGCCTTGAACGACATATATCCTTGGCGGCTGCATGTCTGCCGGGCGTTCCATGTAGATGTGATTGAACAGATTTTTCACAATAAACGAAAGGCTTAGATCTTTTGTGATTCGGACTGCGCTTCTGAGGTCAAAGATTGCATCGCCATTTCCATTGTGTTCTCTATAGTGTCCGATTCCCAATCCGGGGGAGAAGGCAAAATCGAGCAGCCCATTGATAAATATTTTGTCTATGTTTTCCATCCTGCTATGATAGCGCATGCTTATTCCAATAGAGAACCTTCGCCATTGCAGTGCTAAGTCAGCTTTCAGCAAATGTTTGTATCGATACTTGAGTATACTACTTGAATCACTTCCCATATAATTTCTAACGCCGATCTTGGCGATATAGGTGCTGTCATAGGAAACCTGTCTAGGATCAATGTATGTATAGCCGGCAGATAAAGTAGTTTTGATTTCGTTGAAAATATTTCCCTGAGCCAAAAAGGAAAAGTCGAGACCACGAATTCGGGTATCTCCCACATTCAATGATTTAAATCCATTACCGGCGTAAGGGTCTGCATTTGTGCCCCAGACTCCAAAACCAAATTCAATCATTTTCGAATAGCGATTTTCAAAGGCTGCAACGTCAAAATATCCCTGCCAACTTCCAAGCTTCAATCCTTGACGAATACCGATTTCTTCACTATATCCTTTCTCTGATTCAAGATCCTGATTCGGATAGATGCTTACTCCACCAACATTTGTTCGAATAAATTTCTCTGCTATGGCAGGGTATCTATAGCCTTGTCCGTACGATGCACGAATAAAAGTTGACTTAGTTATTCGGTAATTTAGGCCCGATCGAAATACAGGAGTCCAGTCATCAGTAATGCTATCAACTTTATTTTGTTCCGCACGACCACCTATAGACACAGTAAATCTTTTCCATTGATAATCTCCTTGTGCATACACAGCAATTTGTCTCCCGTCATGATCTCCATAAAGTTCACTTCTTACTTTGGAACCTTGACCTACAATCCCGGATGTGATCACAAGATTATTCTTAAATCGGTGTTGGAATTGATATTCCCCATAATACAGATTTGCCTCTGATTCCTGATTTGTATTATTTTGATTCGTGGTATTGAACCAGCGTGTCCTGAATTTATGGATATTCCCTTTTTTGTCGAAGTATGTGATGAAGGGATCTACATTAGTTCTATAGGTAGTGTAACCACTAAGAGTGTTCGCCGCAGATAAATAGGCGCCACTTGTGTCATTCTTCCAAAGAAAAAAAAGAGAACCTTCAGTTTTCATGTGATTGACATTCACTCCAACTGAAAGGCCTTCGATTTTTTTAAAACGATAGCGCAAATTGCTATTAAACCGAACCCTTTGTTCGTATTCACCTTTTCTAAAGCCTTCATCGATGAACATGTTTCCGCCAACAACAAGATCTAAGCGTCCAACTTGCCTGCTATGTAAAAAATTAATTCCATTATAAAGTTGAGGGATGCTTCCCCACCAATCTACTTTATAGGTAGTGTCATCTAATACAACATTTGCATGATCATATATACCTGTAAAGACATTTATTTTAGTCTGAGGTTTTTCTTTTGGGTAAGCTGTGCGAATATTGATCACTCCATTTAGTGCAGAAGACCCAAAAAGTACGGAGGATGCACCTTTGATTACTTCGACCTGTTCGAGATTTTCTACAGGCAAAAAACTCCATTTAGTGTCATTTGCATCGGCTGAAAGTTGGGGTAGATCATCCACCAAGATCTGAACCCTGCTTCCGGCCCCATAACTCCATCCACTTCCTCCACGGATATTTGCCTGGCCGTCAATGATAGCAACACCGCCAACATGCTGAAGTGCATCCTCCATGGTAGTCGTATTTCTTTCTTCGATCAATTTAGGCTTAATCACTTCCATGGAAACTGTCACTTCTTCAATATTCTGTTCAAATTTTCCTGCACTTATAACTACGTGTTTTAATTCGAGAGCTGAGGTCACCAATTTTATATTGAGAACAGTATTTTTGATTTCCTTTAAATAAACGACTACGTTCTTTTCCTGAAATGAGATGTATCGAAAGCTAATGTTATGTAAACCTGTATCCAGTAAAAATGAATATTGTCCGTTTTCATCTGAAGATGCAACAGGCTTGTCGTCTAAAAATATACTTACTCCGGGTAATGTTTCTCCTGTTTGTGCTGAGTTTATGCTTCCTGTGAGGGTTCCTTTTTGTGAGAAGGCCTGAGCAGAAAGCAGACTAATCAAAAAAAGTAAAATGTATTTTCTCAGCATATAGTAGATTGTGTAAATGGAATGGAAGTGTAATCTTGCGTTTTTATTGCCTCAATCATTCATGTTGGAATGGTAGAAAGGTAAGAATAATCAATAAATGAAGACTGCAAATTTCGATACTTTAATAAACCGGGCTACCAGTTCAGTTAATTGCCCTGAATTTTATTTATAAACTGCCCGGCAAAGAAAATTTCCCTTGGACCATCCTGATGATTTATTAAAATACCGGATTGCATTAAGTTTGATACCCGGTATAGGACCTGTATTGGCCAGAAACTTGCTTAGCTATTGCGGAGGGGAGCGAGAGATATTTACAATGAAAAAATCGCAACTTGAAAGAATTCCCGGAATAGGTGCAGGAAAGGCGAGTTCAATTGATTTGAAGGATGTCATGCTGAAGGCTGAAAAAGAAGTCGGGTTTATTCAAAGAAATTGTATTCAGCCAATATTTTATCTTGATAAAGATTATCCTGCAAGACTGAAAAATTGCGAAGATGCTCCGATCTTGTTGTACTTTAAAGGAAAGTGTAACTTAAACTCGTCAAGAGTAATTTCTATTGTAGGCACCCGTCAGTTTAGTCCTTATGGTAAAGAGCTGACAGAAAAACTCGTTGCGGATTTATTTAAGTATGATGTTATAATTGTAAGCGGACTGGCATACGGGATTGATATCATTGCTCATCGGGCTGCGACTTTAAATAGTATACCTACGGTTGCTGTTACAGCACATGGATTGGATAGGATTTATCCGGCAACACATAAAGCAACGGCCGATAAGATGTTGCTAAATGGAGGAGTGCTCACAGAATATTTGAGTGGAACTGTACCTGACAGAGAAAATTTCCCTTCAAGGAATAGGATTGTTGCAGGAATGTGTGATGCTACTATCGTTATGGAGTCTGCAGTCAGAGGCGGTGCTTTGATAACAGCTGAAATTGCCAACGGTTATAACAGAGATGTTTTTGCTTTTCCCGGAAGAGTTCAGGATCTCTTTTCTCAAGGTTGTCACCAGTTGATTCGGGATAATAAGGCAATGCTTGTAACTTCTGCTGATGAAATTGCAAAAGCCATGAATTGGGATCTTGAAGAAGAAGCAAAGGTTAAGAAGTTGAAGAAGCAACTGGATCTTTTTCTCGAGCTCAATGAGGAAGAGTTATTAATTGTCAATATTTTGAAGCAGGATGGGATAGTTGCGATCGATCTACTGGCTTTAAAGGTCAATATACCTGTGAGTAAGGTTTCTTCCCTATTGCTAAAACTGGAATTTGCCGGAGTATTGCGTTCTCTGCCGGGCAAAGTTTACGAGTTGATCTGATAATTTATAAAGATGTCCGATAAGGCCTTAATATTATCTCTAAATCCGGATTTTTTTCGGACTTTTGTTGCTGAAAATGCCATCTGTCACTCATGATGGCTTAAGCTTAAAGACATGTACGCTACACTTCAATCTGTACTTCAAAAAGAGTTGGAAGAAATCAAATCTGCCGGTTTGTATAAAACTGAGCGCATTATTTCATCTCCACAATCTGCCGACATTATCGCAAACGGAAAGCCTGTGATAAATTTTTGTGCTAACAATTATTTGGGACTTTCTTCTCATCCAAAATTAATCGAAGCTGCCAAGAAGACAATCGACAGTCATGGCTATGGTTTGTCTTCTGTTCGATTTATATGTGGAACACAGGATATTCATAAAACTTTGGAAAAGAAAATTTCCGAGTTCCTTGGTACAGAGGACACAATACTTTATGCTGCTGCTTTCGATGCAAATGGAGGGGTCTTTGAACCTTTACTTAATGATCAGGATGCTATTATCAGTGATGAGTTGAATCATGCTTCTATTATAGATGGAGTTCGCCTTTGTAAAGCACAACGCTTCCGCTACAAGCATAATAACATGGAGGAGTTGGAGAAAGTGTTAAAAGAGACTCAGCATCTTCGTCACAGAATGATTGTCACCGATGGAGTTTTCAGCATGGACGGAACGATTGCACAGCTTGATAAGATCGCTGACCTTGCAGATAAATACAAAGCACTGATCATGGTTGATGAGTGTCATGCATCCGGTTTCATGGGTAAAACAGGTAGAGGTACTCATGAGCATCATAATGTTATGGGTCGCATTGATATCATCACCGGTACCCTTGGCAAAGCTCTTGGTGGCGCTATGGGCGGATTCACTTCCGGTCATAAGGAAGTTATAGAGATACTTCGTCAACGTTCACGTCCATATTTGTTCTCTAATTCATTGGCGCCTGCAATTGTCGGAGCCTCTATCGCTGTAATTGATATGTTGAGAGAAACAACGAGCCTGAGAGATAAACTTTGGGAGAACACAAAATATTTCCGTGCAAAAATGACTGAAGCAGGTTTCGATATTAAAGCAGGAGAACATCCAATCGTTCCGATTATGTTGTATGAGGCAAAACTTGCTCAGGATTTTGCTGCCAAATTACTGGAAGAGGGAATATATGTTACCGGATTTTTCTACCCTGTTGTTGCAAAAGGAAATGCTCGTATACGTGTCCAGTTGTCTGCCGCGCATGAGAGACATCACCTCGACAAAGCTATTGCTGCATTCGTAAAAGTTGGACAGGAATTAATGGTGCTGAATTAAAACTATGAAGAATTTATATTTCCTGACGACATGTATTATGTTGTCTGTATTATCATTTGCTCAATCTGCATTGTATCCCGTCAAAGTTGGAATTCAATGGGGCTATATAGACGCAAGTGGGAAAATGCTGTTGAGTCCACAGTTTGAAAATGCTTTAGAGTTTTCAGATGGCTTGGCAGCTGTGAAGACCGGGAATCTATGGGGTTTTACAGCCACTAATGGAAAATTGATAGTTAATCCGCAATATGCTGAAGTAAAAAATTTCAAGGAGGGAATGGCTGCTGTCAGAGATGGAAGTAGATGGGGATTCATTGACAAATCAGGAAAGGTGGTTGTAAGTCCGCAATTTCAGGAAGCGGATAATTTTTCTGAAGGCCTTGCTGCTGTTAAAGTTTCAACTTCCTGGGCTTTCATCGATGTTACAGGAAAGATTATACTTAACCCTCAATTTAATCAGGCAAAAAGTTTTTCTTATGGACTAGCTCCTGTACAGATAGGTTTAGCCTGGGGTTTTGTAAATACCGGTGCGCGTTATGTTATCAACCCACAATTTGAGAGAGCTAATTCTTTTTCTGAAGATCTTGCTGCTGTTCGTCTTGATGGAAAGTGGGGTTATATTGATAAAACTGATAAACTTGTGATTCCTTATCAGTTTGCCGAGGCATTGGATTTCAGTGGTAATTTAGCTGCAGTTAGAATAGGGAATAAGTGGGGTTATATTAATAAAGAGGGAAAATATCAGATCAATCCTCAGTTTGAAGATGCGGTGACAGACGGTGCTGTCGATCGGAGTTTTTCTGAAGGGCTTGCGGCCGTTCGGCTGGAGGGCAAGTGGGCATATGTAGATAAATTCGGTAAAATTCAGATCAATCCTAAGTTCAGTTCTGCTTCGATTTTTCGTTCCGGTATTGCTTCAGTTAAACTAAACGGAAAATGGGCATATATTGATAAAAGTGGAAGAACGATCTGGTCGCAGCTAAATTGATCCGGGCTGCTTGAAAAATATTTTATGATCACTATATATACTGATGGTAGTTCGCGTGGAAATCCCGGTCCGGGAGGCTTTGGTACCATTCTCATTTTCGGTAAACTTCGCAAGGAACTTTCAGAGGGTTTTCGTCTCACTACTAATAATAGAATGGAGTTATTGAGTGTGATCATAGGTTTGGAGGCTTTAAAAAGTACTGGTGAAAACGTGACTATATATTCAGACTCTAAATACGTCGTTGATTCTGTCGAGAAGGGATGGGTAATTGGATGGGAGAAAAAAGGTTATGCCGGGAAAAAGAATCCTGATCTATGGAAACGCTTTTTAATAGTTTACCGGAAACATAAAGTGAAGTTCAAATGGGTTAAAGGCCATGCTGATAATCCTCTCAACAATCGCTGCGATGAATTGGCTGTAGAAGCCTCTTCTAATAGTCATCTTCATACTGATACATGGTATGAAGAGAATGTTGCCTGATAAAAACTTGTTTTATTGTTTGATCAATTTCCCTTCACCACTTCGCTTTTCAACAACGCGATAAGGAGAGCCACTGTAATAAATATTACCGAAAGACTTTAGTTCTGCTTCAAGTTCCTTTTCTACATTAACAGTGCAATCACCGGTGCTGGTGTTTCTGATAAATGTATAGCCGCTTATTAAATTTCCGGCCTCAAGCAAGGCTGTGTCGTGAATATAAACGTAGCTTACTCCGGAACTCCCTGCAGCATGAATATCAGTTCTTCCTGCACTATTGTTAATACGAGTTGTTTCACAATTCATCAATAGATGAACGCTACCTGATCCGTTCCATGAATTGAAAGTAAATTCATTTGAGCGAATCGTGTCCATGCAACGGATCTCACCGGAGCCAAAATATTCAATGTCTACCAGGTCGCGCATTCCAATTGTAACGGTATAGGTGTTTTCGAAAGTTCTTACCCAGTTGCATTTATTTTCATTGCGAATATAAAGTGTGTTGCCTTCAAGTTCGGTAATAATCCCGTCGATAATGTGTTGTCCGGCTGTTACATTGATGAATGGAGTAGTATCGGGATATAGAATCAGATCGATAGAATTCTTAAGATTAATTGTGTTAAATGTTCCGGGAATTCGGTACTCTGTTACAGTTTTTCCTGTACTGGTAAAACAGTCAAACATATGATCCTTTTGACAGGTGCTCAAGAGTATCATTACACAAAATGTTAATGTTATTCTAATAGATGGTTTTATAATTTTAGAGCTCGTCATTTAGTTCCATTTTAATCAGGCTTTTATTTGCCACGAATGCACGAATGATTTATTTATTATCCATATTCAGTTTTTGTTTCTTTTGCCTATGATTTTTTATTCGCATTCGTGGCGAAACATGTAACAGTTCTATTAGCAACAATTTCTTCCGATAAAATTAAAAATGATAACCGAGTCCCCACTCGATAAAATCTGCTTTCGCAAAATGGGTTTTAAGGTTCATCAGAATAAACAAGTTGTCGAAATAATATCGAGTGCCAAGACGATGATAGAAGTTGCCATCGCCCTTCCACTGAGTGTAAGGATACATACCCATGTTCAATAACATTCCTACATGTCCCAGCCGCACTTCATAACCGGCATAAATACCGGGACGAAAATTAGCTGAGCTACCTTGTCTGGAACTATTTTCTCTATGTAACCTTTCTTGTAAAGACTTATCATAGAATAACTCAGCCCCCAGATACCAGGAAGATTTTTGACGGATTGGATGTACGTATGAAAAGGAAACAGTTCCTGCTCCATAAGTTTTGCCTTTCGGAGGATAGATTTTTTTGAAAGCTCCTGCGATGAAGGTTTGAAATCCTGCTTTAGCTACTTTCTTGTCGGCTACATTTCTTCGGATAGTATTCTTTTGACCAAAATAATGCATGAGCCCTAAATTTGCCATTGCCATATTGATTCCAAGGTTTGGAATACCTGTACTTCCATTCGAGAAGTGAGTTATACCTGCGCCGAGTTCTATCAGCGTTGATACGGATATTTCTTTTTCAAGATGAATGTCAAAATGCATAATACCATTCAAGTGCGTTCCGATTGCGGCATTTTTTACATTCTCCTTAGTGTCAAAGATCTTTTCGATGTAACCTAGTCCGACGCCGTAGCGAATGTGAAATCTCCAATCATCTTTATCGTGTAAAGGGATATTCACAAAGGGATATACCGCGATACCGGACCCCAGACGATCAGGGTTTCCAAGGTTAAACCATGCCAGAGTCCAGCCTACGTCAGGGAAGAGGAATTTTTCCTGAAAGGATTTGCTACCATCAGAAGGTTTCAGATAAGAAAGTTCTAATCCGTAAGCATGTTTTTCCTGCAATATTTCCAGAACCGGTCTGTGAACGATAAGAAAGCCGTAGGTGCTCTTGATCTCAAATCCTGCCTTACCACGTGTTGAATCACGTAGAGTTTGTCCGTTCAGTTGTACATGCCCGAAACATAAAAGTACAAGCAATATGACTATACAGAGAGAGAACTTTTCAGGTTTAACACACACAAAACTTCTGATCCTGTTGTAGAACTTATGCTCCATTATTATGCCTTTGTTCGGCAAAATATTAAAACATGAGGTCATTTAAGAGTTTATTCAAAAAAATAAAGGAAGATTTCTTTAGAAGCGGTAGCCCATCGAGAAATTCAGCTGAATAGCAGGATAAAAGTCACCTTGACTTCTGTTGTAATAATAGTCGTTATTTTCATCCAGCAATGGATTGTCGGAATTGCTATCAAAATAATTGATACCTATACCTGCATCCAAACCAAGAAAGAAATTCTCAAGGATAGTGAAGTTCACACTTGTATTAATAAGGAATCCAACTTGTGTTCTGCTTAGTCTTCGAATGGTATCATGGTAATATGGCTCGTAACTATAGTTCAGTTTATAGTCGTAGTCACCTGTGGCTAAATAAAACTGAGGTCCAAAAGCAAACTTCACAGGTCCTTGCTTAAAAGGATAGATCTTTAAAGCCGGCATGAAATAATAATAAGGCTGTTTTAGAGAAAATGACACCGGCAGTTTAAATCCAAAATATTCATTAGAGGAAATTCTTTCATAGCTCAGATTTACTCCAACATCAGAACCGTAATCTGCGTCAAGATGATTCATTGACATACTCTGGATCGGACTTACTGAAATGATGTTTCTTCCCAATGTGGAGTTTTGCGCCGATACATTAGTTATGAAGCAAAAGGATAATAAAATGTACAAGAAAGTTTTCATTTGATCTGGTTTTGTTGTAAAGGTAATCATAGCCTTTTGATTGGATTTAGGAAAGTGAAAATTTAACTTTAATTCGATTAGTTATACCGGCACTAACGGAAATGGGTATTCCTTATTGTTTTAACCATTTATTCAATCAGACTTTTTTTCCAATGCTTTAATTTTTTGTTCGATATCCAGTTTTAATGAATTTATCTGGCTGAGATCTATATCGTCACCAGTTATTCTGCCGTTATTTTGTTTGCCAATGTCATCTTGATTCGGCCTTTTTTTAAGAGCTTTTGATCTTTCGTCTAGTTCATTTTGCAGTTTAATCAGGGAAGCAATACAGTTGTTAATTGTGTGTTTGCTTTCTGTGTTTAATCCTGTTTGCAGTAGGAGTTCAGACCCTTCACGCATAATGGGCAGGTTCTGTGATTTCAGGTAAGCTCCTAAATAATTAACATCTCTTGCATGTGACCATCTCGAACTTTTGTTCAAAAGCTTTCTAAAAAAATCCAGCTTATCTAAACGAGGATGGTTGCTATAGAAGGCGGCAAGTTCAGAAGTTATAATCGAGGAGCTGTCCTTTTCAAGGGTTTCAGAAAGTTTAATTGCCAGCTCAGGATTTTTTTCTGCAATGATGCTAAATACAGTAGCTTCCACCAAATAGGAGTAATCAGGTATCGCGGCTTTGAAGAACTCTTCGTTTTCTGAATATGGATAGAACTCTGAAAGTGTTTCGTATGATTCTGAGCGAACATAAGAGTTGCTGTCATTTTCTGCAATATTTTTGAGTATGCCTTTGATCTCCTCAGGGGCATTTGATGCCTGTTCTCTGATGAATTTTAACGCAAGCAATCTGATCGAAGGATTCTTATCACCTAAAGCTTTAATGATGACTTGAGATTCAGGAGTCCGAATTCGATAGTCTTTTCCTATTGCAACTACCGCTTCATGTCTGTCCAGGAAAAGTGGTGCATGATAATATTGGTAGATCCAATCAGTATTATTTTTATGGTCCAGTTTTTTTTCAATCAACAGCATTTTTTCGGCATCGACGTTTACAAGAAGAGGCTCTTCCGGAAAAGAGAAAGTAAAGCTTTGTATGAGACTGTCCATCACAATTCTTTTCTTTTCTATGGCCGAGCCAAAGTAAAAATCAACATCCATGGGGAGTCTGTAAACCGGGTTTTTACTCTGGTCCTGTGTTTGTTTCAAATCGATCTTCAATTCGTTTTTTTCTTTGTTCCATTTTGTGCTTATATCTAGTGAAGGTTTCCCTTCCTTCAAAAACCATTGATCAAAAAACCAGTTTAGATCTTCTCCGGTAACAGCTTCAAATTCCAGTCTTAATTCATGAAATTCAACTGATGAGAATTTATGCTTTTGAACATAATTTTTAAGTGCAATGAAAAAGGCCTGGTCGCCGACATATTTTCTAAGCATATGCAACACTCTAGCGCCTTTTTGATAAGAGATGGCATCATAAACATCTTCTCGGTTTTCATAATGAAGCCTGATCAATGGTTGGTCTCCTTTTTGGGTAGCTCTTAAATAAGTATCCTGATCTTGTTTGCCATATCGATCTGCTTCATCACGTCCATATTTATACTCCGTCCACAAGTATTCACCATAACTTGCAAAGCCTTCGTTTAGGGTGACATTCGCCCAGGATTCACATGTCAAAAGATTCCCAAACCAATGATGGCATAACTCATGGGCTATGATATCTTCATAATTATGGTCCTTATGTTCACGCGGATCCTGAAGCATGTTTATGCCATGTACTACGGCAGTATTGTTTTCCATCGCTCCGCTTACAAAATCATAAACCACAGCTTGACTGTATTTTTCCCAAGGGTAATCCTGTCCGAAAATCTTTGAGAAAAAGTCCAGCATTTCAGTCGTCTTTCCAAAGATCATTTTAGCATAGGGTTCATAATTTTTATCGATGTAATAACTAACTTCAATGTCATTCCATTGATCTTTCACAACGGCAAAATCGCTCACGGCAATCATTGTAAGATAAGGGGCCAAGGCTAAGCTCTGCTTCCAATAATCAGTCCGTGTGCCATCCGGATTGTTTATTGAAGAAAGATGTAACCCATTCGACAAAGTCTTAAATGTTGAATCAACTGTTAGATAAATTTCTTGAGTCATTTTCTGACCCGGGTCCTCGATAGTTGGAAACCAAACAGAATTGGATTCAGTTTCACCTTGAGTCCAGATTTGTTTGGGCTTATTCGGATGGAGGCCATCAGCATTAATAAAATATAATCCTTTGTCTTTGCGAATGGCAGCACTGCCTCCCTTAGGTAAACTTTCCGGCTGAGCTGTGTAATTGATAACTATATTTAGTGAATCATTTCTGGTATAGCTATGGTCGAGACGGATGTTGATCTTGTTGTTTTTATAGTTGTATGATAATGGCAAAAGATCGTCGCCAAGTTCTAATTCAACAGAATGGATGGCCATACCCCTTGCATCTAAAGTCAAACTATCAGTCGAATAAAAATGTGGATGCAGTTTTATATTTGCTCTTCCATAAAGCTCTTTTCTTTCCCAGTTAGGCTTTAATTCAAGCTCGGTATGAATGAGGTCGAAAAGTTTAGTGTACGAAGAGCGGTAGTTAGGATTTGCCGGCTTATTCTTCTCCTTTTTTTCTGAAGTCTGGTCCGACTTTACAGGTTCACTTGTTTTGCAAGAAAATGAAAGTAAAATAATAAGAATGAGTATTGCTGAATTCTTGATCATAGCCGACGAAGGTAAGTGATTTCGTATTCCGGAAGTCTTATATGCTGCAAATTTCGGGCTAGGTTCCGCCTCCTGATGCTTGATCGTACATTTTTGTGACAAATGATTATCTTTACAACATGTACAAAGTCAAGGTAAATAATACTGAGTTCGAAGCCGAATTTGGGAAAGATAAAAAAGAAATTTCCGGTCGAGCATTTGAGGCTGACATGCTTGAATATAAAAAAGACAAATTTCACATTATCAGAGGCAATAAATCTATTTCTGCGGAACTTGTAGAGGTAAATTATGAAGAGAAAACGTTTGTAATAAAGGTGAATAATAATAATTACACTGTAAGCATTAAAGATAAATACGACCTTTTATTGCGCGAAATGGGAATTGAAATTGGGGCAGGGAGAAAGGTCAATGACATAAAAGCCCCAATGCCGGGACTAGTTCTTAATGTACTTGTAGAAAATGGGCAAAAAATCCAAAAAGGTGATGGTATCCTTATCCTGGAAGCAATGAAAATGGAAAATGTGCTGAAAGCCCCTGCTGATGCGGTTATTAGGAAGATTAGGATTGCAAAAGGGGATAAAGTAGAGAAAAACCAGATCATGATAGATTTGGGTTGATTTTGAATGATTTTGAACATTTTTGTTTAAACTTTTTGAGTCTTTAAGGGTAAAATTTTTAAAATATTCTGTTACCCTTTGTATTGTTAGCAAATTTCTGTTCAAGGAATGCATGCTTCCTTTAATTTTAGGGTTTACTAATGCCATGAAAATAATTTTTAAGCTCCTTTTCATTTTAATAGTTGCGACTTTATCTACATCTGCTCAAACCTTCACAGGTGGAGGTGGGTCAATTATCACTTTAACAGATACCTCAAGATTTAATTTGAATGTCAGTGGACTTTCTCCATCGACGATGAATTTTACTTTTGGTCTTGAAGCAGTGACAATTTCAATAAGTCATACCAGAGATGCAGATATTGATTGTTTCCTCGCAGCTCCTGATGGAACTCTGATAGAATTAACAACTGATAACGGAGGAACATCCGACCATTACACCAATACTGTTTTTCGTCATGATGCATCTACATCAATTACTTCAGGGAATGCGCCATTCACCGGAACTTACAAGCCGGAAGGTGAATTGTGGAGGGTTAATAATGGACAAACCGGGAATGGTACATGGCAGTTGCGTGTTATCGATGATAATAACAATGGAGTGACAGGGTCAGTAACAAGTTGGAAGCTGACATTTGGAAATACTCCTGCAAAGACATTTATTTTTAATCAGTCT
>Ga0138256_10003212_pt1 | contig 17421 bp, 10 predicted proteins | sample KNB2016incub_MG_FD_105486 | JGI IMG/M metagenome (GOLD analysis project Ga0138256, IMG submission 105486) | Active sludge microbial communities from wastewater in Klosterneuburg, Austria - KNB2014incub_MG | ecosystem: Engineered > WWTP > Activated sludge > Unclassified | place: Austria... | reverse complement strand
TGACTACCAAAACGGTCAACACCAAACACGCGATTATCAAACTGAGTTTCTTCATAACGATTCCTTCTAATTCCTAGCCCGGCAAACCTCCGCCGACGGGTTTTGTGAACAGACCAGAGCCTTGAACGCCTCGACCTGCATCTCAAGCGACTTGATCTTCGCGTCCTGTGCTTCGATCTGGGATTGCTGGCTGCTTATCTGCTTGTGTTGACCGCTGATCTGAGCCTGTTGTTCCTTAACGGCATTAATAAGAACCACCCCGATACGATCGTATTTGATACCTTGTATTTTACCTTCACGATCATAGGTTACTAGGAGCGGATCGATCTCGGCCACATCATCGGCGACAAGGCCGAGATCCGGTTCGGCGCGGCCTTTCCAGTCGAAAGTTACGGGCCGCATCTGGTTTACAAGGTTTAAGCTGCCCGTGAATGGCCGAATATTTTCTTTGTAACGCGAACTCGACGAGCAAGCCGCGAGAACATTGTTATTGGTAATACAGAGACTATTCGCCGTCGCTCCTGCTAACGTCCCGATCCGAACGGTGTCGCTGCCATCCCTACCCAGCTGAATCCGACTGCTCGCGGTTACAACTGCATTTGAACCCACAGCCGTTGCATATGTTAGATTGTCAACTTCGACATCCGCGAGGACGCCGACCAATGTATTGTGACTGCCGGTCGTATTCGTGGAACCCGAATCCTGGCCGAAAAACGAATTCTCTGATCCACTGATATTGTACGAACCCGCTACCACACCGACGAATGTATTGCCATTTCCGGTGTTAGACTCTCCGGCGTCTCGTCCGAAAAATGAATTGTTGAGTCCCGTTGAGCCGGAGCCCGCAAACGCTCCGACAAAAGTATTGTTGCCGCTGAGCCCGTTCAATGCACCCGCATTTATTCCGATAAAAGTATTGTTGGAACCGCCATTTTGAAAACCTGCCGCCTTGCCGAAGAATGAATTGCCGTTTGCCGAAAAATTCGATGTTCCAGCCTCGGCACCAAAATATGAATTGTTCAAGCCACCCAAATTCCCTTGCCCCGCTCTCCATCCAAAGAACGAATTTGCGCCGCCGGTCGTGTTCATGGCACCGGCACTTGTACCAAAAAAAGCGTTTCTTATGCCGGTGTTACTTTGCCCTATCCCGAGTCCGACAAAGGTATTGTCGGTCGCCGGTACACTCAGGACGCGGCTGCCGCCAATATTGAACTGCGTCCCGGCGTTGAAAATATTCGCAGAGCCCGTGCCGCTGACGTTGAAATTACTTGATGCCTGTGGGCTAGTCGTGTTTTGGACGTAATTCGCTGAACCAGCGGTTGGAGGCCGATCGTTGGTCAATCGCGGGTCGGTCGTTACGACATACTGGCCCGCAGCGACTCCGCCAAGCTGTAATGTGTTTACCGCATTAGCGGCGGTAAGACTCTTGACGGAATAGGGCGAACTGTTGACCTGTTGTCGCGGAGCCAACGGCGTAAATGCTCCCCCGCCTGCGGTCCTCACCCGGATCTCGAGAAAGCGGTTGGCTCCCGGAAACTGAGCGGCCCCAAAATCAAGGCTGACCGTAAATACGCCGCCCGCGACCGCGACCGTGCTTCGCGTCAGTGTCGAACCGATCTGCCCACCCGCAGCAACCGAGTCAAACAAAGCAAACTCAAAATCGTAGTTGCCAGTTGCCGGGTTTGCACCGTCCTTTAGGCTACCTTGATATGAAAATTCTGTTGTTTGAGCGAACATATTTCCGCACAGCAAAAAGAAACAAAATGCCATTGCCAAATACTTACTCGTTTTTTTCATTGCTTTGATCTCCCTCCAATGTCTGTCATCTGAAATTGATGGCAAATCGTAGCAAGTACCAACACCAAAGTCCTCAAATTTTCTCAAATATCTTCTCAAACTTTTCTCAAATGGTGCCGTATCGGCGTAAAAGTGTTAAATCATTGCGATTTAAGACAGTTTACTTTTGTAAACACACCTTGGCCGTCGGTCTCAATTCGCACACGATCTGCTTTAGTTCGTTGATCTCTCTCTGCTGTGCTTCGATCTGAGATTGCTGCTCTTTGACAGCATTAATAAGAACAACGCCGATCCGGTCGTATTTGACGCCCTCGACCTCGCCTTGGTCGTTGGTGGACGTAAGAAGAGGTTCAACGGCATTCACCTCTTCGGCGACCAAACCCATATCCGCTATCCCGCCGTCCTTCCAGTTGAATGAAACAGGACGCAGTTTGCGGATCAGCTCAAGGCCGGATGTGAATGTGTTGATATTGTCTTTGTAGCGCGCCGACGATGAACAGGTCGAGATCTCGTTCGAGGCGTTGCGGCACAATGCGGTCGAACCGGCGGAGCCGAGCTGGACCACCTTGACACGTCCGGTCCCGGTATCCATCACGAGGCTCCAGCCGCCGCCATTGACACCGAAAAACCCGACGCTACTATCGTTTTCCATGCCGACAAAAGCTCGCTCAGTCGCGGGGCTATTTTGGAAAAGGAAAATACCGGCCGAATTATTCCCACTTGTACTGCCACTCACCTGCTTGATTCGTACCCGATCGGCGACATCCAGCCTAAACGTGGGGTTTGTGCCGATGCCCACGTTCCCGTTTTCGAGAACAGTGAAGCCGCCGCCATTTACCTGCAATCTACCGGGAACAAGAACTGCGTCCAAGCCGTTCTGCCTGCCAAGCTGGATCGTATTGCTGGCCGATACCTGCGCTCCAGCTCCGATTGCCGTCGCATATTCCAGATCATCGGCATTGATTCCACTGTCGGCCCCGATGGCTGTGGTAAAACTTCCGGCTCGTTCTCCGTTAGCCGGAAAAAAGAGAAAGCCGGCACGACCGCCGAGAAATGTATTGGCGCTACCGGTCATATTGAGCCCGGCTTCGGATCCAATGATCGTATTGCGGCTTCCGGTCGCGGTCTGCCCGTTTCGATTTCGTCCGGCATCAAATCCGAATAGCGAGTTGTCGTTTCCTCCGACGTTAGAAATTCCTGAGCCTGCACCGAAGAACGAGTTCCTGCTACCAGAGATCGTTTTTTCACCAGCAAAAGCGCCAAAGAAAGAATTCGCAAGTCCATTGCTGTTCTTGCCAGCGCGAAAACCAACGAAGGAGTTGTTGAAAATCGACCCGTCATTTACTGCACCACCGGCCTCGACGCCTATCGCCAGATTGTTGAATTGATCAGTTGCGATAAACCGGTTGCTGCCAATGTTAAATTGATTTGCCGAAAGAATTCCGCTGACCGTGCCGTTGCCAGAGATGTCGAAATTAGGCAGAGGGTCGCGCGCGTCCGACATTCGCGGATCGGTCGTTAGCACATACGACGCCGCGCTGACCCCGCCAAGATCCCTTGCATTAACTGCAGAAAGTGCGTACGGGGTCGCGGTAAATTGATGTCTCGGAGTTAGAACGGTATAAGATCCTCCGCCTGCGGGTCGAACCGCAATTTCAAGGTACCGACCAAGGTTAAACCTGAATGCACCAACGCCAATATCCAGCACGACGCCAAACACGCCGTTTGTCACAGCGACATTCAATTTGGTCATTGTTGAGCCCTGTGGATTGCCTCCGGTCGAAGCGTCGTACACAGTGAATTGCATGTCATAATTACCGTTGGCAGGAACTCCGGAGTTCTGCAGATTTCCTTGATAGTTAAATTCGGACGACTGCCCAATTGCGGCATCGGTGCCGATTGTCAGAAAGATCACGATCGCTGCAAGAATTTTCATAAATATCTCCTTCACTTAAAGACGCGGAATTTTTGCGAGAATATTTCAGAAAATTTGTGATGGTCGCAATGTGATCAGCGTGCCCGGAGGCGTCAAAGATAAGAAACGGGCCGATCGCGGCCCGCCACGTCCGGAGGTTTTCGCCGCCGGCAGAATTTGGGGATTAATAGCTATCGCTGCTTGAACAACATATACCTGACGTTGTTTCGCGTCTGCGTCGCCCCGAGTTGTGTTCCATCCGAAACCGCGTCAAACAACGCAAACTCAAATTCATAATTCCGGTTCGCCGCGTTGGCACCGTATTTGAGGCTGCCCTGATAGTTAAACTCGGTCGTCTGTGCCGAACCGGCAAAAACGGTTGAAAGAACGATCAATAAAATTCCGATGCTCTTTTCTATATTTTACTCCTTGCAGAGATCGGCATCCTTATTTGTCAGGCAGATGATCCTCTTCATGGCGTCGATCTGACGCTGTTGGGTTTCGATCAGTTTTTGCTGCGATTCGATCTGAGCCTGCTGTTCCTTGACGGCGTTGACGAGCACAACGCCGATGCGGTCGTACTTGACGCCCTCGATCTGGCCGTCTTTGTTGTATGTGACGAGCAAAGGTTCGATCGCCGCGACGTCCTCGGCACCGAGGCCGAGGTCGCGCATCCCGCCGTCTTTCCAGTCAAAACTAATTGGCCGAAGCTGGTTAATTAATGACATTCCTTGCGAAAACTCTGAAACATTCCGCTTGTACTTGAGCGACGACGAACATAACGAGATCTCGTTCGACGCATTGCGGCAAAGCGGCGTCGCTCCTCCTAAACCGAGCGAACCGATCGACGTCGTGCCCGTTGTAACATTTGTGGTGAGGCTCCATCCGCCGCCGCCATTTCCGAAAAATCCGAAGTTGCTCGCGTCCTTAATGCCGACGAAACCGCGGTCGCCATCGACACTGGTTGCGAGCCACATTCCGGGCAAGTTGCCGACTTCCTGATTGAGTCTCATTCTGCCGACGACGTCTAACTTGAAACCGGGCGACGCCGTGCCGATGCCGACATTACCGCCCGTGTCCTGAATTATCACCTTGCCTCCGTTTGCCGCTGAGCGGATATACCAGTCGCCGGTCACCCCAAAATGAATGTGACTCGAATTTGGTCCGATGGCCGTATTAACAAAACCCGCGGTGTTATCAAGTGACGTATTTCGCTTTGAGCGAACAGTCAGCGTAGAGCTCGGTGACGTCGTGCCGATGCCGACATTGGTATCGGCGACGGCACCGTTAACACCATTTATGCTGCCGAGCACCAGCGAATTGTTGGCGGCGGCGGTAGCCCGAGATCCTATCGCGGTCGCGTTCGTCAGATTTGTCGCGCCGAGATTTGCGTTGTTTCCGATCACCGTATTGCCGGACCCGGCCGCGTTGATCCCACCAGCATTCACTCCCACAAACACATTGCTGCTTCCGGATGTTGTGTCAAAACCGGCCGAATCGCCGAAAAAAGTGTTGCCGACACCGACTGTATTATTAAAACCTGATGCATATCCGAAAAATGAATTTGAACTGCTAACAGTATTTTTGAAACCCGCACGGTAGCCGAAAAATGCGTTTTGCGAGCCGTCAGAATTAACAGCACCTGCGTCCTTTCCAAAAAACGAATTGTAACTTGCGAGGTTGTTATAGCCCGCGGACGCCCCAAAAAAGGAATTGTCGCTGCCAAATACGTTTCCTCCACCGGCGTTTGATCCGTAGAACGAGTTTTTGGCCCCCATGTTTGAGTAACCCGCAGCAAATCCGTAAAACGAGTTATCACTTGAGTTGACGTTCGAAAATCCAGCATTTAGCCCGAAAAAGGCATTTGACTCACCCAGATTGTTTTGCATTCCTGCGTTTTTGCCAACAAACAGACTTGTTGCCGGAGCACTTAGGATCCGTTGGCCGGCAAGGTCAAACTGTGCCGCTGCACTGAGGATATTTGCGGTTCCGTTGCCAGAGATGTTGAAGTTGCCGGTCTGTTGCGAGGTGCTGTTTTGAATAAAATCAGCTCCGCCGCCGGTCGTGGTGACGTATTGATTTGCGGCGATCCCGCCAAGTTTTGCCGAATTCAGACTCTGTATTGAGTACGGTACGCTCTTGATCCGGCTTCGGGGAGTCAAGGTTGTATATCCGCCGCCCGATCCGCTCGGCCTAACGGCGATCTCGATGAACCTTGTCGCACCGGCCGAAAAAACACCCTCGCCAAAATCCAGTTCAACTGCGAAAACGCCGTTTACGACCGGAACGCTCGGGTATGTGTTTGAATTCAGAAAAACGCCGCCGGTTTCTGCATCCCATAGACTTATGCTAATAGCGTAATTGCCGGACGCGGGAGCAGCCCCATCTTTAAGGAAACCTTGATAGTTAAACGCCGTAGTCTGCGCGTTTGCGGCGCCGACGCTGAGTGTCAAAACGACTAAGATCGCTGCAAGAATTTTCATAAATATCTCCTTCACTTAAAGACGCGGATTCTTCTAGGAAATATTTCAAAAAAGTTCGTGCAGGTCGCGAGGCGATGATTGGCCGCGAGATGCCGGATATTCGCGTGTCAGTCTAACGCTTTTTGAACAGCGTGTACCTCAGCGGTTCATAGTCGCTGTCGGTCAGGATCAGCAAAAAGCCGCCGCGAACGGCTTGAAATTGTGCCCAAAATTTCTTTGCTTTGCCGCTGACGCGATTTGTTGCCGTCAGGTCCCAATCGCCGACGGTAAATTGTCCGCGATATTGCAATTTGGCAAAACGCGCCCCGCCGCCGCTCATATTGGCACTGTTGTGTGTGCTCTGATAACTGCCGTTGGCGGCAAATACAAATTCGTCCGAGGTCGAGATCGCGCTCATTCCCTGATAACCGTATGCGTTGTAATATTCGACACCGCCGCCGCCACCGCCGGTCCACGTTCCGGCCAGATCCTGAGCTGCAACGGCAAATTTGTTGTAATTGAGCATCCGGTTAAGGTCGTTCGGATGTGCAAACTGCTGCTGATACGCCGGTTTATTTGGAGCGGCAGTTACAATGACCCGCGCGCCGCCGTCGTAAACGATCTTCATCGTGACAAACAAACGCTTGCCTGTCTGTTTATCGACCGCGTCCGCCTGGCGGAAATAGATAACCGGATATTCGACGCCCGACCAGTTTTGGGCGTTACTGACATTGAAATATGGAGTGACGGTTCGGCTCCAATAATGATCATTGGGCTCGACGGTATTTGGGCGCGAGTCGTCCCACTCTTTATTGACATAGAAAAGTCGCACTTCCGTGTCGTTACGCGTAACCCGCACATAGTCGGCGTCGGGAACGGCTTTCCAACCGTCGTCAAAACCGGTTATGTATTTGGCGATCCCATAATTGCCTGCAGGTTGCTGCGGGGCAGTGATCTGCGGTTTCTGCGATTCGGGCTGGGTGTTCTTGAATTTCAGGGCATTACCCTCAAAACGCACGTCGTTCGGGTTAATTTTCAATATCTCCAGCAGCAACGCGCCGGAGATGACCTTTGCGAGATCGAGCATCTGCTTGTCGTTCGACTGCTTTGCCTGTGCGTAAAAGGCCAAAGGTATCGCGGCGAAACTGACATACGTGTCGTAAAGAAACTCCTTGTCCTTGTTCGGAACACTCGCTATTCCGGGCGTTTCGTCATACATCGCGGATATTGCCTGAAATAGATTCTCCTGGGCTTCTTCCGTCGGTTCGGGAGCGTCGTTGTAGATCGTGACGGTCGTGGCGATAAAAAAAGTCATAGCTGCTGCGAGGTTGTTTTTTCTGCCTTGTGGGGCTAACTGAGCGTCAAATCCACGCCTCGCATCGGCAAAAAGCTGCCTGAACAAAGTTCGTTGTTCGGCGTCTTGCCCGACCGTATCGGCAATTAGCTTAAAGTTGTCACCCGAAGCGGCGGGCGTGAAGAACGCCTGACTTTTCCGTGAGCTATTCGCCGCACCGGCTGGGTTTTTGCCGGATCTGTTTGCGGCCGCCTGCTGCGAGATCGCCCGTTGGATCTGCGTCTGAGTGTTTTGCTGTATGCTCCGCGTCGCCTCGGCAAGCCCGTTCGATTGATAGACCCGGCCGTAACCGCCGTTGTTGTCATCGGCGCCGGAATTGTCGGTCTGGGCGGGCGTGTCGGTCGCCAACGACGCAAATAGCACACCCAAGATCAGCGTTAGATAGATTCCGTTTTTCATAACTTCCTTAAAGATCGGCTATTTCGACAAGCGAATATTGCTCACATAAAACTCGTCGCCCGGGTCTGCGTTTGGAGCACTGCTCAGTCCAAATCCGAAAAAATTCCAACGAATGTTTTCGCTCAGCACGGCGTCCTCGATCATTTTCGTCCCGTTAAAATAGGTCGTCAGCAGCGATCCCTGGCGGACCAGTTTTACTTTGACGAGATTCTTGTCTTTGTAATAGAGTTGCGTCTTTTCGGCCTTATCCAATTTGTATCCGCCGCGGGCGTCAAAAACCTGTAGGCCATAGCGTCCGTTTTCGTTATTCCAATACGGATCGATCCATAGTGCGACACGTTCCATGCGCGACGACGTGTAGGCATTTATGTTGACGAGTTCGCGGTCATAGCGTTTGAGAGTGTTGTCATACGGTGCAGCCCCGAGGTGAAAGTAAAAACTAGGGCTATAATACGAGATGCTTTTGGTCCAACTGACCTCAAACTCCAAAGTAAAATTATTTGGCAGCGAGAGCACCGCATAGTCCGGAAAGAAAAGGCCTTCTTTGCTCATCGCCAGCCAATTGCCGGGTTGACCGGTCTTGTTCTTAACGATCCCGGTGATGTTGCTAACGGTCCATTTGCCCGGAGTTTGACCGACGGTGGCGTTGGCAAAATCTTCAAAATATGACCCGCCGCTTTCTCCGGTTGGAACAGTGTCCGCCGCAGGTTTGCCGGTGTTTCTGATCGGTGTGTCGCCCATCCCCGCGATCGTCGGCGGTTTCGGCATCGGACTCATCCCGACCATTTTCCGGATCACATTGAAATCGAATTCGTCTTCAAATTTTTTTGCAAAGGCGACTTTGGCAGGCGAATTGCCTTCCTGACGGTGCTGGACAACGACGACTTGCGGCTGCCATTTTGGCAACCTGGGGTCGTAGAAATCCTGATTTGCGACATAAGCAAATTTCCCTTTTCCTGTCCCCGTGCCAAATCGAATTTCGCTTGGCTGATTAAAGATCTCGTTGAAGTTCGAGATAAAAGCCTCGGATCGAGAGTCGGTGGCTTTTAATACCGTGTCCGTGAATCTGACCGCATTGCTTCGTCTGGCTTTGTTCTCGTCAATTGCTCGCTGCGTCTTTTGATCGCCTTCGCGGAGACTCTGGAAAAAGTTCTGCTTTTCGGCTTCGCTCATAACTCCTTTTTCAGCCGAAACGCGGTTAAAGGTCTTTTGCGAGGTCGCCAATACGCCTTCGAGCCGTTTGATCTCCTCGTCGATCTTTCTGAGCCAATATTCGCGATAGGATTGGGCAAACTCAAACCTACTGACCCGCCGATATGGCAGGGCTTTCCTTTCGGAAAAATACCAGCCCGAGAACTGTTGCTCATTGTTTTCGTTGAAGAAATAAATATTCTTCATTCCGTTTTTGTTTTCTACGATGCGGATATCTCCGCTCAGATTCAATCGCAACTCGGTTCCGGCGAGCGCCAGATCCCCCGAATTTCCATTCACGGCGAAGTCCTTAACGTCGTTCACTCGAAAATAGATCCAGTTGCCCGTTTCGCCTTCCGGTCCGATGACGTTCTTTCCCTGAGACTTGTAACAGACAATATCTTTGATCATGAAAAAGCCTTCGTAATATTGAATGTCATTTGGCGACGCGGTACTTATTCCCATTGCGTCAAAGATGCCTTGAGTGACCTCCAGGCCTTTTGGCGGTTGGGGAAACAGCCGCTGCATTTCCGAAATTACCGGATTCATCGCGTTTGCCCAGTTTCCGCTCTTCGTTTCAGGGCGGAGTTTCCAGGGCAGTAACGCGTTGTCGCCCGCCGCGTCCCCAGCGGCGTCGCAGAACGATTGACCGTGAGCTAAATTGGCGCTCATCAGTAAAAAGACGATCAGTAAAATTAATTGGGAACAATTTCGATTCTTCATAAACTTTCCTAGGTGCTAACGGTTTAGGTTTCCCCCAACAGGCACAAAATCAACGTCGAATAAACTCTCATTGACCGAGACCGAGTCGCGGGAAACCGTAAGTTCTGATACCGCGTAGTTGTCATTGGTCAGGCGAGCAACATTGGTTCGCGTAACACCGCCAACACTCGAAAAACTACCACCCATCAGTAATTTGCAGTCATTCAGAATCGCGGAGGCATAAGCGACTCTCTTCATAACATTTACATCAAAACCATCAAGCGGCGATTGTGCCATTACCGTTGAACCAAACAAGAACGCTGTTATTAAGATCGCGAATAAGACTGTTTTCACTTTTACCACCCTCCGGTTAGACCTCGGAAATTTTTCTCTAACTATAAACGCGGAAGTTTTGTTAAAATTTTTCAGATACCTAAAAAACAATGGCGAATGAAGTTACACGGCTATTGCAGGATTGGCGTGACGGAAAAAAGAACGCTCTAGATGAGTTGTTGCCGATCGTCTACGACGAACTGCGACGTGTCGCACGCAATTTGCTCAACAACGAATACGCCGAGACGCTTCCGACTACCGCCCTTGTTCACGAAGCCTACCTGAAACTCGCCGGACAGCACTCCGTCGATTGGGAAAACCGCGGGCAGTTTTTTGCGATCGCCGCGCAGGCGATGCGACGAATTTTGGTCGATCACGCCCGCAACCGCCATGCAAAAAAGCGTGACGGTATCAAGATCGTGCTCGACGACGCCGACGCGATGTCCGTCCAGATGGACGAATCGCTCATTGACCTCGACATCGCTCTTAAGGAACTGGCGGAGTTTGACGAACTGCAGTCTAAGATCGTCGAGCTTCGGTATTTTGCGGGACTCACCTTTGACGAGACGGCCGCAGTTTTGCAGATCTCGACCGCGAGCGTTTTCCGCGAATGGACCTTTGCCCGGGCGTGGCTTCACCGAAAGATCAACGGCGTCTGAAATAAAATCGCAAAAGTTACGCGTTTATCTATTAGAAGAAGATGCACGAGTCCGACTGGGCACATATTAAGGAGCTTTTTCACCATACGCTGGGGCTTAATGCGGCCGAGCGGTCGGCGTTTCTTGCCGGTGAGAGCGAAGCGGTTCGGCGAGAGGTTGCCGAACTGATCGCTTCCCACGAGAGCGCCGAAGACTTTATCGCGCGTTCGGCGGCTGACGAATACGGCCTCAATTCAAACGCGCTGATCGGTCAGCGGATCGGAAATTACACGCTGCTCGAGGTCGTCGGAACCGGCGGAATGGGCACGGTCTTTCGCGCAAGCCGCGAGGGGTTTGAAAAGGAATTTGCCGTCAAGCTGATCAAACGGGGAATGGATACCGACGCTGTTCTGCGGCGGTTTCAGCTCGAACGCCGCATATTGTCGCGTCTCGAACACCCGAACATCGCCGGCCTGATCGACGGCGGAACAACTGATGACGGTTTGCCGTACTTCGTGCTCGAGTTTGTCGCCGGCGTTCCCGTGACAAGATTTTGCGACGAACATCGACTAGAGGTGCGTGAGCGGATCGAACTGTTTCGCCGCATCTGCGCGGCGGTCAGTTACGCTCATCAAAATCTGGTCGTCCATCGCGACCTGAAACCATCAAATATACTCGTCACCGCCGACGGCACGCCAAAGCTTCTCGATTTTGGCATCGCAAAACTGCTTAGCTCCGACGAGAATGAGGCGACGGCGACGCAAGCACGAATGTTCACGCCGGAATACGCGTCGCCCGAGCAGCTAAACGGTTGGACGGTAACCACCGCGTCGGATGTCTACAGCCTCGGCGTCGTCCTCTACGAAATGCTGAGCGGCCAGCGTCCGTTCAGGTCAACCGGCAAGAGTTATCAGGACATCGTCAACCGCATAATGACCGAGGAACCTGCCCGCCCGTCGTCATTTGTCGGCGGCACAGAGCAGGCTGAGACCAGTGTCACTTCGCCTGACGACCGCCGTTGCACGGGCAGCGGAGATGCCGCAAAGTCCGCAGGCATTAGCGACCGCCGCTCACTCGAAGGCGATCTCGACAACATCATCCTCAAGGCTCTGCGAAAAGAGCCCGAACGCCGTTATCAATCGGTCCAGGAATTCTCCGAGGACATCCGGCGGCATTTGTCGGGCCTGCCGGTTACGGCGACCGCCGACACCAGGCTCTATCGGCTGTCAAAGTTTGTCGGGCGTCACGGAATGGGCGTCGCGGCCGGAACATCTGCTGCCGTGCTCATTCTTGCGGTCTCAGGAATCGCGATCTGGCAGGGAATTACTGCAAACCGCGAACGTGCAAAGGCCGAACGGCGTTTCGAACAAGTTCGCAAACTTGCCAATGCGATGATATTTGACTATCAGAGTGAGATCGAACGTCTGCCCGGCACGACACCGATCCGGCAAAAGATGGTTAGCGACGCGGTACTTTACCTCGATAATCTGGCCGCTGAGAGCAGTGGTGACACTTCGTTAAGGGGCGAACTCGCAAGCGCATACGATAAGATCGGCGACATTCAGGGCAATCCGTTTTTTGCCAATCTTGGCGATATGGACGGGGCACTCGCCAGCTACAACAAATCACTGGCTATCCGCGAGGATCTGCTCGCCGGCAACCCGGAAAACAAGAATCTTAAGTTCAACCTGTCACTAAGCCTCGGGTCGGTCGGCGATCTGCTTTGGGCAAAAGGCGAGTATCCGAACGCACTTGAGAAATACAGGCGTGCACTGATGATGGCCGAATCGGTGGCAAACGAAGAACCGCCAAACGCCCCAAATAAGTACGCTCTCGCCCATCGGCATTATTCTATCGGGCAGACCCTGCGAAAAATGGGGGATTCGGCCGGAGCTCTCGATAGTTTTGGCCGTGCGCTTGAGATCAACAAAGAACTGCTGGCCGCGGAACCGGGCAACACCGACTACCGCCACGCGGTGGCTGTCGCGTATTTGAAAACGGGCGACGTTTTTTACGACGCGGCCGATCTCCAGACGGCCCTCAGTTATCACCAACAGGCATCCGAGGTGCTCGAACCGCTGGCGAAGGACAATTTGGATGTAACTTCAAACCGTGAAATTGCTCTTTTCCTTAATCGGATCGCTATCGACAAACGTGGGCTCGGCGATATAAATGGTGCGGTCGAATCGGACCTCAAAGCGATCGCTGTCCAAAAAGAGATCTCCGGTCTTGACCCGAGAAACGAGCAGTCCCGACTCGACCTCGCCAATTATCAGCAGAGCTTGGCCGAATCTTACGCAAGGCTCGGCAAACGGGACGAGGCGGCCGGACTTTTAGCGAAAGCCGTCGTGGTATATGAAGATTCGCTAAAGAGGAACCCCGCCGACGCCGAGGTCGCCGCGTATTTGACCTCGGCACGCCGCTTGATCGAATACAACAAAGCTGGCTCAAACCCCCGTTAAACTTCGCCGCACTCGGCTAATTATCTACCGCACAAACGCGTTCGGTAGCGGCGTATCGCCCGCGATGCCGAATTGTTGGATCAGGACGCCGGCGGTCGAGCTCTGACGGCAAGACAAAAAAGGCCCGGGCATTCAAACCCGGGGCCGTTAGTTGCCTGCAAAATTCTGCCTACTGAGCCGTAAAATCCAGGGCATCGACGGCATCGTTGAGCGAGATGATCTGCGGAGTAAATTGGAACCGCTTGCTCTGGACCGCGACGGTGTAGGTTCCGCCGACCTCGACATCGTCAAAGCGGTAATACCCGAATGTACTCGTGACCGCACGGCGGATGACGCCTTGGCTGTCCGTAATGGTCACGACCGCGTTTCGCAGGCCGAGACCGGACGATGTAAGGACGCGACCCGCGACGGTCACGCCGGCGGCGGTTGGGGCGAGTGGTGCGGGACCCGCCGACCAATCCGAGAATTGCGATACGCCGGTCACGGTGAACGTCTTAGCCGCCGCGTTTACGCTCGACGGAGTCGCTTCAACCGTCAGATTCGTCGAACCGCTTCGCTTAAATGCCCGATAGCCTGATTCCGTGCCGTTGACGTCCGAGTTTGTATAGTTAAAGGTCAGATCCGTCGTGATTCCGGACCCAGTCAGAGACCAGAATCGCGATAGCGACAGAGCTTGCGGCAGGCCGATCAGGAAATTGTCCGAAACGGTCGCCGTCAGACTGCCGGATCCGTTTACATTCGTAGCGGTCAGCGGTGAATAGTTGTTCTGGTCGCCAAGCGGATAAGTGAAACTCTCGTTCACAGCTCCACAGAAATCACGGCGGACGCTCCCGACAATATATGCCGAACTTGAACCGCCCGTTAAATTTCCGCCGCACTGCACCTGGATCTGTCCGATATTCATCACCGAACTGATAGTCATTGACCGCCCACTCGGAATGATCCCGGTAACCAAACCGTTAGGAAGACCGTTCGACCAGTTGGCGGGATTATTAATATCGCCGTCCGCAATAGCGGTCGTGTCAAAGAACAGAACGGAGACGAAATTTTGTTCAACGTGCCCGACAAACCAACGGTTGCGTGTGGCATCAAAGGCAAATGTATTCGTGCCGTTTGTAACGTGCCCGACGACGCTGTTGCCGCCAAAGGCTCCGTCAGTAATCGGGCCGCCCGTACCGATCGCACCGTTGCCGAAGGTATAAGCTGAAGCATCCGTTCTAATCGGTGTCTGATTATCCCAAAACGCACTGTTGACAACATAATTTCCGTTGTTTAATGCCGATACTGAACTGCCCACATAATCGTCAGCCGTGTTACCGATCAGCGAATTTGAGACCGAAACTAATCCGACGGTGCCGCTTGCACCGTTCCCCCAAGTTACCGCACCGACATCCGATATGAAGACTGCCGGATTATCCCACCTCGTACTGTTGACAACGTAATTGCCATTCGTTAATGCCGTCACTCCGAATCCACCCACAAAATCGTCCGTCGTGCTGCCGATCAGCGAATTTGAAACGGAAACCAGACCAACCGTGCCGGTTGTTCCATTTCCCCAGGTTACTGCCCCGGCATTAGTTCTCATGGGTGACGGATTAGTCCAATTCGGACTGCTTACGACATAATTTCCGTTTGTTAGTGCCGTTAACCCGGAAAAGCCGACAAAATCGCCCGTGGTGCCGCCGATCAGCGAATTTGAGACGGAAACTAAGCCGACCGTACCGCCTGTGCCGTTTCCCCACGTTACCGCTCCCACATCCGCGATCGCAGGTGCCGGATTATCCCAATTCCTACTGCGGACGACATAATTGCCGTTCGTTAATGCCGCTAATCCGAAAATGCCGACATAATCGCTCGCCGTGCTGCCGATCAGCGAGTTCGACCCAGAAACTAACCCGACCGTGCCGCCTGTGCCATTGCCCCAAGTTGCCGCACCGACATCCAATATCGCAGGTGACGGATTATCCCAATTCGGACTGCCGACAACGTAATTGCCATTCGTTAATGCCGTTACTTCGCTATTGCCCACATAATCATTTGCCGTGCCGCCGATCAGCGAATTTGAGGCGGAAACCATCCCCACTGTGCCGCTTGCCCCATTTCCCCAGGTTACCGCTCCGACATCCGATATCGCGGGTGACGGATTATCCCAATTTGGACTGCGGACGACATAATTGCCATTCGTTAACGCCGTGACGCCGCCAAGACCAATCCAATCATTTACCTTCACGCCGATTAGCGAGTTTGAAGCGGAAACTAATCCGGCGGTGCCGCTTGCACCGTTCCCAAGGGTTGCCGCACCCGCATTTGTTATCAGCGATAGCGGATTGTTCCAAGCAAAACTGCTAACAACATAATTGCCGTTCGTTAATGCTGTTATTCCGCCGATGCCGACCCGATCGTTTTCCGTGCCGCCGATGAGTGAGTTACTAATTGACACCAAGCCCCTAACGCCGCCAAAGCCGTTCCCCCAGGTTACTGCTCCTGCCTCTAGTATCGCGGGTGCCGGGTTATCCCAATTCGGACTGCCGACAACATAATTACCGCTCATTAATGCCGTTACTCCACCATTGCCGACACTATCGCTTTCCGTGGCGCCAACTAGCGAATTTGAGATCGAGACCAAGCCGACCGTACCGCTTGTGCCGTTTCCCCAGGTTACCGCTCCAACATCTACTATCGCGGGTGCCGGATTATCCCAAAACGGACTATTGACGACATAGTTGCCGTTGGTAAGGGTCGTTATCGCGTTCACGCCGACAAGGTCATTTTCTGTGCTGCCGATGAGCGAATTTGAAATAGAAATTAACCCGGACGTGCCGCTTGTGCCATTCCCCCAGGTTACCGCTCCAACATCCAATGTGGCAGGTGCCGGATTATCCCAATACTGACTGCGAACGACATAATTGCCATTGGTTAGGACCGTCATTTCATCAATGCCCACAAGATCGCTTGCCGTCGAACCGATGAGCGAATTGGCGCCGGAAATCGCACCGCTGCAGCCAGTCGTTGCATTACACCACGTTACCGCACCGACCTCCGCTATCACAGGTGATGGATTGTTCCAATTTGGACTTCTGACGACGAAATTGCCGTTGGTTAATACGGTTACTCCATTATTGCCGACCAAATCACCTGCCGTGCTTCCGTTCAACCTACTAATCATCGCGAGCGTCACGCCATTAAACAAAAAAACCGCCCCGACATCGTTTGCGCCTGAGGGAATATCGTAGTCGGGGGCGGTTACAACAATGTTTCCGTTCGGAAGCACGGTCACTGTATCGCCGAAACGCGGGGTTCCCGCGGCACCGATGAAGTTGATTTGCGAAGACGGAGCGAACGGCGCTTCACGGAATTTTGAATCGGATGGATCGCGTCTGTCCTGGGCCGGTGCCGGCGATACGGTCATACCCACAAAGACAAGCGAAAAAAGAGCAAGGGCGGCAATCAAACGGATCATACGTGCTTCCTCAAGGAACAATCAAACGATGGCTGCCATCGAAGCCATATTGTAGTCTAGAATTCCATCTGGCTGATGGCAACACGGCATTTTGTTGTCGACAAGCAAATTCAGAGCAATGCGTAATTTGAGATTCGCCCGTCGGCATTGTCGTTGTGAAGGCTCCCGCCCCCAAACTGTCTTGCTTCTGAGCAATCGAATCAGGATCTACGAGGTATCGCCCACCTAAAAGCGACTAGGGACACGGTGGCTCCTCAATTTAAGGCCCCCACAAACCAACCCTCTATTTTCCGTGAGGGCTGCACCAAAATGGGGGCACGTCGAACCGCCTCTGGCCATTCAGTTAGGCGTTTCGATCAACGCACAAACGCGTTCGGTAGCGGCGTATCGCCCGCGATGCCGAATTGCTGAATCAGGACGCCGGCAGTGGAGCGGTTGATGTACCAATTGAGGGTCGAGGGGCGATAGACTCCGGCGTCGGTCTTGCCGTCGCCGTCGTAGTCGCCGGGAACGGGAATATCGCCAATGGTGCCGAACGGGAACGCATAGAACGTCAGATCCTCGCTCCTAAGCACGAACCACTGTCCGGTCGATGGCCGCCAATATGCGACATCCGTCTTGCCGTCACCGGTGAAGTCTCCGGGAACGGCCTTGTCGGTCGGTTGGCCGAATTGGGTGGCGAAAGAACCGCCCGAGCTCTTGAGTATC
>Ga0138256_10003211_pt1 | contig 17423 bp, 13 predicted proteins | sample KNB2016incub_MG_FD_105486 | JGI IMG/M metagenome (GOLD analysis project Ga0138256, IMG submission 105486) | Active sludge microbial communities from wastewater in Klosterneuburg, Austria - KNB2014incub_MG | ecosystem: Engineered > WWTP > Activated sludge > Unclassified | place: Austria... | reverse complement strand
TCTATGGAGCGATTTATCAGTATTCTTATAGAGCATACTGCGGGTAAGTTTCCATTATGGCTGACGCCTGATCAATATGCATTGCTACCGATATCAGACAGACTATTGCCTTATTGTGAAGAAGTAAAAGCTGCACTTGAAAAGCATAATATACGAGGGTTTATAGATGAGAGAGCTGAATCCATAGGACGAAAGATCAGGGATACTGAACTGAAAAGGGTGCCGATCATGCTTATCATAGGTGATAAAGAAGCCGAAAACGTTCAGGTGTCAGTAAGGAGGCAAGGACATGGTGACGTAGGAAGTATGACTTTGGATGAGTTCGTGGCTTATTTTGCCGGACAACTAGAGCAATAGTAAGAAATCAAAGTTTCCGGATCAACCCTTCCTGTGCGGTACTTGCCACCAGTATGCCATCTTTGGTATAGATTTTACCTGAGCAGAAAGCTCGTCCTGCGTTGGCATTACTGCTTTCAACTACATAAAGCAACCAATCATCCGTCCTGACAGGGCGATGGAACCACATGGCATGATCAAGACTGGCAATCTGCATAGGTGTCGTAAAGAAAGACAAACCGTGCGGAAATAATGCTGTAATCAATAAATTAAAATCGGAGGCATAGGCCAGAGTGGTCTGATGTATGAACGGGTCATCATTAAGGATTCCGTTTGTTTTGAACCACGTATGATTCAAAGCAGGACGAAGACGAGGATGAAATGGGTCATAGTGCTCTACCGGATGGAAAACAAATGGACCATTTGGTGCAAATATACCTTTGGGTTGTATCTTGAATTTTGCTGCAAACTCTGCAAACAAGTCAGAAAACGAAGACAAAGATTCAGGTCGGGCAACATTGGGCATTATATCCTGATGCTCAATACCTTCTTCAGTTTTCTGATAAGATGCAGACAAAATAAATATATCTCTGCCTTTTTGTGACGCAACCACTCTTCTGGTATTGAAGGATTTTCCGTCTTTGATGATTTCCACCTTGTAAGTGATATCGAAATCATTGTCACCAGGATTGATAAAGTAACAATGCATGGAGTGCAAAACCTTACCATCAGTGATAGTTGTATTGGAAGCGGACACGGCTTGGGCTAATACTTGCCCGCCATACACATTAGGACTTCCGATAAAAAGATTTTTGCCTTGAAAAGTATGGCTCCCTAAATGCTCCAGTGTAAGTATTTTCAATAATTCCGGTAGTTGACTTTCCATTATAATGTAAACTTTTCGATATTTTTTAAATAAATAATCATAAATACAAGCGCGAACCCTACATGCAAAATAGCGGCACCTGGATGAGGTGTAACATGTTGATTGTATACTCCATACATATGGAGCCCAACGACAAAATGAAACGCTATAATTGATAATATGATTTGTTTGTACAATAGGTTATATTCAAAATGTTTACTTAATATAAAGCAAACCAATCCAAAAAAAAATGCCAGAATACCATATAATTTGGCTATCACAATACCCTGAATATTAGGATTTGTAAGGTTTAAAAGTAAATGTGGGTTGAAAAGCAAAACAAATCCTGCCAGTAATTCAATTATTGCATTTATCTGAAGGATAGATTTCATTAAGACTACTATTTCTGTATTACTGATTTACCTTCCACTTCTGTTAATGTGTCCATCGCAAACTTAGCTTCGTAAATCAACTTTCCATCTTCGTCCCATTTTCTGAGATAACCATTTTTTTTCTCATCTTTAAATTCACTTACAAATTGCAATTTACCGGATTCATAAAAGAGAGTATCACCACCATTCTTTAATCCATCTTTATAATATTGAACTTCCTTCATGTTTCCATTTTCAAAATAAATTGTTGTTTTTCCTATTTGTTTGTTATTTTCAAAATATCTTATTGCCTTTATCGCTCCGGAAGGATAGAAATCTGTCATTTTACCTTCTATCTTATCATTGATTCTGGTATATGTCCGGGATGTTTCACCGGTCCCATAGTTTTCTATAACTTCCTGAGTGGTTAACTCGGAATTTATTTTTTGGTCATTTTTACATGCGATCAAAACAAGTGTCAATAAAATTATACTATAGTATTTCATAAAATTATTTTTTGTTTATACCGTTTTTAACTTATCGTCAAAAAGTTTTATAAATAAAAAAGGGCCATAAAATGACCCTTTTTTATTTATAAATATTTAAATTACTTTTTCCAGGGTAATCTATTGACAGTCCTTCCTATTTCTGTTCCGTAATGTATACCTTCTTCTGCATCCATTCTGAAATGTACACCCAAAGGAACTCTGGACCAAGCATTTTCAAGAGCCATTTCATAGAAACTATTAAATGTCCTTGGGTAACCTGAAAATTCTGATCTGTGTTTATGACAGTTATCTGTCATACCATAAGAATATCCGAAAACACTTGCTAGAGCTTCGGAAGAGGCTGCACCAAATGTTGAATGTCCTGACGGATATGCGGGGAATGACGGGGAAATTCCTTTATCACCTGTCAAAGGATTTTCCAGATTTGGTTCCCAAGTTGGATCAATTAATCTTTTTATGTAAGATTCAGGTCTTTCAAGGTTATAGTAATATTTTGAATTCCAACAACCCACTGCAGCATCGTGTAAAGCAATTCCTACCTTGGCATTTGCAATGATAGCTTCTTGTAGATTTGCATTTTCATTTTGGTAAACCTGATTAGCAATAGCGATAAATCTGGTAGGTGGTGAAAAAGTAAGACCCAATAGATCATCACTCCAAAATTCGCCTACCCATTCAGTCTGGTATGAAAGAGATGGAGTATTTTGAGCCATAACTTCAACAGCTTGTGTATACAAAGCGGAGCCTGGTTCTTCACTATATTTTCCAACATAGTAAGAGTATGGTCTGCATATTTTTAAATCTTCTTTAATAGCCAAAGTCCTGCCTTGACCCCAGTAAGGAAACATACCTTGTCCCGGACCGGGAATAGTAGGTGTCCATGCACCAGGCTCATTTAATCTGTCCTGCCAATTGTTACCTTTGAACGGATCTTTATAACCATCAAATGTGGCCGGATCATTTTTCATCCAATCCCAGACAGCGGCAGCCACAGACTCCCCATGGTTTTTAGATCTTATAAAAACTTCCTGACCTACTTGTTCCAGAAAATCTTTTTCATTTTTATCGGCTAAAACTTTTATTTTAGAGTAAAGGGAAACTTCAACTTCCGGTAAAAGCCTGCTGTATAGATATTCATTTACAGCGTTTACCACTGTAGGCCAGTGATATTCTTGATTATTAAAAGCTTTTGGTATATTTAATCCATTATATAAACTTGATAAAGACGCATTTTCAGGCATACCTGAAATACAAGCTTCATAACTTGCTAACCCTATGTATCCCAATGCATTGGCGGTAGGGCATGGTCTATATCCTGAAGCATATCTTTCAATATCCATCCATAGGTTATTCCATTCAAAAACTACATTATAATCGTACTTTTCTACTGTTCTGAAGGAAGTGGTCGCAGATTCTTCAGCAATATCTTTTTTACATGACTGCATTATGATGGTCATGGACAATATAGCTAATAGAACTTTTAAATAATTTCTCATTGGCACAGATTTAAATAAATTGTTCGAAATGTTACAAACGAATTAAAAACGGGTCAAAATTAACAAAAAGTATCTTATGTTGTATTGATATTTTGAATAAAATTTGTATGATAATTGACAATTGATATATCATTTTTGTAAGCATCTATATAAGTTATTTATATATATTTTTCTTTTTCTTATGTGTTTTTTAACTTTATGTATCATTCTAATTGCATTTGTCTGAAATATGGGTTTTTTCGACCAATCAGATTTAATTTGGCATATTTTTGTACTTTTGTCTCCTTGTTTATAAATCAGTTGGTCAATGGATTTTCTTAAAGGTGTAAAACAAAAATTTGCTAAAGGGATTCGTAGTTGTTATGGGATTAATATGGATATTGAAGACCTTCCTTTAAATGAAACCAGGTCTGAATTTTTGGGTGATTACACATTTGTTATTTTTCCTTTGGTTAAATTACTTAAGTTGTCACCAAAAGAAATAGGAGACAAATTAGGTCAGTGGATGGTGGCAAATGAACCAATGGTTGTCAGTTTCGAGACCATTCAGGGTTTTGTAAATCTTTCTTTTTCAGATGAATTCTGGAAAAAAATATTTTCAGAAATAAACTCGCAAAAAAATTACGGTTATTCTTCTGCCAATGGCAAAAAAGTGATGGTTGAATTTGCCTCACCCAATACAAATAAACCACTTCATCTTGGACATATAAGAAATATTCTGCTGGGATGGTCCTGTAGTAAAATACTGGAAGCCAATGGCTACACGGTAATCAAAACACAGGTAATTAATGACAGAGGGATAGCTGTATGTAAAAGCATGCTTGCCTGGCAGAAGTTTGGAGATGATAAAACACCGCAGTCCACAGGTATTAAGGGGGATCATTTTGTGGGTGATTTTTATGTTCGTTTTGAGCAGGAATTTATGAAGGAATATTCTGATTTTCAGCAATCTGAAGAAGGATTGGCATTATATGAAACACATAAAAAAGCAGATCAGGATTCATTTGCTTTTTTTAAAGAATACAAAAACAGATATTTTAACGAAAATAGCCAATTAGGAGCTGATGCAAAACTCATGCTTATTAATTGGGAAAATAATGATCCGGCTACCATTGCGCTTTGGAAAAAAATGAACAAATGGGTTTATGAGGGGTTTGCATCTACCTACATAAACCTGGGAGTCAGTTTTGATGTATTGTATTATGAATCAGATACTTATTTATTGGGTAAGCAAGCTATTGAATATGGACTTGACAAAGGTGTATTTTACAAAGAAGATGATGGAAGTGTTTGGGTCAATCTGGAAGATGCGGGTATGGACAGGAAAATAGTTTTGCGAAATGACGGCACTTCAGTGTACATTACTCAGGATATAGGCACTGCCCATCAAAGATATAAAGATTTTGGTATTGATAAGATGGTGTATACGGTAGCAGATGAGCAGGATTATCATTTTAAAGTACTCTTTGAAATTTTAAGAAGGTTGGGAGAACCTTATTCCAATGGATTATTTCATTTGTCATATGGTATGATAGATTTGCCAACAGGTAAAATGAAATCAAGAGAAGGCACAGTAGTTGATGCAGATGACCTTATAAGTGAAGTCATTCAGGAGGCCACAGATATGTCTGCAGAGAGAGGTGAGATAACAAGCCTGAAGGATGAAGATCAAAAAGACATATTGATGAAAATAGGAATGGCAGCTTTGAAATTTTTTATCATTAAGGTTCAACCAAAAAAAAGGATGATATTTGATCCTAAAGAATCCGTTGATATGCATGGTCAAACAGGTCCATATATTCAGAATGCTTATGTCAGAATCCAGTCAGTAAAAAGAAAAGCATCTGAGACCCTTTCTTTTGATTATACTTTATATACAGACATCAATGAACAGGAAAAATCTTTAATCAGACATTTAATAAATTTCCCTTCTGTCGTCTTTGAAGCGGGAGTATCATATGATCCTTCGACTGTTGCCAATTATGCATATCATCTGGCGAAAGAGTTCCATAGATTTTACCATGATGTCAGGATATTAAATGCTGAATCCTTAGAGGCAAAATCATTCCGAATACAACTAAGTTATAAGGTAGGAGAAGTTCTGAAAAGCTCTTTAGATCTGCTGGGAATAGAAATGCCTGAAAGAATGTAGTATGATAACCTTTTTCAATTGTATATTTTGTATTTATTTTTGAAATTCAAACCGAATTGTTTATGTGCAGGATTGATGAATTTTCATGAAAGTAAATTATCATGCAAAGTGCGTTTTGACTCATGCTCATTTCAAATGCTAAATAAAAATGATAAACTTTAAGCAATGACTGAAGAAAAAAGAGAATCACTCAATTTTATTGAGCAAATCATAGAAGAAGATATAAAGTCCGGTAAAAACAATGGTAAAATTCTGACCCGTTTTCCCCCGGAGCCAAATGGTTATCTTCATATTGGCCACGCAAAAGCGATATGCATCAACTTTGAAACAGCAAAGAAGTATGGTGGAAGTACTAATTTAAGATTTGATGACACAAATCCAGCAACTGAAGATACCGAATACGTTGAGAGTATCCTGGAAGATATAAAATGGTTGGGCTATAACTGGAACGGAGATCCACTTTATGCTTCTGATTATTTTGATCAGTTATATGAATTTGCGGTCAGTTTAATTAATAAGGGCTTGGCATTTGTAGACGATAGTACACCGGAAGAGATAGCAAATATGAAAGGAAGCCCGTCTGAACCCGGAAAACATAGCCCATTCAAATCAAGATCTGTAGCAGAAAATCTGGATTTATTTGAGCGTATGAAAAACGGAGAATTCGAAGATGGGTCACGCGTGTTGAGAGCAAATGTAGATATGTCATCTCCAAATATGCTCATGAGGGATCCGGTGATCTACCGTATAAAAAAAGAAAACCATCACAGGACAGGCAATAAATGGTGCATTTATCCGATGTATGACTTTGCACACGGACAGTCTGATTCGATAGAAGGAATTACACATTCTCTTTGTTCACTGGAGTTTATCCATCACAGACCATTGTACGATTGGTTTATCGAAAAACTGGAAATATTTCCTTCAAAACAGACTGAATTTGCAAGGATGAATGTGGAGTATATGATCACTTCCAAACGTAAATTACTTAAATTAGTGAACGACAAACTGGTAAGTGCGTGGGATGACCCCCGAATGCCGACTATATCAGGTATGAGAAAAAGGGGATACCCTGCTGCAGCTATCAGAACATTTTGTGACAAAGCAGGAGTGGCAAAACGGGAGAATACCATTGAAATAAATCTGCTTGAAGCATGTGTTCGCGAAGAACTCAATATGACAGCTTTGAGAGCTATGGTTGTTCTAGATCCTGTCAGAGTAATTATAACAAACTATCCGGATCACAAAAGTGAAAAACTTTTTTCTGAGAACAATCCTGAAGATCCGGCTTCCGGACACAGAGAGTTGACCTTTGGCAGAGAAATTTTTATAGAGAAAGATGATTTTATGGAAAATGCACCACCAAAGTTTTTCCGTATGACAATTGGGGCGGATGTTCGGCTGAAAAGTGCATATATCCTGCATTGTACGTCTGTGGATAAAGATAAAAACGGAAATGTTGACACCATATACGCAACATACTACGAAAACAGTAAATCCGGCGAAGATGTTTCAGGTATAAAACCAAAGGGAACACTTCATTGGGTATCAAAAGAGAATGCAACATCTTGTGAAGTTAGATTATATGACCGGTTATTTACAGTACCAGACCCAACAGGAGATGAAGCCAGAGATTTTCTTGAATTTTATAACAAAGATTCTTTGAAAATTATTCCAAACGCAATGATGGAATCCGGTTTGAAGGATAGCAAGCCTGGGATGCAATATCAGTTTATAAGACATGGCTACTTTTGTACTGATCCTGAAAGTACTTCTTTACATACCATTTTTAATAAAACAGTGGGCCTCAAAGATGGATTTAATAAGAAATAGAAAAAGTTTAAAATACTTTAACAAAATCGGACCTAATCAATATCAGCCAGAATCAGCGGTCTGGATAGTGTTTCTTCAAGGGAAATAAATGTTTCTGTTCTTTGAATTCCTTTGATAGCCTGCAATTTTCTGGAAAGAATATCTCTGAGATGTTCGGTATCGCGGCATATTATTTTTGCAAATATACTGTAGTTACCAGTGGTATAATGTGCATCAACTACTTCTGGTATTTTTTTAAGTTCGGCTTTTACACCTTCATACATATTTGATTTTTCAAGATAAATGCCTAAAAATGCAGTAATATCAAAACCTAATGCAGCATAATTAATATCTGCACATACGGCCTTAATAAGTTTGGCATCAAAAAGTTTTTTTACCCTGGCATGTACGGTGCCTGGAGATACAAAAAGTTTTTTACCTATTTCAGCATATGATAATTTAGCATCCATGGCTAAAATGGATAATATTTTAGAATCAATATCATCCAGCTCTACCTGATTTTTTTTTGATACCATAATAATTTTTTGACAAATATCTGAATTTAATTGAAACCTTTGGGATATCAAACCTTTTATTGATATGTTTGTCAACGTAAAAAGTTTATTCTACAAGGTTTGAGTAAGTTTTTCTATGCATAAATTTGTTTTTTTTTAATTTGGCAGGAAATTAGCTTGTTTGTAATAAATCATTTAACTAATAACGGGCATATTCTTAATTCAATTGGAAAAGGAAGACAAAACATCTTATAAAATAATCCAGCCTTTACTTTTATCGGCTTGTATGGCTGTAGGTATGATGGTTGGCTTTAAGCTGAATGATAAATCAGAAAATGCCTTAGTGAGTATTACTGATTATCCTTTGGATAGTATGATGATGACTGGTAGGGTAGAAGAGTTGGTTAGATTTATAGAAGGAAAATATGTTGACAAAATAGATAGTGATTTACTACTGCAGACTGCTTTGGATGCCATTTTTAATAAATTGGACCCACATTCAGTGTATCTTTCTCCAAAAGAAGTAGAAGATGTAAATGACCAGATGAACGGCTCTTATAATGGTATCGGCATTGAAAATTTTATTATTGACGACACGGTAAATATAAGTTCAGTCCTATATGACAGTCCGGCTGAAAAAGCAGGATTGAAAGTGTTTGACAAAATAATTTCAATAAATGATCATGTGGTGGCTGGTAGTTCATTGGAATACAATGAAATAAGAGAATTATTCAATCTTGAAAAAGGGGCTGAAATAAAAATAGGTATTTTAAGGGATCAAAAATTGCTTTTGTATGATGTAAAAGTAGATGAAGTACCGGTGCGAACGATAACAGCTGAACTTCTGCCTGAGATGAAAACAGTCCTGATAAAAATTGATCGTTTCGGTTCAAATACTTACAAGGAGTTCATGGAAGAGGTAGAGAAATACTTTGATACAAAACAGGCAAAACACATTATAATCGATTTGAGAAATAATCCAGGTGGGTACTTACCTGAGGCAACCAATATACTTTGTCAGATTTTTGAAGAAAAAGATAAACTTTTACTGTACACTACCGGGAGGAACAATAAAAAAAATGAATATAAAAGCAATGGGAAAAGATTTTTTGAAATAGATCAGGTGGCTGTTTTGATAGATGAAAATTCAGCTTCTGCAAGTGAAATCATCGCCGGGGCCATTCAGGATTGGGATCGGGGTGTTATCATCGGCAGAAGGTCATACGGAAAGGGTTTGGTGCAAGAACAATATAATCTTACAAACGGAGGTGCAATAAGGTTAACCGTAGCAAGATATTTTACTCCATCTGGCAGATCAATTCAAAGAGACTACACGGACAGAAATTCTTATGAAGAAGATTTTGGGGAAAGATACCAAAACGGAGATTTTTTTCACAAAGACAGTACATTAATTAAAAACGGAGGCAAATTTTATACACAAATCCTGCATCGTGAAGTATCAGCGCTTGGAGGAATTACACCGGATATCTTTGTACCGCTAGACACTGTTTACAAAGATGAAAATATTTTTAATCTCATTTCATTTATTCCTGAATATACCTTTAGGTACGTTTCAAAGAACAAAAAAGACCTGCCTGAAAATATTTCTGATTTTAAAGAATGGCATATTCCGGATTATATTTACAGTGACTTCAAAGATTATATAGGAAAAAGTATACAAAACAAATCATTTGTAAATGCATTTGACACAAGAAAACTGGAAAAAGAATTAAAATCATATATAGCTGGTTATTTATTTGATAAAAAGATGTACATGACCTATGAAATGCAAAAAGATGAGTTTGTTTCTGAAGCTATCCGGTATATAAAAGATAATAAAACTTCTACAAATACAAAATAAGCAATATTTTATATTAGAAATTTTTTATAGATATATTTAATTGATATTACATTAATTATAATATACATAATTACTATATTTATTTATATGCTTTATTACAATAGAATACGTATTAAAATAAAAAAATATAAAAAAAACTTTTAAAATCATTATATTACATATTACAAAAAAATTACATTTGTGCTGTATTAGTATCTAAAGCTATATTGCCAGGCTTTATTGTATACCCAACTGAATACTTGTAGAACCCAATTACAGTTTTTTTTATGCCCTGCAAAAGGGCAGGTTGTCAGTATGGTTTGATGTCTTTGCTATTACGCGATGATCATAATCACAAATGACATCTTAGTTGGATTTCATATCATTTCATAAACTCATATGCGGAGAGAATTCGTGTGGGGTGTAAACATTTATTAATTTTTCTAAACTCAAAATTGGATCTCATGATGGAAACAAATTTTACGCGATCAGGATTTATAGTACGACTCCTTACAGTCATATTGATAAGTTCTCTATGTAACTACCAGTCTTTTGGACAGTCGTGCTCATGCAAAGAGACTGTACAGATATCATTGGGTGAAAACGGCACAGCTGTAGTTACACCTTCTATGTTAAAAGCAGATGATGTTACCTGCGGTGGAGTAGGTATTGTCACAGTCATGCTAACACCTACAGGAACTGCTATTACAGGCAGCCCTGCAGTAAATTGCAGCCACGCCGGCAAAACACTTTATGGTAAAGTAACAAGTGGCGTCAATTCCTGCTGGTCAACACTTATCATTGAAGATAAGATAAAGCCTGTAATTACTTGTCCAACAGGTATTTTGTCTTTGACCTGCACAGAAATGAGCACATATTCACCTCTGGTTACGGATAATTGTGGTGTTGATACTACAATAATAGTAAATGAAGTTATTACAGTTAACAACTGCTCTAATGGTTTACCATCCAGTGTTCTGAAGCGTATAGTAAGAACATACCAGGCCACTGATATAAATGGCAATATATCAGGGTTATGTACGATAACCATAGACGTTACAAGAATACCTGATCTGAATGCCATTGTTATGCCCCCATCTTATACAGTGGCAGCAAACACAGAGTTGGAGTGTGATGGCAATTGGCCAAAATTAGCAGACGGAAATCCTAATCCTGAAGATATAGTAATTCCGGTAGATATTACCATTAATGGTACTGGCGTACCCACTCTCAATGGTTTAAAATTATTTCCTGACCCGGATTTGTATTGTAACCTGATGGTTACTTTTAATGATGTAACATTGCCGCAAATAGGATGTGTTACCAAAATAATGAGGACCTGGCAGGTGATTGAATGGTCATGTGACAACAGAACAAGAGCCCCATATGTACAGATTATAGAAATCAAAGACACTAAAGGACCAGTTATTGGTCCACTTGCCGACATACTGGCTTCCACAAGTAATCACAACTGTGAAGCTAATGTTACTTTTGCAAATCCGGTATTGACTGACAATTGTTCGCCAGTAGGTACTTTAACTGTAGATATTACTATTTATGCCAATGGTAATCTGGCAGTTCCATTTGCCTTTATCAAACATGGTGCACCCAAAGTAGCAACATTGCCCGTGGGCAATCATATAGCTGTGTATACTGCTTATGATGCATGTTATAATAGTTCCAATGTAACTATACAGGTAACTGTAGAAGACAACACACCTCCGGTAGCCATTTGTGATGAATTTACAACCGTAGGTCTTACTTCTGACGGAACAGCATGGGTACCGGCTACCGTTTTTGATGATGGCAGCTATGATGAATGTGAGCTTGCCAAATTACTGGTTAGAAGAATGGACAATGTAAACTGTGCTCCATGTGAAACACCAGAGTTTCCTGGATTTAAATTTCTGGGAGAATATGGCACAGGAGTGAATAAACACTATTATTATCTTTCTCTTCATAAAGCTTATCCAAAAGCGGCTCTCAAAACTGCAAAAGCTATGGGAGGGTACGGTGTATCATATGAAACATCTGCGGAAAGGACAGCTATAAAAAATTGGGTAGCTGCAGTAAGTGATACTTTGGATTTTCTGGTTGGATATACAGATCGTACAACAGAAGGTACACATATCTGGGAAAGTACCGCCACCAATGTTATGACTGTGTTAAACAATAATGCTAACAGTGATTATGTGATTGTGGATAGTGACCCTGTAGTAATCATTAACAACGGCAGACTTCTCGCGGTGGACAATAGTAATCCGTACAGGTATGTTGTAGAAATATCAGATCCGTGTGGATGGAGTTCGCATGCACAATTTTGTTGTGCCGATATAGGATCCAATAAAATGGTCGCTTTGAGAGCAATTGATGCATCCGGAAATTACAACGACTGTATGGTGAGTGCAGTGATTCAGGATAAAATCGGACCTTCCATTACATGTCCTGGTGACAGAACAGTTAATTGTGATTTTGCATATGATCCGAAAAATCTCAGAAAAGACTTTGGCTGGCCAACAGCGACTGATAATTGTGAGAATCCGGTCATATCAAGAATAGACTCAGTAAGCACAATAAATGGTTGCAGAATTGGTACGATTACCAGGAGATTTTTGGTAACTGATGCCGGAGGAAGAACTGCTTCATGCACACAGGTCATTACATTTGCACCATCAGACAGTCAATTGTACGATGGCCCTACAGATGAAGAATGGCCTGAAGATAAAATGGTTAATGGTTGTGGCAATCCTGCTTCTTACTTACCTGAAGTTACCGGTGAGCCTATTTTAAGTGATGGTGCATGTTCTCTTGTTGGTTCTGATTATGATGATCAGGTTTATTTGTTCAATAATCCGGGCAGTCCGGCTTGCTTTAAAATATTAAGGAGATGGACTGTAATAGACTGGTGTCAGCCTTTGACATCAGGTGGATACGCAACATGGTACTGGACGCAGGAAATAAAAGTGATTGATGATGTTGCACCTGTGATAGCGCCATTAGCGCCTTCAGTTTCAGCTGACACATATGATGCAGCATGTGCATCCGGCAGCATTACTCTCACAGCGAGCGCGACAGATGTATGTACAGCTGCAGCCTTGTTGAAATGGAGTTATAAAATTGATGCAGGAAATAATGGAACATTTGATATTTTTGATAATGGAACAGGCAATGTCATAGATGCTTCAGATTCCTATCCGGTCGGTACACATAAGATAGTTTATTCATTCGAAGATAAATGCGGTAACGTAACTTCAAAAGAACAATTATTCAGCATTGTAAACAGAAAAGCACCAAATGCATATGTAAAGCAGGGTCTGGCTATGAGCTTGATGCTAATAGCACCGGGAGAAGGAATGGCTGAAATTTGGGCAACTGATTTTGATAACGGAAGCAATCATCCATGCGGATACCCGATACTTCTTTCTTTCACACCAGTTACAGTTAATGGTTTAGGACAAATGGTAGGTACTCCAAATCTGGTCTTTGATTGTGATGATCTGGGAGATAATGATGTGACTATCTACGTGGCAGCACTTACTCCTGCTGGTGATATTGTTCAATCTTCAGTCACTACATTTATCGATATTCAGGACAATAATAATATCTGTCTACCAGCTCCACCAAGAGTTGCAACAGTTAGCGGTGTATTAGCTACAGAAGTAAATGCGGTAGTAGAAGATGTATTCGTAAATCTGATTGGATCTGAGCTACATACCATGTCAAATGTGGAAGGTAGATTTGATTTCAGAAATATGGCAGCAGGAGGAAGTTATGCTGTTAATCCTGAAAAGAATGATGATCATATGAATGGTGTGTCTACCTTAGATCTTGTTTTTATACAGAGACATGTTTTATCATTGGCTAAAATTACTTCACCATACAAACTTATTGCGGCTGATGTTAATAAGGATCAGAAAATTACAGCCGCAGATTTGGTTGAACTCAGAAAATTGATTTTAGGGACAACAGCTCAATTTGCCAATAATAAATCCTGGAGATTTGTAGATAAAAATTATACATTCCAGGATGCAACATTCGCACAAGGAGAGGCCTTCCCAGAAGTCTATAATATTGAAAATCTGAATACTGATATGACGACCGATTTCGTTGCAGTAAAAATTGGAGACATCAATGGCAATGTTAAAACAAATAATTTTAACCAGAATTTGGAGTCAAGATCAAATAATAATTTGGTACTTACAACGGATAAAAAATCATTTGTTGAAGGACAGGAAGTAAGAATTCCTGTAAAAACAAACTCCAATTCGGAATTAAGTGGTCTTCAGTTTACGCTCAGCTTTGACCCTGACTTGCTATCATTGACAAGTATAGATCCTGCTGCGATGAATGTAAATGATCAGAATGTCGGATTCAACAGGATCAATGAAGGTATCATTACAATCAGTTGGAATGATGCAACGTCTGTCGGTTTCAAAACAGATCAGACATTGTTTAACCTTACCTTCATGGCAAAAGAAAATGGCTCAACTGAAGATTTAATACAAATCAATTCGGATGTAACCAAAGCTGAAGCCTATGACCTGAATGTGCAGATTATGAATGTCATTTGGGAAGTCGACGGCAGGACCGCCAATCATGATTTTGCTCTTCATCAGAATGCACCAAATCCATTCAAAGAAACAACTATAATTGGGTTTGATTTACCGATGGCAACATTCGCAACCATTACAGTTCATGATATAACGGGCAAAGTTGTTAAGGTGGCTAATATAAATGGAGTAAAAGGATATAATACATTGGAACTGAATAAAGCTGAGCTAAGTTCAGGGGTTATGTATTACTCTCTTAAAGCTGGTGAATTTACCGCTACTAAAAAAATGGTGGTTATAGAATAATGAGTTTTTAGAAATAGTTTCATTAGCCTCCTTCAAAGACATTTGAAGGAGGCTTTTTCTTTAATTCAAATCCGAAGTATAATCCTACGCATAATTTTGCTCTTTATATATTAGAATCTTCTACCTTTGTGGATAAATGGCGAGAATTCTTTGTGTTGATTATGGCAGTAAAAGGTGCGGATTGGCAGCGACGGATCCTCTTCAAATAATAGTTTCTGGTCTGGATACTGTTCAAAGTGATCATTTAATGATCTTCCTTGAAAACTATATTAAAACCGAAAGTGTTGAAAAGCTTGTCATTGGACTTCCTGTACATAAAGACGGAAAATTTACATATTTAAAAAGTGACATTGACAGATTTGCACTTGAGTTTTCAAAAAAATGGCCTGAAATAGAAATTGATTTTGCAGATGAACAATTTTCTTCATCCATGGCAAAACAAATTATATTTGAAAGCGGTGCTAATAGGAAAAAGAGACAAGACAAAGCATTGGTTGATAAGATCAGTGCGGTCGTGATCCTTCAAAGATATTTAAAACACATTTGACAGTATATGATTTTACCTGTTTTTGCATTCGGACAACCAATACTAAAGAAAAAAGCCATTGACATTGATAATAATTTTCCGGAATTAAATGGGCTGATTACAGATATGTGGGAAACCATGTATTCAGCTCACGGTGTAGGCATTGCTGCTCCACAAGTCGGCCTGTCAATTCGGCTTTTTATAATTGACTCAGTTCAGATTATGGAAAAAGATAATACATCTGAAGGGATAAAGAAAGTATTTATCAATGCAAAAATTATCGAAGAAAGTGGCGATTTGTGGGCATATGAAGAAGGTTGCCTTAGTATCCCAAATATTACAGGCGATGTAGAAAGACAACAAAAAGTCAGAATTCAGTACCTTGATGAAAATTTTATAAAACATGATGAAATCTATGAAGGCATCAATGCAAGGGTCATACAACATGAATACGATCATTTAGAAGGTGTTTTATTTGTTGAAAAGTTAAAACCACTGAAAAAAAAACTTATACAACGCAAACTAAATGAAATTAAAACTGGTCAGGCTACCGCAGACTATAAAATTAAGTTTGCAAGAATATAATTTTGATGACTAAAATCAAAATAATATCCGGTTTTTCAAATATGATTTGAGGTTGTGTCTTAAATCAACTCATTGACAAAATGATCATTTTCTGCCAAAGTCGGCAGGAATTTCACCCCAGGACTGAGTGTCCCATTTAATAATTTTATTTTCGAAGGTATTGGTTTTTAACCAAACTTCAGCTCTTTCGATCAGCTCAAAAAGTTCTGAGTTTTTCTCCGTTTCCATCAGATTGGTTTTTGCCTTCTTTTTTTTCACCCAACTGATAGCTGTTATCGAGTCAGAATAAATAGATGTATGATGGTTGTTGAGCTTTTTTAGTAAGGCAAGGGCATGTACCAGACCAAGAAACTCCCCTATATTGTTGGTACCTTCTTTAAAAGGACCTTTGTGAAAAATGACCTTACCTGATATGGTTTCAACACATTGGTACTCCATATCTCCAGGATTTCCACTACAGGCAGCATCGACAGAAATACTGTCGGTAATAATTGCAGATGTACTTTGTTTTTTTTTATCAGCCGGTTTAACAGTTTTTTTCACAAACTCAAAATAATTACGTTTGTTTGCATATTCAGCCTCAGCCAAACTGTCAAAAGCTTTATATTTTGCGGAAGGATGACCTTTGATCTGCATTTGGCATTCTTCCCAGGAATTGTAAATACCTTTTACGTTTCCTTCCCAAACCACATAATATTTTTGTTTCTTTGCCACTATTTTAAACAATGAAATAGCAAAAGTAATGTTTATAGATACACATGCTCATATATACAGTGAGGAATTCACAGAAGATATAGAAGAAATGTTATCTTCTGCCAGATCTGCCGGAGTTACTGATATATATATGCCCAATATTGACAGCACATCTATCGAAGGGATGCTGAATATTGGCGCTGCACATCCCTTTTGCCATCCTATGATTGGGCTGCATCCATGTTATGTAAAAGAAAACTATGAGATGGAATTAAAAATAGTTGAAAAGCATTTGAATGAAAATCATTTTGCAGGTATTGGTGAAATCGGCATTGATCTCTATTGGGATACCTCTTTTGCTAAGGAACAGAAATGGGTTTTCCGCCGTCAGATAGAATTTGCCAGGGATGCAGGTTTACCATTTGTGATACATTCGAGAGAATCCCTGGATATTACCATTGCCATAGTTCAGGAAATGCAGAATGGTAGTTTGAGAGGAATTTTTCATTGTTTTAGCGGAAACAGGGAACAAGCATTAAAAATAATAGATATAGGATTTTATCTGGGTATTGGCGGAGTAATTACGTATAAAAATGCAGGATTGGACCAAGTTGTTTCAGGTATTTCTGCGTCACACCTTGTTTTGGAGACTGATGCACCATATTTAAGTCCTGTGCCATACAGAGGTAAGAGGAATGAATGTGCATATATCCTGAAAATTGCTGAAAAACTGGCAGAAAAAAAGGGAGTTTCGTTGAGCGAAATAGCCGCCATTACGACAAATAATGCAAATAAAGTATTTCATGGCACACCATAAATCGCGATTAAAGTATCCTATCAATGTGATATATTGAATCTGACATCAGG